>Ga0265327_10002664_pt1 | contig 18347 bp, 21 predicted proteins | sample 41621metaG_FD_202089 | JGI IMG/M metagenome (GOLD analysis project Ga0265327, IMG submission 202089) | Rhizosphere microbial communities from Carex aquatilis grown in University of Washington, Seatle, WA, United States - 4-16-21 metaG | ecosystem: Host-associated > Plants > Roots > Rhizosphere...
AAATGGCCGACAGTGATTAGCCCCGCAGTCTGAACGACAACAAGTCTTGCAGCCGTGCCCGCCACCCGGCTGTCCCGCTACGGCGCACCAACACCGCGCTGACATCGTCATAGCTGCCGTTCGCCTGTGCCACATCGACCAAACGGTGGGCGGTCTGCGCCAACGTTTCGCCAGATTCCAGACCCGCCCGGCAAAGCGCCGCTATTTCCGGCTCGTCTAGGAATTTGTGCAAGCCGTCCGAACACAGCAGCAGCATTTCTCCGCCGCCCAGCGCCAATCTATGCACTGGCGGGTTGCCAACCGCGCCGACGCCCGCCATCCGCGCCGGGTCGTCCGGGCTGCCCTGCGGCGGGGGCGGAACGCCGAGTTTGGCGTAAGTCTGGTCAATGGTGACAGGGCGGATGTGCCAGCCACGCCAGCCGGGGCGCAGCCAGTAAGCGCGACAGTCACCGATATTGACGATGTGGAAGGTATCCGCCGTCAACCGCCAGGCCGCGACCAAAGTGGACGCGCCCCGCTTGCCGCCGTTTTGTGCCACAGCCTCCCGCACCGCTGCGTCGCCCTTGCGCAGCCATGCGGCCAGATTCTCCGCGTCGGCGTAAATATCCTCCGTCGCCTCGGCGCAATGGGCCAGCAAGGCACGGCTGGCGACCTCGCCATGGTCGCCGCCACCCACGCCGTCCGCCACTGCGTATAGCGGCGGCGTTATCCAGCAGGCGTCTTCATTGACGGCATGGGCGGTGCCGGTCTCGCTGCAATAAGCGGCGTCCAAATCGGAAAAAAGTGGCATGGCGGGCCTCATGGATAGCCGGTCAGTTTTGCGGGCGTCTTAACGTCAGGCTGGCGCGTCGGAAGGTGCCGATTTCCACCACGCCGTCCCAAGGCCAGTCGAATTTCTTCGTCTTGACACGCTCGCCGTTCAGAAACACATTAGCGGCGTCCTTGCGAATCTCTGCGGTAACGATATTGCGTTTATCATTGAATTCAACGTACAAATGTTTGTCCGCCACACCGGTATACACGGCGGGAATGCTCAAATCACACGCCTTGCCGGTGCCAATCATGAAATGCCCGTTGGTTGGAAAAACCTCATAAGTTTGATTGACGAACTCCAAGCGGGCCGGCTTCGGTATGAATTCATCCGTGCGCAGCGGTGTGATGATCGATGATGCGCTCGCTCCCGGCGGTGCCGTTTTAAGCAGCGGGCAAACGGCATAATTGACCGCCACGCCCGCCGCCTCCCGCCCGCCCAGGCGGATTTCGGCCTCGCGCTGGGGCAGTCTTTCCGGCCTGCCCCTAATATCCTTGCCGTTCACGAAAGTGCCGTTTGTCGATTCGTCTCTCAATATCCAGCGGCCCGTCACGTCCCATTCGATGCAAGCATGTTTCCTCGACACCGGCCCGCGCGAACCGTCTGGCTTGCGGCTGCTGACTTGGACATCCATGTCCTGGCCCACGCCTATCCAATTGACCTGTTGCCGCAATTCGACGACGCGGGGTTCCTCCGGCGAGTCCGCGTCGAAAATATGCAGGCAAAGCGGCGTGAATCGGCTAGGCGGCGGATTAGTGTAAATTTCTTTCTTGCCGAACAAGCTTTTGAGAAAGCCAAACATGGGGGCTCCTGGTTGATGAAGCTGTCCGTTTATTCCCAATGCGTGGGATCTTGGCGGGCAGGCTGATTATTGATGGGTTATTGAATAAAGTAACAAGCAAAAGCTTGACAGGCCGCCAGCGTTAGTTTGCTACCTATCAGCCAGCAGGCTTTCATACGGAATTTGTAATCCCTTATGCAAGGACTTTACCATCCTCAAGCTCAAAGGCCTCTGGCGGTTTAATACTTCGGCCACGCGCCCGCTGCTGCCGATATAAGCTTCCAAATCGTGGACGGTCAGGCCCTGCTGCTCCATTCTAAATTTGATGGCGGCAATGGGGTCGGGCGGGGCAATTGGGTAGTGCGCGTTTTCATAAGCTTCAATCAAAGCCACCAGAATATCCCGCTCGTCAGCCTGCACTGTGCCGACTTCCGCTTGAAACACGGTTTCGAGTTGGCGAAACGCGGCGGCCAGGTCGTCGTCGTTGCGGATCGGTTTAATAGTCACTGACAGTCTCCACATCAATCTTGTCATATTGGGCATGGGTGCCGACGAACTTCACCCAGGCAATGCCCGCCTGATATTGCATTTCCACCACTAAGCGGTATTTATTCCCGCCGATATTGAAAACCACCCGGTTATTGCCGCAGAGGCTGGCGTTTCGATACTGCGCCTTCACCGCTTGCGGCGATTTCCAATCAGCCTTGAGTGCTTCTTCGTGCCAACTTTCCAACGGGCCTTGCGCATCGCTATAAGCCGCTTGCGCCGAAAATCGCTTCAATGTGCTTTTGGCAATGACGCGCATGATTGACATTCCGGTTGATTTGCGCCCGATATTTCGTGTGCATCCTTATGTGTAATTGTCGGGCAACGATAGAGCCGTTGCCCGACCTGCTTGGCTCAGCGGTAAGCGTCTTGGCCAGGCGGAAACCGAAGGCGTAGTAGATGGCAATTAGTCCTGGGCCAGACGAAAGCCGTGCTCATTGTTGTTGCTGTTCGGTTCGCTATTCGAGCTGTAAGCTGAGTCTGTGCGGTATAGGTCATTCCAAGAGCCGCCCCGGGAAGTCCACCAACCCTTGACACTGGAACTCCACAAAAAACCGTGTTCAAGAGGCTTGCAGATAATTTTTCCACCGTCGTAGCAGCGATCAAAGTAGTCTGTCCCATACATTGCCACTCATGTCATAGAGGCCGAAAGCGTTCTTCTGCTTCTGCCCTACCGGGTGAGTTTTTTTATGGGAATTTCCTTCATGCCAAGCCACCATGTCATGTTCGTCCGAACCGCAATAGCGTTGCGCTCCGCCTGCTCGGCAAGCATATTCCCATTCGGCCTCGGTCGGTAACCGGAAGTATTGCTTGGTCAGTCGATTCAGTGTGCTAATGAATCTTGTTACCTGTTCGTAACTCACGTTCTCCACCGGGCAATCGCCGCCGCAATTGGAGAAGTACGAAGGGTTGTCGCCCATCACCGCCCGCCATTGTGCTTGGCTGACTTCGTACTGACCAAGCTTGAAAGCCTTGATTTGTAGGCGTGGCTGTTTGTTGTTGAAATTCGTGCCATCGCCGTTCTTCACGAACTCACCCGCAGGAATATCCACCATGTTTTGCATGATGGTTTGCAGTTGTAAGGCCTTGTGGGCTTGCCACAAGCCTAGCACTACCAAGTGGCCTAGCAAAACCAAGATTAGCCCAATTAGTCCTAGTGCCAGCCAACCTAACCGATGCACCCCCACTGAAAGCGACCTACCCTCAGGATCAGGCGTAAGCGTCCTGGCGAGGCGGAAACCAAAGAAGCTGAAGTTGTGAACACCCCACTCACTAAAGACTGGGGCCCAAGGGTTGCGCAACCAACTCGGATTGCCGTATCCTAGCGCACCATGTAAAAACCTTCCGCCTTGACGAATGTTGATACCTTTGCGATTATCATTTTCATAAAGATCATGCCGAACGTAGTCATGATGCCAAATATCTTCGCACCATTCCCAAATATTACCATTCATATAGTGAAGGCCAAACGCATTTGGCGAGTATATATCCACTGGCACAGTGTCACTCTCTACAGATGGAAAAGTCCCTTCTACTTCACGAAGCTCGCCTGTTACCCATATATGACGTGGCATGGTTTTAAATGGCTCATATATACCCCTCGCACACTTGGTTGGTTTTCCACGGGCATGCGCCGACCAAATTGTTCTCGCTTGGTAGGCACAAGCGTATTCCCATTCTGCCTCATTTGGTAGACGGTAGTTTTTTCCCGTCTCAATGTTCAGCCAGCGAACATAAGCTTGTGCGTCATCCCAACTGACATGGATTACCGGATGTTTATCAGTTTGCGCGAATCCTGGATTACGCCAACCTTTGCCAGCATCATAGCCCGTTGTCGCGGCAAAGCGAGCAAATTCCCCACGAGTGACAGCATACTTCCCTAACGCAAACGCCTGAACCGCAACTTCATGCCTAGGGGAGTCATTGACATAACGACCTTCTGCGCCTTGTGGTGCCCCCATCATAAAACGCCCCGCCGGAATCCTGACCATCTCAGGCTCAATTGCCGAACTACTGCGGCTGTGACTCTTCTCCACCAACGGCAAAGGCAGCGGCACCTCATGCAGTTTATGCACCGTGAATGGATGGTTCTCCACCGCCGGGCCGATGTCCTTCAAAAGTATGTCAATATCAGCAATCAGTTTGTCATATTTGGCCTTGCCGGGTTTGAACCAAGCTTTGTCGAAGTTTTGCAGCCGCCGCGCCAGCGTTTTGACGCGGACTTCCGCATCGTCGGGGCGAGGGCAGCCCTCGGTGTCCAAACCTAAATCAAGCAGTTTTTCCGCCAGCCAGCCTAGGCTGTAAAGGTCGCAGCGGCCATCGAGCTTGTCCAGCGCGAACGGCGGGCCGGCTTTGCGCTCGTCGGCCTGCATCGCTTTTTTCCAGCGCGCCGACTGGTAGGCTCTGCCCTTGAGACGGCCTACCGGTGGCAGGTAGCGCAGCCGGTTGCCGGGGCCGGTGGAGTAGCTGAAGTCGATTAGCCTAAGCTTGTCGAAACGCAGTGTCAGCGGCTGCCCGTCTCGGTAGGGATACGGCTCAAACGGGATGCACACATTGTCATGCTTGAAGTCTAGGTGTTGGATGCCATGGCTGTGAATCTCCCGCAGCGCGCTTAGGCAGGCGCGAAGCAAGCGCAGGAACATACCGATGGGTTGGAAGGGATGATCCAGCAATCGGCCATCGGCATAGCGCGGCTGCACCCGCAGCCAGTCGGCGATGGTCACGCCCGCGTCCAGCGTTTCCAGCTTGTCGTATTGCGGGGTTGCATAGGCGGCGCTGGCTTTGCGCTGGATGGCGGCGTATTGCACGACCCGCTTGATTTTTTGCTCTTCAAATTGGCGCAGGAAACCGATTTCGCGCTGTTCCCAATACAGCGCCCGCTCACTATCGCCTTTCAGCGGTTTGAATTCTTTGCGGTAACGGCAGGTTTGGTTAGGATCGTCTCGGTTTTCCGGTTCCAAGCGCGTGACCCGGACATGCTCCGGGTCGCGGATGAGGGCGTCGGATCGGTCGAATGGATTATAGGGAGGCGCGGAGTCTGCTTGGCCCATCGTCGGAGGCGTCCATTGGTTGACAATGGTAGGCAGTTTGCCAAGTTTGCCAGGGTTTTTCCAGCCGCGTGGGAACAATCAACATTCCGCTTCCTGCCTATCCCTGACCGCCTTCAACACCTTGAACGCGCAGCCCACCAAATCCTGCTCCACCTCATGCTCCCAAAACCGCAAAGCCAGCCAGCCTTGGGCGGCCAGCGCGGCGCTTGCGGCGAGGTCGCGGGCGATGTTGCGGGTGAATTTGCCGACCCAGAAACGCTGGTTGGATTTCGGCACGCGGCCGTGCAGCGGGCAGCCGTGCCAGAAGCAGCCGTCGACGAACACGGCGACTTTGGCCGACGGGAACACCAGGTCGGGCTTGCCGGGCAGCTTGTTTTTTAAACGGTAGCGCAGGCCGGCCGTCCACAGGGCTTTGCGCAGCAGCATTTCCGGCGTGGTGCCTGCGGAGCGGATGCAGCCCATCAACTGGCTGCGCTCCGCCGGTGTGAGCGTGTCGGCCATCGCTTTAAACGGCGGCGGTGCGGTATTGCTCGATGGTGAAGTGCCTGGCAAGCGCCGTTGGCCGGGCAAAATCAAAAATGCCCTGCGCGAGGGCGACGGGTTTTTGCGGTGTGGGGTGCATGGAATGTCTCCTGTCACTGCGGGCATTGCGAGGCGCCTGTGGGCCTATCCAGCATAGACGCTTTTCGTTGGATGTCATGGCGGCGCAATCCGGTCTACAATTTCGGCTATTGAAACAGGGGTTGAACAGTATGGCGAACAGCGCACGGGTCATCGTTTTAGGCAGTCTGGCCGTGTGGCTGGCCATCGCTAGGCCGGGCTTGGCCCAGGAAACCGGGCCGCCGCCGGGCGTCGGCGAGCGGCCAAACAATGTGGGCGAAATGCGCGAGTGGCTGAACCGGCGCAATCTGGAGCGGAAAAAGCTCGGCCTGCCCGGCGCCGACATGGCTAAAAGCCCTATCGCCAGCGCCCGCCCGGCCTTGCATCCTTGGGCAAAACTCGATGAGGCCGGGCCAAGCCGCCCGGCTCCAAGTGCGGAAACCGGCCGTGGCCCGGACGGGCGCATCCATCATCGCTTGCTGATTAATGAAGAAGGGCCGGATCAGTTGCAGGTGTACACGCCTTCAGGTTATAGCGCCCCGGCCCCGCTGGACGACGCGGCCAAGCTGGCGCACTTGACCCCGCGTGGCAAGCGGGCGTGGATGGCCGGCTCGTCGCTGCGCGATCCGGCGTCTTATCTGTCGCTGAAAAAAACGGAGCAAGGCGCGGGGCTCAAAGGCCAGTGAAGCGCAAAGCCGACCGCTTATCCAGGCGCGGGCGCGCGCAGTTGGGCCAGCGTGGCGGTGATGTCTTCGGCGACTAGGCGCGAGTTCATGATGAAGGTGTGGGTCGAGGGCGTTAGCACCACTTGAGCGGGCCAGGCGCCTCGGGTTTCGGCGACCGTCAAAACCCCGTCGTTCGGCTCCTCGCCAAAAGGCGACAGTTGGCCGGTGAAGCCGTAGGTGCCCGCGTAAATGCGCGTGGGAATCTTGGGCTCGGGCAGTGAATCCATGAACGCCCGGTCGGCCAGCAATTGTCCCATTTCGCCCATCAAACGCTTATACAGCGGGTTGTCGGCGAAAAATTGCGCGGCCCGGCAAACTTGGCTGGGCGGGGCCAGGAAGAAGCAGGCGGCCGGCGGCCGGTCTTGGAGCTGGGGCAGAATCGCACGGATCAGCACCGTGCCCAGCGAATGGCCGACCAGCGCATAAGCGTGGCTGCCGGTGGACTTTTGGATATAGGCCAGCAGCCTGCTGGCGCAAGGCTCGAAATTTTCAAAGGTCGGCGAATAGCCGAACAGCTTGGGCTTGAACCCCGCGGCCCGCAGCCGTTGCCGCAACAGGAGCATGGAGAGTGGCGTGCGGCCCATGCCGTGGACGAGGATGATGTCCATGCGTGTCTATTTCCCGCAAGTTTCCATGTATTCAATCCGCAACTGTACGCTGCGATGGTCGCGGAATTCGTTCACGTCCAGCCGGTAGGCCAGCCGCAAACGCGGCTGGCCCAGCCAGCTTTCCGGGTTGTCGACGAAAAAGGCGATGCCGTCGATCATGCGCATTTGGTCTGGCGTTCGCAACACCAGTTTCAAATGCTTCTCGGCGAGGATGCGGGCTTGCACCACCTCGAATTCGCCGTCGAACAAAGGCTCCGGGAAGCCCTGGCCCCAAGGCCCGCCTTGTTGCAGCAGCTCCGCGCATTCCAGCCGCAATTCCTCGGCGTCCAGCTCGCCGTCGCTGTGGACGGTGTGCGCCAAGTCCATGCCCTGCAAGCGCTTGCCGACCTCCACATCGAAGATTTTGGCGAAGGCGGGGTAGGCGTCCCGCTCCAGGCTCAGGCCCGCCGCCATGGCGTGGCCGCCGAAGCGGGCCAGCAAGCCCGGATAGGCGACGGCGATGTCGCTCAACACGTCGCGGATATGCACGCCGGGAATCGAGCGCGCCGAGCCTTTGATCTCGCCTGGGCCTGACGGGGCGAAGGCGATCACCGGGCGGTGCAGGCGGTCTTTGACGCGGGAGGCGAGGATGCCGATGACGCCTTGGTGCCAAGAGGCGTCGAACAGGCAGATGCCGGCCCGGTCCTGCGCCCGTTTCTGGGTGTCTAAATTTTCCAGGATGGCGAAGGCGTCCAGCTTCATTTGATCTTCGATTTCGCGGCGGTCGCGGTTGAGCTGGTCGAGTTGAATCGCCATCGTCCGCGCCGCTTCGGGTTTTTCGCTCAATAGGCATTCGATGCCCAGCCCCATGTCCTCCAAGCGCCCGGCGGCGTTGAGCCTAGGGCCTACGGTGAAGCCTAAGTCGGCGGCGACGGCGGCGGCGGGTTTGCGTCCGGCCACTTCCAGCAAGGCGGCGATGCCGGGCCGCGCCTGGCCTAGGCGGATGCGCTGCAAGCCCTGGTAGACCAGGATGCGGTTGACCCGATCCAATGCCACCACGTCGGCCACGGTGCCCAGGGCGACCAGATCCAGCCACTGGCCCAGGTTGGGCTCGGCGATGCCTTGTTGCGCGAACCAGCCTATTTCCCTCAGCCTGGCCCGCAGCTCCATCAGCACATAAAACATCACGCCCACGCCGGCCAAGGCTTTACTGGGGAATTCGTCGCCGGCCAGGTTGGGGTTGACGATGGCGTCGGCTTCAGGCAATTCCGCGCCGGGCAGATGGTGGTCGGTGACCAGCACTTTCATGCCCAAGGCCTTCGCCGCCTTGACGCCCTCCAGGCTGGAGATGCCGTTGTCCACGGTAATCAGCACGTCGGGCCGCTGGCGGGCGGCGACCTGGACGATCGCCGGGGTCAGGCCGTAGCCGTATTTGAAGCGGTCGGGGACGGCGTAGGACACCTGCGCCGCGCCCATGGCTTTCAGGCCCAGCAAACCGACCGCGCAACTGGTCGCACCGTCGGCGTCGAAATCGGCGACGATGAGCAAATGCTGCCGGCTTTGCAGCGCGACGACGAGATGGTCGACCAAGTTCGCCATGCCGGACAACAGGCTAGGCGAGGGGAGTTTTGCCAGCGTCCGCTCCAAATCCGCAGGCCCGCTCAGATTACGCGCCAAATAAATCCGCCGCAGCAGAGGATGAAGGTCGAGGAAGTGGCCGGTTTGTGCGGGTGCCGGGCGGCGGATGATTTGCTTTGGGACGGGGTGGTGGGGCATGGGTTTCCTGTTAGTCAGCGCTTTCCGTGGACAATCGCCACGACCAGAATCTCAAATTTTTCGATGCGGTAAACCAGACGGTAGTTATAGACCACTACTTCCCTGACTGCGCTGTCGCCGATGCCGGGGATCAGCCTGCCCATGCTGGGAAACGCGCCTAGGTTCCGCGCTGAGGCAAATAATTTGGCGGCCACCGTTTTCGCGAAAAAGGGCGAGTTCCGCGTCAGATATTCGATGATGGACTCCACGTCCTTGACGGCCTCCGGCGACCAGCCTATTTTGTTGACAGCCATTGCAATAAACCCTCCTCGACTTCATCGTGTGAAACAATTCCAAACTGTTCGGTGGCGTTGAGCCCGCTGCGGATTTTCGCAATCACGTAGAGGTGGTATTGGATGTCCTCTAGTGTCGATGTGTCCGGCAAATCGCGCAGCAGGAGGTGGACGTCTTCTTTCGCGGTACTCATGACAGGATTCCTGGTTTTTGTATGAGATTTTATCGGGGCTTTGCCGGGCTCAGGGTTTTGCCATTATTCGTCGTCGAGGTTGCGCACGCGCACAGTCCAATGCGCGGCCGGCGCATGCAAGCGTCGGCCGGCGGTCCGCGCAAAATCTTAAAGTCAAACCGGCGCGTTGGCCGCGATAAACGCCTTCAATGCGGACACGTCCGCGTCCATCACCTGGTAGCGCTGTGGCAGTTGCTCGATATTTTCCATGGCCAAAGGGCGTTCCGGCGGACGGCCCAAAGCTTCGATTACCGTGGACTCGAACTTGGCGGGCAGGGCGGTTTCCAGGCAGACCAAGGCCAAGCCGGGGCGGCGCCGCTCCAGGCCGACTTTAAGCCCGTCGGCTGTGTGGGTATCGACCATCACCCCGTATTTTTCCCATGTTTTGCGCAGGGTTGCAAGGCGGTCGGCGTGGGTGCTTTTGCCGGAGCTGAAGCCGAAGCCGGGCAGGGCGTCCCAATAAGGCGTGCCGGCAATATCGAACGCCCCGCCGACGTCCACCTGGCCCCAGAATTCGCGCAAGGTTCCAGCATCGCGGCCCACCAGGTCGAACACGAAGCGCTCGAAGTTGGAGGCTTTGGAGATGTCCATGGACGGGCTGGAGGTGTGGAAAGTCTGCGCGGTGCCGCGCGGGCGGTAGACGCCCGAGCGGAAAAATTCGTCCAGCACGTCGTTTTCATTGGTGGCGAGGATCAATTGGCCGATGGGCAGGCCCATTTGCCGGGCGATGTGGCCGGCGCAGATGTTGCCGAAATTGCCGGAGGGCACTGAAAAAGCGACCTGTTCGTCATTGGATCGGGTCGCGGCGAAATAGCCTTTGAAGTAGTAGACGACTTGCGCCGACACCCGCGCCCAGTTGATCGAGTTGACCGTGCCGATCTTGTATTGCGCTTTGAAGGCGTGGTCGTTGGAGACGGCTTTGACCAGATCCTGGGCGTCGTCGAACACGCCGCGCACGGCGATGTTGAAGATGTTGGGGTCTTGCAGCGAGTACATCTGCGCGCTCTGGAAGGCCGACATTTTGCCGTGCGGCGACAGCATGAACACGCGGATGCCGCGCTTGCCGCGCATCGCGTATTCCGCCGCCGAGCCGGTGTCGCCGGAGGTCGCGCCAAGTATGTTCAACTCGTCATGTTGTTTGTCCAGCGCATATTCAAACAAGTTGCCGAGCAATTGCATCGCCATGTCCTTGAACGCCAAGGTCGGGCCGTTGGACAGTTCCAGCAGATGCAGGCCGGGCTCCAGCGTGCGCAGCGGGGCGATTTGGCTGGGGTCGGAGTCGGGCCGGGCGTTGCGGTAGACTTCGGCGGTGTAGGTCTTGTCGGTGATGGCTTTGAGGTCGGCGGCGGGAATGTCGGTGGCGAATTTGGACAGCACCGCGAAGGCCAGGTCGGCGTAGGACAATTGCCGCCAAGCGTCCAGCTCTGCGCGGCCGACTTGCGGGTATGCTGCCGGCAGATACAGCCCGCCGTCGGGGGCGAGGCCGCCTAAGAGAATTTCGGTGAAGGTTTTGGGCGTCGCGTTGCCACGGGTGGAGAGGTATTTCATAGGACGGCTCATCATAAACGTCAACAGGGGAATTGGGGGCTGTTCGGTACGCCGCCGGGATGACGGCTTGCCTGCAATATCTTCGCCATCGAGGCGTGTTTCCTTGCGCCAGCCCGGGAACGCGCCTTAGGCCGCTTCCGTTGACGGCCGCGCTAGGCATGGCAAGCTTTATGTCGTGGGAGCGCACCCCGGCACTGGGTTTTAAATATGGCCGGGGGAGGCGGCGGAATGGCGCTTGCGTAGGGACTATAGCTTATGGATAGCCTAAGCCGGTGGAATGTGTCCAGTCCTTAGGCGTTTGTTCGGCTCAGGGTTTGGGAGGCTTTATGGCCTTGCTGTACTTTTTCGCGCCCCGGGCGATTTCTTTCAAGGCCGCCTGCGCCTCGGCGTCGCCTTGCGCGGCGGCTTTGCCCAGCCAGAGCCCGGCTTGCGTTGGATTTTTGGAAACGCCCAAGCCGTCGCGGTAGGCCAGCCCGAGGTTTTTCTGCGCCTGCGGGAAGCCTTGCTCCGCCGCTTTGCGGAACCATTGCGCGGCCAGCGCCGGGTCTTTGGCAACGCCTTGGCCTTGCTGGTACAGGAACCCTAAGTTGTTTTGCGCTTGCGCAAGCCCTTGGTCGGCCGCTTTGCGGAACCACTGCGCGGCTTGCGCGTAGTCTTGTGCGACGCCTTTGCCTTCGCTATAAAACAGGCCCAGATTGAATTGTCCTTTGGCGTCGCCAAGCTCCGCCGCTTTGCGGAACCAGTCAGCGGCCTGCGGGTAGTCTTTGCGTTGATAGGCGTCTTTCGCGTTTTGCAACGCAATTTGCGCGGTGGGTGCCGCTTGGGCCGGGAGTTCCGTTTTCACGGGCTCCGAACAGGCGCTGAGTCCCGCCGCCAAAATGCCCAAAATCATTCCCAAGCGCCTGATGGATTGTTGTGTCATTGCCGTCTCCGGTGTTGTGAGGCAGGAAAATCATGCCAGGCAGAGATGCCGCCCAGTGTCTGTCAGCCTAGGGCTCATAGTTTTGCTTCATCGCTTCGCTTTTCCATTCCTTGGCCAGCTCGGCGTTGCGTTTCACGCCGCGCCCGGTTTCGTAGAGATGGCCCAGGGCGTGTTGCGCCTTCGCGTTGCCATGCTCGGCGGCGACGCGATACCAGTCCGCGGCTTGGACGTAATCCTTGGCCACGCCTTGGCCTTCTTCGTAACACACGCCGAGGTTGTATTGCGCCCCGGTGTGGCCTTGCTCGGCCGCTTTGCGGAACCAGCGCACGGCCAAGGCATAGTCGCGGGGCACGCCTTGGCCGGCGATGTAAGCCGCCGCCAGCGCGAATTGCGCCCTGGCGTAGCCCTGCTCGGCGGATTTGGCAAACCAGAAGGCGGACAGGGCGTAGTCTTGCGGGACGCCTTGGCCTTCGTCATAAGTGAAGCCTAGATTATATTGCGCTTGCGCGTCGCCCAGCTCGGCGGCTTTGCGCAGCCAGACGGCGGCCTGGTCGTAGTCTTGCGGGACGCCGAGCCCTTCGTGGTAGGCGACGGCCAGGTTGTATTGCGCCCCGGCATAGCCTTGTTCTGCGGCTTTGCGATACCAGGCGGCGGCCTGGGCGTAATCTTGCGGGACGCCTTGGCCGGCATAGTAGAGGGTGGCGAGGTTGTTTTGCGCCTGCGCGTCGCCCAAGTCCGCGGCCTTGCGGTAGTGCTGGGCGGCGTCGGCGAAATCGCCGTTTTCATAAGCGTCTTTGGCGGCTTGGATTTCTTCCTGCGCCGCCGCGTTGGACAGGTGCGCGGTGGTTTTAACCGGTTGCGAACAGGCGGACAAGCCCGCCCATGCGATCCAAATGATAAGCCCCCATCGCCGGGCTGGCTGGTATTTCATCCTAAGATCTCTCGCTCAGTATGGGTTGACGGCTGCGAAGCGCACCTTTGATAGCTAAACATTAGGTCGTAATGGAGTGGACAGCTTCGCATACCGACTCGATGAAATTTATGGCTTTGTCCACGTCATGTTCGCTAATTGGCCAGCGAGCGCCTGGATAGCTTGGGTCAATATCGGCTTCATGTGCGATTTTATTTCGCCTATCCACAATCAGTCGCAAATGGGTTTTTACATCGGCGGCTGATATTGACAGTTTTATGGCAACTTCCTTCCATAGTTGCACGTCAGAAAATAAACGTATTGCGTCAGCAACTTTGTCTGGGTGTTGAAATGATAAGAAACTGTGCCGTTCCCGCACTTCTGATTCAAATAAAGCCTTGCTGTCTTGAAGCAAACTGCTGTCCCGGACGAATTCCATGGAAACGCGATATTTTAAAAAAGCATCGGTGGGGGCACGCGCACCGCTAAATATTTCAACCATGCCAATAACAGTTATTTCATGGATGTATTGATCCAGTGCGCTTAAGCTAAGGACAATCTGAGCCCTAAGGATGTCCGAAGTGTCCAACGCGCTAGTCGTAAGCGACAGCAAGGCTTTGTTCACTCCTCCCAGATGGCGGACACGCTGAATGTTTGAGCGGAAGGTTTCAATAGCTTTATTCATATGTCGTAAGCGCAATTATTTTATCTGCGCATTCTGAGAATAGCTCTTTGAATTTTCCCATGGATTTTTTTGTTCTTGCCAGAACAATTCCCGTTTGTTCAAGTTGGTCATCGGTCAGGGCAAAGATAGGAGCTTTATGTTTCTGGGAAAGAGCGATAAGACCATTGAAATCAGACATTTGCAAGAGAGGTGTTCCTGATGTCGTGCCTATGCTGGTATAGGCATCATCGGGCATTAGCATGCCACAGCCTCCAAGGGCTGGAATTAGCTTGTTCTTGACGCCTTTTTCAATTTCTTCAATCCATTGCTGAAAAGCCTTAGATGGCGTTTTTTCTGCTCTGATCCGATATTTTTGGACAATAGTTCCAAGGAATTTTGGATTTATTTTAGGAAATGGATAAGTGGCTTTTTGCAGGACTGACAGGCTTTGCGCCTGGCTGGCCCAGGCTTTCCATTTTGGCAGTACAGAGGCCAGGGAGTCTGTGGCCATGACTGAAAAATAATCCGGTGCCATCGGCACGATGAAATAATCGCTGGTCATTAATAGATTCTGATTGATCGGGCCAAGGCTTGGGCTCATGTCAACCAGGATATAATCAATATTGTTTTGCTCCGCCGTGATTTGGAACAAGTGATGAAGTGACCCTGGTAAATTTTGCAGCGTCAGCAACGAACCGGACAGTTCTTGCGCTATGCCTAGCGTCACTTCATACTCTGCCAGCCCAATGTGGCCTGGAATCAGCAGCATGTTTTTTTGCCCAGGTATTTTCTCGCACACGACCGGTTCTATTGCCGCAGGCCGCGATTCAAACGCCGGAGCCAAGCCGTCGCGGATGTTGCGCACACCCGCCGCGTTGTAAATTGCCGCAAAATCGTCTGAGCCTTTGAATCCAAGCACCATGCCGGTGAGATTGCATTGAGGATCACAATCTACCAGTAGGACGCGCTTGCCTTTGTTGGCCAGCATCCAACCTAGATTGAAGGCGGTTGTAGTTTTGCTAACTCCGCCTTTGTGGTTGAATAAGGAAATTTGAATGGCCATTTGCTGAATATCCTTGTGGCTGTTTTGGCGTAACTTAAGTTACTTAGGATGAAGTGCTAGGGCTTTGTCCAGTGGGACTTGCCGACATTACTTGACCAACGCCTGTGGAAAGTTAGGACTCTGCGGATTGACCTCCACGCTGCGCTGCGCCGGGCAGACGATCAAGTCCATATCTTCCATAGTCACGGCCCCCAGCAAAATCTCGGCGCCCAACACCAAGGCACCGACAAAGCAACTGCGGTTTTTGAACCACACCCGTACCGGGCCGACATAGGGAACCAGCGCGCGGCGACCGTCGGCGACGGTCACCTCGCGCTGCTCGACGGCTTCCAATTGCAGTCGCGCCCGGACATGCTCGGGGATGCACAGGGTCAACGCCCCGGTGTCGGCCATTGCCCGCGCCTTCAGCTTGCCTAGGTCGGGCAAGCGGGGATTGGTGAGTTCTATGTCGGCGTGGGCGTAACCCATGGCCTAGCCCAAAGTCTCCAACCGAATCCGCTTCACCTGCTTGTTGATGGAATCCAGCGCTTCGATCTGGCTGATCGCGGCGTCCATTTCGCTTTCCCGCGTCTTCTGGGTCAGCAGGATGATCGGCAAATGGCTTTCGCCGTCCAAGGGCTCTTTCTGCAAGATGGCTTCGATGCTGATGTGGTGGTCGGCCAGGATGCGGGTCACGTCGGCCAAGACGCCTGGCTTGTCTTCGGCGGACAGGCGCAGGTAGTAGGCGGTTTCGACGGCGCTGATCGGCAGCACCGGGATGTCGGCGATGGACTCGGGCTGGAAGGCCAGGTGCGGCACGCGGTTTTCCGGGTCGGAGGTCAGCGTCCGGACCACGTCGACGATGTCCGCGACCACGGCGGAGGCGGTGGGCTCGGAGCCCGCGCCCGCGCCGTAGTACAGCGTCGGGCCGACGGCGTCGCCTTTGACCAGCACGGCGTTCATGACCCCGTCCACATTGGCGATCAGTCGGCGCTCGGGGATCAGGGTCGGGTGGACGCGCAGCTCCACGCCCTGTTCGACGCGGCGGGCGATGCCTAGCAGCTTGATGCGGTAGCCGAGCTGCTCGGCGTAGGCCACGTCCAGCCGGGTGACGCCGGTGATGCCTTCGATGTACGCCTTGTCGAATTGCAGCGGGATGCCGAAGGCGATGGAGGCCAGAATCGTCAGCTTGTGGGCGGCGTCGATGCCTTCCACGTCGAAGGTCGGGTTGGCCTCGGCGTAGCCTTTGGCCTGGGCTTCCTTCAGCACGTCGTCGAAATCGCGGCCCTTGTCGCGCATTTCGGTCAGGATGAAGTTGCAAGTGCCGTTGATGATGCCGGCCACCCATTCGATCTTGTTGGCTGTGAGCCCTTCGCGCAGAGCCTTGATGATCGGAATGCCGCCGGCCACCGCCGCCTCGAAGGCGACCATCAAGCCTTTCTCGCTGGCCTTGGCGAAGATCTCGTTGCCGTGCTTGGCGATCAGCGCCTTGTTGGCGGTGACGACGTGCTTGCCGTTGGCCAGCGCCGTCAGGATCAGATCCTTGGCCGGCTGCTCGCCGCCGATCAGCTCGATCACGATGTCGACTTCCGGGTCGTTGACGACCTCGAAGCCGTCCTCGGTCAAGGGCAGGCCGGTGGTGTCGCAGTTGCACACGCCGCGCGCCGCCGCACGAAAAATCTGGATTTCCCGTCCGGCCCTGCGGCTGATTTCGGAGGCGTTGCGGCGCAACACGGTGACGGTGCCGCCGCCGACGGTGCCAAGGCCAAGCATACCAATTTTTACGGGCTTCAAAGCGCTGTACTCCTAAGAAATCTTTTGATGCCGCCCCTCTCCCGCCGGGGGATAGGGGCGGGGGTGGGGCGATTATACCGAGTTGTCCTTGCGGAACATATTGCGCAGGCCGCGCATGGCCTGGCGGGTGCGGTGTTCGTTTTCGATCAGGCTGAAACGCACGTGGTCGTCGCCGAACTCGCCGAAGCCGATGCCGGGCGAGACGGCGACCTTGGCTTCCAGCAGCAGTTTCTTGGAAAACTCCAGCGAGCCCATCTCGCGGTATTGCTCGGGGATCGGCGCCCAGACGAACATCGTCGCCTTGGGTTTTTCCACCGCCCAGCCGACCTCGGCCAAGCCTTTGCACAGCGCGTCGCGGCGCTGGCGGTACAGGTCGCAGATTTCCGCGACGCAGTCTTGCGGGCCTTCCAAGGCGGTGATGGCGGCCACTTGGATCGGCGTGAAGGTGCCGTAGTCCAAATACGACTTGATCCTTCCTAAGGCCGCGACCAGTTCGCGGTTGCCGCACATGAAGCCGACGCGCCAGCCGGGCATGTTGTAGCTTTTCGACAGCGTGAAAAACTCCACCGCCACGTCGGTCGCGCCCGGCACTTGCAAGATCGACGGGGCTTTGTAGCCGTCGAACACCAAGTCGGCGTAGGCGATGTCATGCACGACCCAAATCTTGTATTCGCGGGCCATCTCGACGACTTTCTCGAAGAAGTCCAGTTCCACGCACTGGGTGGTCGGGTTGCCGGGGAAGTTCAAGATCAGCATCTTCGGCTTCGGCCAAGACAGCTTGATCGCGTTTTCCAACTCGGCGAAAAAGTCCACGCCGGGCACCATCGGCACATGGCGCACGTCCGCGCCGGCCAGCACGCAGCCGTAGGGGTGGATCGGGTAGGCCGGGTTCGGCACCAGCACCGCGTCGCCCGGCCCCAGCGTGGCGAACATCAAGTGCGCCAGGCCTTCCTTGGAGCCTATCGTGGCGATGGCCTGGCTGTCCGGGTCCAGTTCCACGCCGTAGCGGGTCAGATACCAATTGCAGATGGCCTTGCGCAGGCGCAGGATGCCTTTGGACACCGAATAGCGGTGGGCCGTGCCTTTCTGGGACACTTCCACCAGCTTGTCGACGATGTGTTGCGGGGTCGGCCGGTCGGGATTGCCCATGCCGAAGTCGATGATGTCTTCCCCCCGCGCCCGCTCCTTGGCCTTCAGATCGTTGACGATGTTGAACACGTAGGGGGGCAGGCGTTTGATGCGTTGAAACTCTTCCATCCAGGGCTCTATAAGGTGTGTTGATGAGGCGGGCGGGCCGCCCGTTTACGGAAATAGGGTGAAAAAAAGATTAAAAGTACTGTCGCGGCGGGCAACTGTCAACGGATGATGCGGAGGGGCGGCTAATCGTCCCACGCCAATAAGGCAGTCTCGCGGCCCAGGCGCAGATGACTGGAGCCAAAGGCGCGGGCCGGCCCGCGTAGTGCACAATAGGCGAAGCCGTATCACGCCGAATGTTAAATGTGTCCATGCGGCCCTGGAGGTTTGGGAACGAGCGAAAAAAAGCCGGGCGGGCCTCGCACCGCGCCCGGCGATTGACGCGCGGGGAGGCTTACGCCGCCTTCCGCCTGCGCATCCTGGCCGCCCCGGCCAGCCAGGGCATGGCCACGCCGAACAGCCAAACCGTGCCCGGTTCAGGCAGGGGGTCAGGCGCGGCTATCAGCTCCAGGCCGTTGGCGGTGTAGAGGGTCTCCCAGTGCAGGCCGTTGCTTAAGCCCGTGCCGATGATATTGGAAAAAGTGCCTGTGTGCGAACCGTAGGTCAGTATCGTGAAGACCTCGCTGGCGGTGGGCGCGAAGCCGTTGAGCAGGCTGAGATCCAAGGTTCCACCCAAGCTTGCCAGGCCCGCCACCTGCAATTGGTCATAACCTGTTCCCGGGGCCGCGCCGCCGAGTTCGACCGTGAAGCTGGAGTTCGCGCCGAAGGTGACGTTGTCGACATGGGTGATGGCCGTGCTGTTGCCGGGGTTGTAGCCCGCGTCAAACTGGATGTTGCCGGTGAAGCTGCCCGCGCCGGCGACATTGCCGGTGAACTCAAGCACTTGCCCGGC
>Ga0265327_10002665_pt1 | contig 18345 bp, 14 predicted proteins | sample 41621metaG_FD_202089 | JGI IMG/M metagenome (GOLD analysis project Ga0265327, IMG submission 202089) | Rhizosphere microbial communities from Carex aquatilis grown in University of Washington, Seatle, WA, United States - 4-16-21 metaG | ecosystem: Host-associated > Plants > Roots > Rhizosphere...
TAATTTAATTTCAAACTTAGTGATCCCGGCGGGATTCGAACCCACGACCCACAGCTTAGAAGGCTGTTGCTCTATCCAACTGAGCTACGAGACCATCACTTATTTCGGAGTGCAAAATTAAGCATTATTTTTCAAGTCTGCAAAAATGTTTTCATTAAAATTTCGATTAGCACACATTGTAGTTGAAAACATTTTAAAAGATAAATATCGTTTTTCCAAAAAATATTTAACTTTGCGGGTTCAAAATAAAAATCAAAAGGAAAAGATATGAGTTTAACAAGTTTTTTGACAAATCTTTTTGGAAACAAATCGCAACGCGACATGCGCGAAATTATGCCGGTCGTGCAACAAGTCAGAGACGAATTTTCAAAATTACGCAACCTGTCTAACGACGAATTGCGCGAACAAAGCGCAATGTTACGCAAAAAAATCAGAGAAAAAATTGATGACGACGAAGCCGAAATCGCAAAGCTCAAAGATCAACTCGAAACCGACGAAATAGAAATTACTGAGCGCGAAAAATATTATGAGAATATAGATAAGCTCGAAAAAGAAATTGACGAAAAAGTTAAAACCGTTCTCGACGAAATATTACCAACCGCATTTGCGATAGTTAAAGAAACTGCTCACCGTTTTAAAGAAAATAAAACGTTGCGTGTGCGTGCTCAGGAATTTGATAGAGATTTAGCTGCAACCCGCGAAAGCATTATAATCGAAGGGGATTACGCAATCTGGCAAAATTCATGGAATGCCGGTGGCAATATTGTTACGTGGGATATGGTGCATTATGATGTGCAGCTAATCGGCGGCATTGTTTTACATTCAGGCAAAATTGCGGAAATGGCAACCGGCGAAGGAAAAACGTTGGTAGCAACATTGCCTGTTTTTTTAAATGCTTTAAGCGGACGCGGCGTTCATCTCGTAACAGTAAATGATTATTTGGCAAGACGCGACTCGGAATGGATGGGACCGATTTACGAATTTCATGGACTCTCAGTCGATTGCATTGACAAACATCAACCAAACTCCGACCGACGACGCAAAGCATACACAGCCGATATTACTTTTGGTACAAACAACGAATTTGGTTTCGATTACCTACGCGACAATATGGCGCTCAGTCCCGAAGATTTGGTGCAACGCCCGCACAATTATGCAATCGTTGACGAAGTGGATTCTGTTTTAATTGACGAAGCACGAACGCCATTAATAATATCGGGACCAACACCAAAAGGAGAAGATCAACTTTTTGACGAATTGAAACCAAAAGTTGTAAAACTTCATGAAGAACAAAAAAAGTTGGTGAATCAACTTTTGAACGAAGCTAAAAAACTAATCAGCGAAAATAAAACCGAACAAGGCGGAATACTTTTGTTGCGTGCTTGGAAAGGTCTCCCGAAAATGAAAGCGCTCATAAAATTTTTGAGCGAAACCGGAATGAAAGCCCTGTTGCACAAAACCGAAAACGTTTACCTTGGCGAAAACCAACGCCGTATGCCCGAAATTATTGATGAATTATATTTCGTTATCGACGAGCAAAACAATTCGGTTGACTTGACGGATAAAGGAATCGATTTGATTACCGGAAATTCTGACGACTCAAAATTTTTCGTTTTGCCCGACATTGGTAGCGAAATTGCTGATATCGAAAAAAAATATGCCGACAATCAAGTTAAACTCGAATTGAAAGATCGGCTGCTGACTGATTATGCAGTAAAATCTGAACGTGTACATACCATTCAGCAATTATTAAAAGCATACACGTTGTTCGAAAAAGATGTTGAATACGTGGTGATGGATGGCGGCGTTAAAATTGTTGACGAACAAACCGGACGTATTCTCGATGGTCGTCGTTACAGCGACGGATTACATCAGGCAATCGAAGCAAAAGAAAGCGTCAAAATAGAAGCTGCCACGCAAACATTTGCTACGGTTACTTTGCAAAACTATTTCCGTATGTACAAAAAGCTTGCGGGGATGACAGGTACAGCCGAAACAGAAGCCGGAGAATTGTGGAATATTTATAAACTCGACGTTGTTGTTATTCCGACAAATGTTCAGGCAATTCGAAAAGATATGGAAGACTTGGTGTATAAAACCAAGCGCGAAAAATACAATGCTGTCATTGCAGAAATTGAAAAACTGATGCAAGCCGGCAGACCGGTTTTGGTCGGAACGACGTCGGTTGAAGTTTCGGAATTGTTGAGCAAAATGTTAAAGATGCGCGGTCTTAAACACAATGTTCTTAATGCAAAATTGCATCAACGAGAAGCTGACATTGTTGCCGAAGCCGGTAAGTCGAGTATTGTAACGATTGCTACAAACATGGCTGGTCGTGGTACGGATATAAAATTGAGTTCTGAAGTGAAACAAGCCGGTGGACTTGCAATTGTCGGAACGGAGCGACATGAATCACGCCGCGTTGACAGGCAGTTACGCGGACGTTCCGGTCGTCAGGGCGACCCGGGAACTTCACAGTTTTTCGTTTCGTTGGAAGACGATTTGATGCGACTTTTTGGTTCAGACAGAATTGCTAAATTGATGGACAGAATGGGACTTGGCGAAGGCGAAGTCATACAACATTCTATGATTAGCAAATCGATTGAACGTGCGCAGAGAAAAGTCGAAGAAAACAATTTTGGTATTCGTAAAAGATTGTTGGAATACGACGACGTTATGAATGCGCAACGCGAAGTTACTTATTCGCGTCGCCGCCACGCATTATACGGCGAGCGCACAAGTGTTGATATACTGAATATGATGTATGACGTTTGCACCGTTATTGTTGATACTACTTATGGCAAAGAATCATTTGCTAATTTCGAGATAGAACTTTTCCGTCATCTTGCAATTGAATCGCCAATTAATGCTGACGATTATGTAAAATTGGATGCCGAAGAAATTGTCGAATTAATTTATAATCGTACACTCGAAACGTACAAACGTAAATCGGAAAATATTTCGAAAACGGTTTTCCCTTTTATAAAAGATGTGTTTTTCCGTCAAGGTTCTGTTTACAATAATATTGTCATACCGTTTACCGATGGAATTCATGAATATCCGATTTTAGTAAATCTCGAAAAAGCATATAAATCTAATGGAAAAGAAGTTTTGCGGGCGTTTGAGAAAAATATAATTCTTGCAATTATCGACGATGCTTGGAAAGAACATTTGCGCGAAATGGACGAATTGAAACAATCGGTTCAGTCGGCGGTTTACGAACAAAAAGACCCGTTGCTCATTTACAAACACGAAGCGTATGGGTTGTTCAAAACTATGCTCGATAAAAACAACAAACAAGTTATTTCGGCGTTATTGAAAGGTCATATCCCCATTAAGCAGGCTGATGAAGTTCGTCAGGCACAAGCGCCAAAACATCTGGATATGAGTAAATATTCTACGCAAAAATCGGAGGCTGGTTCGTCTTTCAAAAAAGAACAGGAACCAGAAGCACAAAATGAAGCAATGAAAGTACAAACCATTCGTCGTGGCGAGAAAAAAGTGAATCGCAACGAGCCTTGTCCTTGTGGTAGTGGTAAAAAGTACAAAAATTGTCATGGACGTTTTGCGGAAGAATAATTTTTTCAATTGTTAATTATTAATTGTTAATTATTATGGATGAAGATCAAATGATATGTAACTGCATAGAAGTCGATAAAAGCAAAATTGTGGCGTCGATTATTAAAAATGAGTTGACAACGGTTGAACAAGTGCAGGACTTTACCGAAGCAGGAACAGGTTGCGGAAGTTGCATCGAAGAAATTGAATACATTTTAGATGAAGTCAATAAAAATGCTTAAAATGTAACATGGATACCGGATTTCGACCAAGTTTAAAATTCGTTTTTTTGTTGATGGCGGTTTTGTTTTTACAGACATCCGCTGATGCTCAATTTTACAATGGCTTGCAAATGGATTTTGGGAAAAATCGTGTTCAGTATCACGATTTTTATTGGTCGTATTACCGGTACGATCGCTTTGATGTTTACTTTGACTATGGCGGAAAAGAGTTATCGGAATTTGTTGCCCGCACTGCTTTAAAGAAAATTAACGAAGTCGAAAACACACTCGATTATTCGTTGGAGCAACGCGTCATTTTTATTATTTACAACAAACATTCCGATTTTAAACAAAGTAATTTTGGATTGGTTACTCAAACTGATCAAAGCAACATTGGCGGCGTTACAAAAATACTTAACAATAAGGTTTTGCTTTATAACGAAGGCGATCACAAAAAACTTGAACAACAAATTTCTGCGTCGCTTGCCGAAGTGATGATAAACGAAATGTTGTATGGTGGCAACTTTAAAGATCGCGTGGCAAATTCTACGTTAATAAATTTGCCCGAATGGTTTACAAAAGGTTTGTATTCTTACATTTCGCGTGGTTGGGATTTCGAAATCGAAAATAAAGTGAAGGACGGTATGATGAATAACCGTTACAAAAAATTTAACCGTCTGACCGGCGAAGACGCTGTTTATGCCGGACATTCAATCTGGAATTACATTGCAAACACTTTTGGGAAAAATGTCATACCAAATATTATTTACCTCACGCGCGTCAATAAAAATCCTGAAAGTGCATTTTTGTTTGTACTTGGTTCGAATTTAAAAGAATTAACACCCGACTGGCTTGACTATTACAAAACAAGATACAAACGAGAAGATACGCTGGGCAATTTTACCAAAGCAAAACCGCTCGTTAAACGTCCCAACAAAAATGCGGTTTACCAACAGGTCAAAATAAGTCCCGACGGAAAAAAGATTGCTTATACAACCAACGAACACGGTCAGTACAAAGTCTGGATTTACGACACTTTGACGCACAAACACAAACGAATTTTGAAACGCGAACATGCGCTGGATCAGGTAACCGATTATTCTTATCCTTTGCTTTGCTGGCATCCGACCGGTAAATTTCTGACAATCATAACCGAAGAGCGCGGCGAAATTGTAATGCGTTATTATTATCCGGCGACGAAAAAATTTGATCAGCGGTCACTTTTCGAGTATGAAAAAATTCTTGATTTTTCCTATTCAAATGACGGTTTCAAAATAGTTTTATCGGCAATCAATAACGGGCAGACGGACATTTGCGTTTACAATTTGACGTCGAACAAAAATGAATATATTACGCACGATTTTGCTGACGATTTGCATCCGCGATTCATCAACAACTCGCAACAGATTATTTTTTCGTCGAACCGCAAAAGCGATACATTGCGCACACAGACAAGTCAGATTGAAGAACTGTCGCCTACTTACAATATATTTGTTTATGACTACAAACATAAATCGAAAATTTTAACGCGCATATCTGACACGCCTTACGAAAACGCGAGCGAAGCTTTTTTATTAAAGAAAAATACCTATTCTTATTTGACTGATTACAACGGCGTGATCAATCGGCGAATTGCGCGCTACGACAGCACAATTTCTTTTATCGACACAACAACGCATTTTCGTTTTTTTACGCACAATGTTCCGCAAACAAATTACAGACGGAATATTATCGAAAATGACATTAATCCCAAAACCATGACGTTTGCCGAAATTATTTTTAACAATGGCAAATACAATTTATATTATAACGATTTGGATATTAAAACTGACAGTCTTTCGAAAAAAATAAAACTGACAGATTTTAGAAAACGTTTAACACAAACGTCGCGAAAAACGGATAGCTTAAATGCAATAAAAAAAGTTCCGCCAAAAATTTTAAAACCTCCGGTCAAAATCGAAAAAACGAAATTGGACAGTTTACCAAAAATAAATCCAGACAGCGCCGAAATTGACATTAATAATTATGTTTTCGAAATTGAGAAACATGGCAAACCGTCGCAATTAAAAAATTTCGAAGACAGCATTAAACGTATCGCACAAAACGATCAGTTTGTGTTGCCAAAACAACGCATCTACGAAAAAACATTTTACAAAGCATTTACAGTTTCGCAACTCGATTTCAGTTTTTTGAATACAAGTTACCAAACATATACCGGTGGCGAATATTATTTTAATCCGGGCGGAAATGTCCTTTTTAAAGTTGGTGTAAACGATTTATTCGAAGATTACCGCGTAATAGGTGGAGTGCGTTTTGCCGGTAATTTCGATTCGAACGAATATATGGTTAGCGTCGAAAATTTAAAATATCAACTCGACAAACAATTTATTTTTCACCGTCAGGTTCTAACCAACAGCGACGGTACTTATGATTACAAAGTAACGTCCAACGAACTGATGTATATTTTAAAATATCCGTTTGATCAGGTAACTTGCCTCAAAGGAACGTTGGATTACCGCAACGACAGACAGGCACCGCTTGCCGTTGACAATACCAGCATCAATTTGCCAATTACGTACACAAATTGGGTGAGCGCAAAACTTGAATATATTTTTGACAACACCTTAAATCCGGCACTGAATTATTATTACGGCACACGTTACAAAGCATGGATAGAAGCATATAAGCAAATTGGCGGCAGTTTCCCCGATTTATATGTTTGGGGTGTCGATGTTCGTCATTATCAACAATTGCATCGCGGATTTATTTGGGCAAGCAGGTTTGCAATGTCCAATTCGTTTGGTAGCGCACGTTTGATTTATTACCTTGGCGGTACAGACAACTGGATGAATCTTTCCAGTACGCCTACTTTCGATAATTCGGTAGGAATAACCAATAGCAATAATTATGCGTTTCAGGCAGTGGCTACCAATATGCGCGGATTTACGCAAAATATCCGCAACGGTAACTGGTTTGCGTTGACCAATCAGGAACTTCGATTTCCTGTGTTCCGGTATTTTTTTAATCGACCTATTAGCAACGATTTTATAAATAATTTTTCGGTTATCGGATTTTTCGACGCAGGCACAGCGTGGACTGGTTCAAGTCCTCAATCGACAGAAAATGCTTACAACAGCACCATTATACAAAACAATCCAATAACAGTCGTTATTGATAACCAACGTTCGCCATTGGTGTATGGTTATGGTTGGGGACTGCGTAGCCGTTTGTTCGGATATTTTATTCGTGCCGACTGGGCGCGTGGTGTTGACAGTGGTGTCGTTTTGCCGCAGATTTTTTATTTATCGCTTTCGCTCGATTTTTAAAAATGCACTAAATACGAATACGCCAAAGTTTACGTTTAGAATTGAAACAAATTTCATAAAATTGATGCAGCATATTTACGATTAAGTCAATATTTCTTTTTCAAGACAATATTATTTCAGCGACATGCGTATTTATGCGACGGTTTTTATATTTGTTTTTTTGACTTTTCAGACTTCCGCTCAGACTGACGAAGGATTGAAACTGATAAAACTTCACAATACACTTCATTTAACGCGGGTGAACAGCGATAGCATTGCTGGTTATCAAATTTATGTCTTGTTGCAAAACACCGACACCAATTTACTTGTCAGCAATATAAATCTCAATGGAGCAAATATTATTCAATTAAAAACGTTGGCTGAATTTTATACGCTCAATGCAATTTATCAACGCCGTTGTGGAAACTCCACAGATTTGGAATATTTTGCAAAAGCCAGATTATTTGTTCAACATTGCGATAAAGAATTTTTTTTGTTGAAAGACAGCATCGTTTTAAAAGCATTGGATAATGATTGTGGAATAAACGCCGAAACAGTTTACGCGTTAGACCAATACCTTCAAAAAACAGCTTACGCAACACGCGGAATTAAAATTGACGTAGCTCCGGTTTACAATTCGATGCCGCAATTTCCTTTTCCGCCGCCGCGATGTTCTGATTATTACGTTTTGCCAGAAAATTTTTATAAAGATTTTTTTACCATTGGCGATTTGAATTCGAAATTGACAAAATGCCTTGACCAAAATGGTTATCAGGTAAAAAAATATTATTCCATACCGAAAGGTTACGCCGTTGTAACACAATTGGAGCAACTTGACGAGCGAGGCGAACCAAAAAATATTCCGTATCGTTGGGACACACGATTAAATCCACTTGAAAACTTCTCGATTTATTCGTATATTCGTGCCTTGTTTTTTGCCGAAAAAGGATATTACCGTTTTCTGGTTTTTATGGTCAGCGCAGCAAATCCGCAGGAATGGGATTCGAAAAAAATTACGCGCTCACAATTGCCCGAAGGCGCTGCGATGCTCGACAAATTTGTTTCAAAAATAAAATACACCGACGATTACAAGGTGTATGTTATGATTTACGAATATGAGCATGTTGAAACTGAAGATGCGCCGACTTTATTGATACCCGGAAAATTTTCGGGCGCCAATTTTATGAATTCGAAACTTTGGAAAAATTTAACATATTAATTTTATGGAATTACCGGTTAATATTTGCAAACGTAAACTGGCGTCGGTTTGGTTTTTGGGCGCGGCAATTTTGTTTTTATTGGTTTTCTTGCAAACAATTTTTGGCAAGTACGGTGCAAAAGACGCCGACGTTTGGGCTTGGGCTTTACAAACCATCATGCCGACATTGACTTTAATCGTCAGCGTTCTATTAATCGATTCGCATCAAAATCCGGCGAAATCGAAAAAAGTAGATTCATTTTATTTTCGCACGTCGCTTTATTTTTCTTACGCTTATTTTTTTATAGTTTTGCTGACAATTCTTTTGCAACCCATCGCGCTTTCTTATGGGCAAATTACACCGCTTGAACTGATTAAAAAATCGGGTTTATGGCTCGGTCCATTGCAAGGATTAACTGCAGGCGCAGTAGGAATATTTTTTGTAAAGGGGAAGAGTTAAAAACAACTTTGAGCCTGTCTCAAAACTAAGTTTTTCACCGCAAAGACGCTAAGGCGCAAAGACTTTGTGTTGTTAATTTAAGACTTTGTGTCTTTGCGCCTTTGCGGTAAAATTGGCTCTGAGACGGACTCAAAGTTTACGAATTAAAAAAATGTTTTTAAATTTGCGCTTGTCCGATAAAAAACGATTGTTCAAACTCAGCAAAAATTCTCTATGGCATTTTTAGAATGTAATTCGATGAAGCTACGAGCCATCGAACCCGAAGATTTAGAATTAATTTACAAATGGGAAAATTCTTCCGAACTATGGATTGTCAGTAATACACTGGCTCCGTTTTCGAAATATGTATTAAAACATTATGTCGAAAACTCACAATTAGATATTTATGAGACGAAGCAACTTCGTTTAATGATTGACGTGCTTTCGGAAAATGAAAAACCAAAAACAGTTGGTTGTATAGACTTATTCGATTTTGATCCCTATCATTTGCGCGCCGGTATTGGCGTTCTGGTTTACAACAAAGACGACCGCAAAAAACATTATGCCACCGATGCACTTTCGTTGCTGGTCGATTATTGTTTTAATTATTTACATCTGCATCAACTATATTGCAACATAGCCACAGATAACGAAAGTAGTCGCAAACTTTTCGAACATCTTGGTTTTGCAATTGTCGGCGAAAAACGCGATTGGCTTCGTACAAAAAATGGTTGGTTGGGCGAATATCTTATGCAAGTTATTAGCAAGCAAAACCACATTTAAAATTATAAAAATATAAAAATTCATGTAGGGTAAAAATTGTCGCGATGGTATTATAGTCGTAAAACAATTTAAAATTTATTACAATGAAAAGAATTGGAATTTTAATCATGGCATTAACGATAGTAAGTGTCATGTCTTGGAGATGTGCTAAGGAAAATATGCAAAGCAGCAGTTCAAGTTCAACTACCACATTAAAATCGGCGCTTAATCAAAATATCACCACGCTATCGACGGCAGTAACTGCCATAAAAAACGATCAAGGTTACAAAGTTTTGACACTTAATGGGAATACAGGATTAAAAGCTGGAACTTTAAGTGTCGATTCAGTCGCGTACAAAGTAAATATTTTTCTATCTCTCATTAAAGGAGTTTACGATTACAATCCGGCGCCGGCATTGCATCCGTTTAATGGTGCACCAATTCGGTTTTTCACAAAAACTGCTGACAGTTCTTTAATGATTGTTCGTATGCCGACTGCAATTTTACAACGACCGGAATCGATGAAACACCAACAGCCGCGCGACACAACATACAAAAATAATTTTGTTATAACAGTTTCGGACTACACGTATAGCTGGAACGATTGGTTTAATTACAATTACAATATAAAATCGTCAGTAACTATCGATTCTGTTGCTGCCGGAAATTTGGGAATCGTTTCTTATGGCGACAATACTGGTTACAATTACACATCGAGTTATCAATTTGCAAACGGTTATCTGGTAAGTTATCATGCGGCTTCGGGCGATACAATGGTTACATCTTATGACATTTCGCAAGGTGGAACAACCTTATACGAAGAAAAAACTTTGACTTTAAAATCAAATTTTAACTTGCGTCATCGCGAAAATGAATATATTTTGACCATCGGCAACGTAACCATCGATCGTAAAACGACTCTTGATTCTGCTCTGGTTTACGTTGGCGGCGTTTTGCAGACAAATGCTAAAGTTTCTATAATTGACAAAGTCGCAGATCCGACAGCATCGATTTGTAAAAAACGCGACATTCAAATAACTTTCGCCGACGGTACAACAACCACAGTTTCTCAATTAGCAGGAACTTTGATTCCAACAATCAGCACCATTTTCAGTTCGATGAGTTCTGTTTATTTTGCAACCGGTATTGTTGACTGGATTGCAGTTGATATTTTAAATAACAAGTTTTAGAATATGCAATTCTAAAAAATTGTCAAAAAAAAAATCCAGATTTCTAAAATCTGGAATTTTTTTTTTGACAATTTTAAAGCGTTATCGTCTTCGCCAATTCCTGCATTTCTGCAATTACGTCTTTTTCGTTTATATTTAAAAGTTGACGTTTTTCCATAACAAGCTTTCCGTTAATGACAACTGTATCGACTTCCGAGCCATCCATACTATAAACCAATTGCGACGAAACATTAAATAACGGAACCAGATGCGGTTGTTGCATGTCAATAATAATGATGTCAGCTAATTTGCCTTTTTCAATTGACCCTGTTTGTTTGTCGATGTTTAACAATTTTGCGCCATCGATGGTTGCCATTTTTAATAACTGATTTGCATTTAAAACAGTCGGGTCGTTCGACGTTAATTTATGAAGAAACGCAGCTGTACGAATTTCCTGAAAAATATTCAGGTTGTTATTGCTTGCAACGCCGTCAGTACCAATGCCAACTTTAACACCTTTATTCAACATCGCCGGAATAGGTGCAACGCCACTGGCAAGTTTCATATTACATTCTGGATTATGTGCGACGCCGGTTTTTCGTTTTGCCATCAAGTCGATGTCTGATTCGTTTAAGAAAATGCTATGTGCAGCAATTACGTTTTCGTCCAACATTCCAAGCGAATCGAGGTATTGCGTTGGCGTCATTTTATGTTTGTCGAGATACAAATCCAATTCCCATTTTGTTTCGGCAAGGTGAATGTTTAATTGCGTTGCGTATTTGTCAGCTAATTTTTTTGTCAATTTTAATAATTCGGGCGAACAAGTGTATGGCGCGTGTGGACCGAGTGCAATTTTAATCAGTTCGTCGTTTTTGTATTTCAAAATCAGCTCTTCGGTGTATTTCAATGAATCGGCAGATGTTTTCATATTGGGTGTCGGAAAATCGAGAACACCTTCGCTCAACATCGCGCGCATTCCGATTTGTTTTGCGACTTCGGCAATTGTGTCGATAAAATAATACATGTCGTTAAAAGTGGTTGTACCGCTTTTAATCATTTCGATAATTGCAAGTTTTGCACCGATAGTAACAAGATTAACATTTACGTTTTTCTTTTCAATCGGAAAAATAACTTCGTTTAACCATGCGTGTAAAGTTATGTCGTCGGCATAACCACGAAAGGCAGTCATAGCCGAGTGTGTATGCGTATTAATCAATCCGGGCATCGACAATTTACCTTTTGCATCGATTGTTTTTTTTGCGACAAATTCAATTGCCATTTCGTCAGCCAAAATTATTTCGAATATTTTATCATCTTTAATAAGAATGTCGCCGGCAATACTTTCAAATTTTCCATTCTGGCTGACTAAAATATTTCCATTTATAATTGCAATATCAATTTTCATGTCTTTACTATTTTTTTTGATGTTCAAAATTAATAAAAAATAAATTAGACTGTAATTATTATTTAAAAAATGTATTTTTGTAATTCAAATGTCAAATCAAAACAATTATTTATGTTAGAAAAAATTAAACATACCGCGTCGTTTATTCAAAAGGAAACCAATTTTAAACCATTGGTAGGAATAATTCTGGGAAGCGGTTTAGGAAATCTGGCTGACAGCATCAATGTAAAACACATTATCGATTACAAACAAATTCCTAATTTTCCGGTATCGACTGTTGAAGGTCATAAAGGACGACTTATTTTTGGCGAACTTGGCGGCAAAAATGTAGTGGCAATGCAAGGACGTTTCCATTTTTACGAAGGCTATTCGATGGAAGAAGTTACTTTTCCTGTGCGCGTAATGAAAATGCTGGGCATAAAATATCTTTTTGTGTCGAACGCAGCCGGTGGATTGAATACCGATTTCAGCGTCGGCGATATTATGATTATTCGCGACCACATCAATTTTTTTCATCAAAATCCGTTGATTGGAAAAAACTACGACGAACTTGGTCCACGTTTCCCTGATATGGGTAAAGCTTACAATCCCGAACTTATTGACCGCGCTTTAGAAATTGCACAAAAACGAGACATTTCGGTACAAACCGGCGTATATATCGGTAGCACAGGACCAACACTCGAAACGCCCGCCGAATATAAATTTTTCAGAACAATTGGCGCTGACGCAACCGGCATGTCAACTGTGCCTGAAATTATTGTTGCGCATCACATGGGACTTATTTGTTTTGGACTTTCGATAATTACAAACGTTAGCAACAAAACAAATCCCGATATTATAACCACACACGAAGAAGTCCAAAACGTTGCCGGAATATCCGAACCCAAAATGACCGCAATTATTAAAGATTTAATGGCGACATTGTAAATAAAATTAAAAAACAATTCACATAATTAACAATGAAAAAAATTTCAATTATTACTTTAATGGTAGCTTTTGTCAGTTTAGCTTTTAACGACAAACCTGCGTATATTCTTTATGACAAAAACGGCAAAGAAACAAATTATTCGGCAATGGTCGAACAATTTAAAAGTGCCGACGTTGTGTTTTTTGGCGAACTCCACGACAATCCGATTGCGCACTGGCTGGAACTGGAACTGACAAAAGACTTGTACAACATTAAAAAAGAAAACATGTTGCTTGGCGCAGAAATGTTCGAAGCCGATAATCAACTTTTGTTAGACGAATACATTGGCGGCATTCATGCAGCAGAAAAGTTTGAAGCCGACGCTCGTTTCTGGACAAACTATAAAACCGATTACAAACCGATTATGGATTTTGCAAAAGACAAAAAGATTCCGTTTATTGCAACCAACATTCCACGTCGTTATGCAGCACTTATTAATGACAAAGGTTTCGAAGGATTGGAAAAATTATCTGCACAAGCCAAAAGTTATATCAGTCCCGACTTAGTAAAACTATTCGACACAAACACTGCTTGTTATGCTAACATGAAAAAAATGGTCGCCGAAATGGGAAGAAGTCATGGTGGAAATAAAATCATCAAAGCGCAGGCATCAAAAGACGCAACCATGGCGTATTTCATTATTAAAAATTGGTCGAAAGGAAAACAAATGTTTCATTTAAACGGTTCGTATCATTCCGATAATCATGACGGCATTTTGTGGTGGATTAAAAAATTAAAACCCGAAATGAAACTGATGACCGTCAGCGCAATTGAACAAGATACAATTAGCGTTTTCAAAAAAGAAAATCAAAATCTTGCAGATTTTATTTTAGTCATTCCAGAAGATATGACCAAAACGAACCGGAAATAATATATTCCTTTGCTTTGAAATTGAAACGCGGATAACACAGATAAATACAAATATGTGATATCCGCGTTCTTACTTTCTGTCATCTATTTCTCGAAAAAAATATCATGAAACCTATTCAAAAACTCCACAAATATTCATTCACATTTATATGGTGTATAACATAAAATCGACTGATTAAAGTCATACTTAATGTATATAGACAAAATTAATTTCACATAAAATTTAATGGCTTTTTTTTACACTATTTTGTTAATTTATTAACAATATTAAGACGAAAAAATAAAATAATTTAAAAAATACATTATGGCAGAGTTAAAAGAATTCGTCAAAACATTGGCTGATACGCATGGCAGAAGCCGCGAAGGCTTGTTGCCGATTTTACAAGGTATCGTCGAACAGGAAAAATATCTATCGAAAGAGGCAATGATTGAAGTTGCCCGCGAATTAGACATCAGTGCAGCGCAAGTTTATGGTACAGCGACTTTCTACGCTTTTATCGATACTGTTCCGCGAGGAAAATATGTTATCAGAGTTTGCAAAACCATTACCTGCGACATGCACGGTAAAAGACAAATCATTAGTACGATCGAAGATTTGTTGAAAATTAAAGTAGGCGAAACTACCAGCAACAAAAAATTTTCGTTGCTCGAAACCAACTGTCTTGGTTGGTGCCACAAAGGACCCGCAATGCTTATTAACGACGATCCGTATTCCGATTTAACGCCCGATAAAGCACGCGAAATTGTTATGGAATACATAAAAAACGGAACACATTAAAAATAATTGAATCGAAAAAAGGAGAAAATATATGAGCATCGAAAATCATCTCAAATTAGTGGATATTATTTTTAAAGAATTTGATGTCCAAAAAGAAGTATTAGATAAAACTTTCCAACGCACAAATGCCGAAATTGTTCAGGATATTCTCGACGGCGGTTTACGTGGACGTGGTGGCGCTGGTTTTCCGACAGCAACAAAATGGAAGCTAACAGCAGAACAACCATCAGACGTGCGTTATGTAATTTGTAACGCCGACGAAGGAGAACCCGGAACATTTAAGGACCGCGAAATTTTAACCAAAGTTCCGACAAAAGTTTTTGGCGGTATGGCAATTTGCGCAAAAGTTATCGGCGCAAAAAAAGGTTTTATTTATTTACGCGCCGAATATAAATATCTTTTAAAACAATTGCGCGAAGAACTTCTCGAATTTAATAAATACAGCGAAGAAAAAATTGGTTTCACAATAGACATCCGCATGGGCAGCGGTGCATATATCTGCGGCGAAGAAAGCGCACTTTTCGAATCGATGGAAGGCAAACGCGGTGAACCACGCAATAAACCACCATATCCGGTACAATTTGGTTACTTAGGCAAACCAACTGTCATTAATAATGTCGAAACATTGGTATATGCCTTAATGATTTGCGCGATGGGTTCAAAACTGTTTTTCGAATTAGGAACAAAGGCTTCGCGCGGCTCAAAAGTGTTTTCGGTTTCGGGCGACACCCCGGTTGCAGGAATTTACGAACTTGAACTCGGAATGCCAGTCGATAGATTTGTGGACGACTTTGGCGATGGCGACACCAAAGCTGTTCAGGTTGGTGGCGCTTCGGGGTTTTGCGTACCACGAAAAAAATTCAAAGAAACAATTATTGGTTTCGAAGGCGTACCAACAGGTGGCTCGGTAAAATTATTCAATAGTTCGCGGTCTATGTACAACGTCTTACATAATTACTTAGATTTTTTCTGCGAAGAATCATGCGGACAATGCACGCCTTGCCGCATTGGAACACAACAATTACTTAAAGGCGTTGAAGCTATTAAAAAGGGCGACAAACCTGCTCTTTATCTGAATCAATTACTTAAACTTGCAAATACTATGAAACTTGCATCGAAATGCGGTTTAGGTCAATCGGTCGGTAATTCGTTCACATCAATCGTTAATAATTTCCGTGAGGAAATGATTTATTAGTCAAATTGTCAAATAAAAAATTGAATGAGTATGTCAGAAAAAATAAAATTAACAATAGACGGAATTCAAGTCGAAGTTGACAAAGGAACAACAATACTTGCCGCAGCAAAAAAAGTCGATGTAAAAATTCCGACACTTTGTTATCATCCCGATTTATGTGTAGAAGGTAGTTGCCGCGTTTGCGTTGTAGAAGTTGAAGGCAGCAGAACGTTGACTGCATCGTGTGCTACGCCTGCTGTTGAAGGAATGAATGTTCACACATATTCCCACAAAGTTTATCAGGCACGTAAAGATATAATATCTTTATTGGTTTCGGAACATAACACCCAATGCACAACTTGTTATCGATCTACCAACTGCGAATTGCAAACGTTGGCTGCCGAATTCAATGTTGACTATAATGTTTATCTGAGCGTTCTTAAACCAAATAATGAAATCGATCGCTCGTCGTGGTCAATAGAAAAAGATAATAGCAAATGCGTTCGATGCCAGCGTTGTGTGCGTACATGCGCCGAATTACAACAAGTGAATGCTATTGATGTGGCTTACAAAGGTCGGGAAATGCGTATCTCAACTTTTATGGAACTTCCTTTCAACGAGGTTATTTGTACCAATTGCGGACAATGCGTTAACCGATGTCCGACCGGAGCTTTGACAGAAAGACGTTATTACGATGAAATTTGGGATTCTATTGGCGATCCGAAAAAACATGTAATCGTAAATACAGCTCCTTCGGTTCGGGTGGCATTAGGCGAAATGTTTGGATTTCCTGCAGGAACGCGCGTTACCGGTAAAATGGTAACTGCTTTAAAGAAAATTGGATTTAATTCGGTATTGGATACAGATTTTGCTGCCGACCTTACCATCATTGAAGAAGGCACAGAATTGCTCACCCGTTTGAAAAAAGCATTGGTTGATAAAGACCCGCATATAAAGTTGCCGATGATTACTTCGTGTTCGCCGGGGTGGGTAAAATTTATCGAACACATGTTTCCTGAACATCTTGGACATTTGTCAACCTGTAAATCGCCACAACAAATGTTTGGTGCGTTGGCAAAAACTTATTATGCTACCAAACGAGGCATCGATCCCAAAGATATTGTAAGCGTTGCTGTAATGCCATGCGCTGCAAAGAAATTCGAAGCTAACCGACCTGAAATGCACTCAAGCGGTTTTCAAGACATTGATGCTGGATTAACCACACGCGAACTTGGTTTGATGATTAAACAATCTGGTTTGAATTTTACAGCACTCGAAGACGGTCAGTACGACACATTTATGGGAGAATCAACAGGTGCTGCCGTAATATTTGGCGCCACCGGCGGTGTAATGGAAGCTGCATTGCGCACAGCTTATGAACTTGTTACAGGTCGCGCTGTTCCTTTCCGCAATCTTGATGTAATGCCGGTTCGTGGAATGGAAGGCATCAAAGAAGCAAGCATTAAACTCGAAAATGTTTTGCCCGAATGGCATTTTCTCGAAGGCGTCGAACTAAAAGTTGCAGTTGCGCATGGTTTGATTAATGCACGTCAAATTATGGATCAACTTGCGCGTGGAGAAAGTCCATACCATTTTATCGAAATAATGGCTTGTCCGGGTGGGTGTATTGGCGGCGGCGGTCAACCAATTCCGACAAATATGGAAATTCGTAAAAAACGTGCTGAAGCAATTTACCGGGAGGATATTGATAAACCGGTTCGTAAGTCGCACGAAAATCCGGAGATTAAACAAATTTATGCTGAGTTTCTTGGTAAACCGCTTGGTCATAAATCGCATGAGTTATTGCATACGCATTACAGAAAACGAGAACGTTATTAATATTTCAAATTTCGCAAAATGTCATCTTTACAAGATGACATTTTTTTTCTAAAATACAGATGAAAGATAAAAAACATTATTAATTTTGCAGCTATTGTGCAGACTACACAATTTCGATTACAAAAAACACGAAATAGAATTGAATGAAAATAAGTGCCCAACACTGGATTGAATATGCCAAGGCAGATTTAAAAAATTGTGAAAAAATTTTGGACGAAGAATTTCTGACAAATATAGTTGCTTTTCATGCACAGCAAGTTGTTGAAAAATGTTTTAAAGCAATGATTGATTCGAAAGATCTGGCAATTCCTACCACGCATAGTATCGTCAGATTAAACAACATGATTGGAAATTATTTGGTACGACCAATTGAAATGAATAAACTTTTGACCTTAGAAAATGCTTACGCAAATTCGTTGTATCCGATAGACAATACTTTAACGGAAATTATTATGCCGTCGTTGACTGATGCAACCGAATTTTATAAAGTTGCAAAATATGTTTATGACATAACAATCAAGTCGATTGGAAAATGAATCGCAATTTTCTTAACCTTTTAATAAATCCCGAATCCGGTAAAAATTTTATCTTCGATTCGATAGAAAAAAAATTAATTTGCAGCGATACGCAAACAAGGTATGAAGTAATTGACGACATTCC
>Ga0265327_10002666_pt1 | contig 18339 bp, 17 predicted proteins | sample 41621metaG_FD_202089 | JGI IMG/M metagenome (GOLD analysis project Ga0265327, IMG submission 202089) | Rhizosphere microbial communities from Carex aquatilis grown in University of Washington, Seatle, WA, United States - 4-16-21 metaG | ecosystem: Host-associated > Plants > Roots > Rhizosphere...
AGAGTTTTATCGACGATATTCCGCATCATCGCGACGATATGGAAATCGCCGCCGCCATCGTTGCGATGGCGCATACCCTGCGCTTGAAAGTACTGGCCGAAGGCGTGGAGACCAAGGCGCAACTCGACTTCCTGAAAGCGCAAGGTTGCGATTTATATCAGGGTTATTTAACCAGTCCGCCGGTGCCTGCGGCTCAATTCGAGAAATTACTGTCGGCTCAGGGACAGGGCTGATTTATGACCAACCTCACCGATATATTTCCCTGGAGCGACAATTTTAAAACCGGCATCCCACGCATTGACGAGCAGCATCACCGCTTGGTCGACTTAATTAATATGCTGGCCAATCATTTGGCGCATCAGTCGGATATTCAAACCTTGAACAGCATTTTTACCGAACTGTCCGAGTATGCCGCCTATCACTTCCGTACCGAAGAAGCCATTTGGGCGCAGTATTTTCAGCAAGATAAGCTGGAGACCGAACACAAGCAAGTCCATCTCGGTTTTATTGACGCGATAGGTGAGCTGAAGAACGAGGAAAACACCCAGACTCCGGAACAGATTATCGCGGACATACTCTCCTTCCTGACCCATTGGCTGGCTTACCATATTCTGGATAATGATATGAACATGGCCAAAATTGTGTGTTATATGCAGTCGGGCTTATCTCTGGAACATGCCAAGAACCAGGCAAGACAGGAGATGAGCGGGGCGATGAAAGTGCTGATTGAGACCATACTCTCGATGTACGACAACCTGTCGAACCGAACGCTGCATTTAATGAAGGAAATTATTGAGCGGCAACGGGCCGAGGCCAAGCTACGCCTTGCCGCCAATGTCTTTGAAAACACCCTGGATACTATTTGCATCACCGACGCCAAAGCCAACATCGTCGACCTTAACCCGATGTTTTGCCAGAGCTGCAATCTTAGCCGCGAAGACTTGCTGGGCAGAAATTTAAATACGCTCAAGTCCGGGTTTGAAGATCACGATTTCTCGTCGGCTTTATGGAATACGGTCGATAGCAAAGGGCACTGGTGCGGAGAAATCCAAAACCGCAAGGCTAGCGGAGAACTTGAGACCGAGTGGTTGACGCTGTCTTCAATCAGAGACGAGCAAGGAACGATTACCAATTATGTCGGCGTGTTTTCCAACGTATCCCAATTGTTCCAGCGCCAGAACAAACTGGAGTTTATCGCAAATCATGACGCCTTGACCGGTCTTCCTAACCGATTCCTGCTTGCCGATCGCCTGGATTTAGCTATCGCCCATGCCGAACGATCCAGAGAAATCTTTGCGGTTTGCTATCTCGACCTGGACGGCTTCAAACCGGTCAATGATCGTTTCGGCCATGCCGCCGGCGACCATTTGTTACGCGAAATAGCAAAGCGCTTTAAAAGCGTAGTGCGCGGCAACGACACGGTTGCCAGGGTCGGCGGCGATGAATTCGTTATTGTGCTCAGGGACATGAAAGCGCCGGAGGATTATAAGGTGACCCTGGACAGACTGTTAACCGAAGTTAGCCGCCCCGTGTCTATCGGCAACGAAGTCGTCTATGTCACGACCAGCATCGGCATTGCTATTTGTCCCGATAACGGCAGCGATTCCGAGTCATTATTAAAGCTTGCCGACCAGGCCATGTATTCCGCTAAAGGTTCGGGTAAATCCCGCTACCATTTTGCTCAAGCGCTTGGGCAGTGACTGCGCTTCGATGCAGTGTCGCGTTGATCCGAAAGAAATCACCACGAAGCAATAAAAACGTCATGTTTTTCGCATCTTCGTGCTGAATAAAAAGCTTTTAATTGATAGCGGTCTACAACATACCATACCAAAACGGCAAGGTAATCAAACTGAGTGCCGTCGTCACCGTTACCGTCATCGCATACAGCGGACTGTCCAAGCGGTAGCGGTCGCAAAAAACGATGCCCAACACCATGCTCGGCATCGACAGATCAAGCACTGCCGCCGCCCGGTATGCGCCGGTTATCGGCAAGTATCCGACTAAAGCCATCGCAAACAACGGCATCAGCGCCATCTTAATCAGCATAACGGGGATGACGTACGGAATATTACGGACCGATACCGCCTTCCAACTTAAGGCCAAGCCCAGAGAAAACAGCATCAACGGCACGACCGCGGCGGATAATTTTTGCAATACGCCGAACAGCCAGGCCGGAGCGATTACGCCGTTACTATTCAGGATCACCGCAACAGCCGCCGCCCAAAATGGCGGCGCGTTAAAAAACAGCCATAACGGTTTCGACTTTTCGGCGCGGTCTTCGCCGTAATGCCGCGCGACCATAACGCCGACGGTAAACAATAACGGCGTGGCGGCAAACAAATCCATCTGTATCACCACCGACCTCGCCCAACTGCCGAAGGTTTGCTCCAGCACCGGCAAGCCCAGGTAGGTCACGTTAGGAAACGCCGCTGCCAGCAGCATCGCGCCCATGCGCCTATGCTCGAAGCTGAACACGAGGCCAACTATCCACATACAGGCCAACGCAAAAACAATGCTGACTACGCCCAGCAAGGTATATTGCAACGAATGCAAACCTATATCCGCAGACCATAACACCTCCAAAACCATGACCGGCAGCAATAAATAATAGACCACGGTGGTCAAAACCTGCCGGGTTTGCTCGGCTGACAAGCCCGCCGGTTTTGCCCAACGCCAGCCGACGCCGCAGGCCATGATCAAGGTCATTTGTATCAATGTTGAGTTCATAAGCAAAGACTATTGTGGCAATAATGAATTTTAACATTCACCGTTAAAACAAGTTCCGGTAATATATGCCGAATTTATTGTTCGAGGACGTTTAAGTGCGTGTATTTTCAAGATATTGCCGACTCGGTGTTTTTTTATTAATGGTCAGTACTTTTGCCGTTGCGGAAACGGATGTCGTCTCGCCTAAAGAAGCGGCAACCATGCGGGTCAAAGACAACGCCGTTATTGTCGATGTGCGTGAAAATAACGACTGGAACGAGCACCGTATTCACGGCGCCGTTCATATTCCGCTATCCCAATTAAATGAGCGGCTAGCGGAACTTGAACGTTATAAAAACCGCCCGGTCATCACTCAATGCCAAGCGGGCCTGCGTTCCGCACAAGCCCAGTTGATATTAAAGGCCGCGGGATTTCCCAAGGTTTACTTAATGAACGGCGGCATACAAGCTTGGCATGAACAAGGCCTGGTGACTGAATAAGCTTTACGACAACGCTGGGCTTCGTAGCTCCGCCCTATCTACAGATTTTTTTTACTTTTTATCTTGCGTCCACTATGCCTCAATCATTTATCTCAAGCAAACCCATTCCTGTCCGTGAACGCCTGATCATGGCGCTGGATGTTCCCAGCATTCCGGAGGCGCAGGCTTTGGTCGAAGAACTCGGCGATTCGGTGATCTTTTACAAAGTCGGCATGGAGCTGTTTATGTCGGGCGATTATTTCGGTTTTATTGAATGGTTAAAACAGCGCGATAAAAAAGTCTTCGTCGACCTGAAGTTTTTCGATGTTCCCGCCACTGTAGGCCGGGCCATTAAAGCGTTGAGCGGCAAGGGCGTCGATCTTGCCACCATCCACGGCAACGATGCGATTATGGAAGCCGCCGCCAAGGAAAAAGGCGAGCTTAAAGTATTGGCTGTGACCGCGTTAACCAGTTTGGATCGCGGCGATCTTGACGATTTGGGCTTTGCCTGCGATGTCCGCGAGTTGGTTTTATCCCGCGCCAAGCGCGCCTTGCAAATCGGCTGCGACGGCATTGTTTCATCGGGGCTTGAGGTTGCGATGCTGCGGGAAGAGCTGGACCATAAATTGTTGGTCATCACGCCCGGCATTCGGCCTGTCGATAACCGTGAAGAAGACGATCAAAAACGGGTGGTCAGCGTGGAAACGGCGTTCCAAAACGGCGCGGATTATATCGTTGTCGGCAGGCCGATACGCGACGCCGACAATCGCAAAGCCATGGCTGAGAAGATTCAGGGACAGATTCTTGCGCAGTTTCGAGAGTAGCTGTTCGTAAGCCAAAATATAAAAATGGAACGCGGGTTCCGCGTTTCATTCTATATTAATGCCGGTGAATAGTTACGATGAATGACTAAGTCGCAGACCGGTGATTGTTTAGCTTTTGTCCTCCTCCTTTATCCCAATACTGCCCTGCGACTATGGAATTCGATCTCGCCTTTAGCACCTCAACTCTGGTCGCCTTTACCATGGGGCTGTTCAGCAGCATGCATTGCATCGGCATGTGCGGTTCCATTATCGGAACGCTAACTTTAAGCCTCAGCCCGGAAATACGGAACCAAAAAAACCGGCTCTTGCCTTTTGTGTTTAATTACAACATCGGCCGCATTACCAGCTATACCCTAGCCGGGGCCTTAGCGGGCATTATTGAAGCTTTGATCACGATGCCGATGGGCGAAATCAGCGGACATAGACTGTTGCAATTGCTCTCCGCCGCGATTATGACCGGAGCCGGCCTTTATATCGCCGGATGGTTTCCACGCTTTGCCTACATTGAAAAGATCGGCCTGCGTTTGTGGAAGAAGATCGAGCCTTTCGGGCGCAAACTGATCCCGGTGAAAAATCGCAGTCAAGCTTATCTTTTCGGCATGGTGTGGGGATGGCTGCCGTGCGGTTTGGTCTACTCGGCTTTAGCGCTTGCCGCCACCGCAGGCAGTATCGGCCAAAGCGCGCTGACTATGCTGTTTTTCGGTTTGGGAACTTTACCGGCGGTCATGGGTGTCGGTATAATGACCGGCATACTAACAAGGTTATCCAGAATGCAACGTTTTAAGCAGGCTATCGGCCTGTTTATGATTGCACTGGCTCTGCTAGCTGCCCTGCCTTGGCTTAACCCTATGGCGATCACAACTCACTCGGCACTACATTAAGAGGTCTTCATGGATCAATTTAACGCGATTATCGGCCAATCTCCTGCATTGGATTCCCTCATTCGTAGCGCCAGAATCGTTGCCGCTACCGATGTTACAGTGTTGCTTAAAGGTGAAACCGGCACCGGCAAAGAAGTACTCGCCACCGCCATTCAACAAACCAGCGCTCGCGCCAACAAGGCTTTTATCACTTTAAATTGCGCAGCCTTACCTGAAAGCCTGATCGAATCGGAATTATTCGGCCATAAAAAAGGCTCATTTACCGGTGCGACTGCCGATAAGCAAGGCCTTTTCCAAGCCGCTAACGGAGGTACTTTATTTCTCGATGAAATCAATTCCTTACCATTGTCGATTCAGGCGAAATTATTACGCTTTCTGGAATGCGGAGAATGCCTTGCCGTCGGCGAAATCAAGCCTTACAAAGTCGATGTACGTATTATTTCCGCCACCAACACCGATTTAAGCAAACAAATCGAAGCCGGCGAGTTCAGGTCGGATTTGTATTTCCGTTTGAATGTCGTGCCGTTGGAACTACCGCCGCTGGCGCAACGCAGTGAAGATATTGAGCCTTTGATCAAACACTTTCTGGCCTTGTTCGAACGCGCGCATACACTGACCGCCCCCAAATTCAGCAAGTCCGCTTTAAAAGCGCTGAAAGCTTATCGCTGGCCGGGCAATATTCGCGAATTACGCAATTTATGCGAAAGACTCAGTATTTTATTGGCCGGAAGAACTATCGAAGCGGAAAATCTTCCGTCTGAATTTACCAGCCGCTATATCGGCAATACGCCTATAGCAACTGATTTCACCTTGCCTGAGGCGGGCCTACAATTGGATACCTTAGAGGCGGATTTAATCCATCAAGCCCTGAACCGTACCAAAGGCAATCGCAGCAAATCGGCCAAGCTGCTAGGCATATCCCGTGATACTTTACTTTACCGCATGCAAAAACACGGCTTTGCCGGCTAAAAGTTAACGCCTTCTTACCCACTGAGCGGTAACGTTGTCGCTTTTTCCGTGAGCGCGAAATACCGCTAAGCGCGCCAGCTTGACCAGCTCGTCCTTACCGCTGGCGGGCTCAGCCAATTGCAACAGCTCCGCCGGTTTGACATATTCCCAGAAACCGTCGCTGCACAGTATAAAGGTCTCGCCTTTTTGCATCGCCGGATACCATCCAATCTCCACCTCATGCGCATTCGAAATGTTGATACTGCGGGTTAATTGGTTTTGTCCGGGATGTAGCGCCATATCCTGCTCGGTGATTTTGCCTTCATTGACTAATTGTTGCGGAAGCGAGTGATCCTGAGTCCGCCACAAGATTTGCCGCGGATTCATCCTGTAGACCCGCGAATCTCCGCAATGCGCGGTTAATGCCTGTTGCTCGTCCAAGTAAAGCACTGCACAAGTGGTATGGGCGTTATTAGCCGATGGGTCGAACGCAAACAGTCTTTCCATTTCGTTGATCGCCGACGCAATCCAGGCCGAAAGAACGTCGACCGGATTTTGCGCCATCTGCTTGCTGTAGGTATCGGCGCTTTTTAACAAACCCTGACAAAAAAAACGGGATGCTTTTTCTCCGGCATGATGACCGCCTAAACCATCGGCAACGACAAACAACGCATAATCGTCATTGATGAGATTCGCCATGAAGTCTTGGTTAATCTCTCGATCGCCTGCCGAGGTTAATTGGTAAAACGCCAGTTCCACTTGTTTTGCCTTAAATCAAATGCTCTGTTGCAATCTGGCGGCGCGCATAATCCGCTTCAAATCCCCGACCGATTGCGCCAAGCCCGAAAATACCGCCTGCGCGATAATCGAATGACCGATGTTCAGCTCCACGATCTCCGCTATCGCGCAGATAGCTTCAACATTATAGAAATTCAAACCATGCCCGGCATTAACTTGCAGTCCGGCACTGTGTGCGTAAAAGGCGGCTTGTCGGATGCGTTCCAGTTCCTCCGCTTGTTGCAGCGGCGTATTCGCCTCGGCGTAACAGCCGGTGTGCAATTCGACCACCGGCGCACCGGCTTTGACCGCCGCATCGATCTGACTTTCATCGGGATCGATAAACAGCGACACCGCAACGCCCGCGCTCGCCAATTGCTCGCAAGCCCATTGCAAACGAGGCAGGTTGCCCGCGACATCCAGCCCGCCTTCGGTCGTCAATTCTTCGCGTTTTTCCGGCACCAAGCAGCAAGCAAAAGGCTGTACTTTGGTAGCGATGGCAACCATCTCATCGGTGACCGCCATTTCCATATTCAGCCGGGTGTGCAGCATGTCTTTTAACAAATAGATGTCTCTGTCCTGAATATGCCGACGATCTTCCCGTAAGTGCGCGGTGATGCCGTCGGCGCCGGCTTGCTCCGCGACTAATGCGGCCTGAATCGGCTCCGGGTAAAGCGTGCCTCTGGCCTGTCTTAAGGTGGCGACGTGATCGATATTCACGCCAAGTAGGATCGGTGTTTTATTCATTATTTAATATGTTTGATGATTTTATTAAGGGAACACGGGTTAAACCGATTTTTTTAAAAGACATTATTTACATAATCGCCGAAGCAAGTAACGCGAGAGCATTCCCAAGTTGGAGCGCCACGGTCCGCTCCTGCAACGCTCGGCAGCATAGCGGGCCTGCTCTATGCATCCGTTTATCCGCCTAATCCGTGCCTTTTTCAAGCCGCTGCGCGGTCGCGAAGACTTTATGAATAACAGCCCGGCTTTTAAGCTGTCTGCCCTGTAAATAAACGTCGATAACCGACCTCATCAGTATTTTAGCTTCGCTTAATACCTGCGGATCGGTCAACTCTCCGGCACTGAGCGCCAGTAAAGTCTTGCCTGAAAACGCTCCGTTTACGCTTTCAACCGCTCCCCGGCCTACGTTGAAGCCGTATTTTGCTGAAGGCTTAATGGCCTTGCCGGTGTCATCAAGCTCCAACGCCAAGCCATAACCCACGTTTTCCATCAGATTAAGCTCAAATTGGCGCAATGCCGCTTCCCTGCCGCCGGAGCCGTTCGCTAAAGCGAATAAACACTCGCTGTAATAATCGAATACTTCAGGGTGAGGATCGTATTTATGTAAAAAGCAAGTCACCAACTCATTGATATAAAAACCGCAGTACAGCGCAAGTCCTTGTAGCCCGCTATACGCTCGAATCTTTTCGTCGGAGTCGGCGCGACGCTCGACAGCGCTCAGCGTTTTTAATTCCGCCTTGCCGACATAGGATATGCTTAACGGGATAAAAGGTTGCAGTATACCGGCGCTTTTGGATTTGATTTTTCTGACGCCTTTAGCCAACACGGAAACCCGGCCGAAGTCACGGGTTAGCGCATCGATAATCAAGCTGGTTTCCCGGTATTTGCGCTGTTGCAGGATAAAGGCGGGTTGCAAATAAACTGCGGATTCAGTCATTAAAGCCCAGGCTTTGTAAGGCGCGCTCGCTATCCGACCAGCCTTTTTTGACTTTAACCCAAAGCTGCAAATAAACTTTCTGCCCGATCAGCTTTTCTATATCCAGCCGGGCGTCGGTTCCGACTTTTTTCAGCATGTCGCCGTCCTTGCCGATCACAATGTTCTTTTGAGTCAAGCGTTCGACCCAGATAACAGCATAAATCTTAGTGATGCCGGGCTTTTCTTCATAGCGCTCAATCTCAACCGTCAGCTCATAGGGCAATTCGTCGCCTAAGCGCCGGGTCAGTTTTTCCCGGACTATTTCAGCGGCCAAAAACCGCTCGGAGCGGTCGGTCACTTGATCTTCGGGATAAATCAAATCCCGCTCAGGCAACAACTCCATAATCAAGCTTTCCAACTGATCGAGATTAGTCATCTTTAACGCCGAAATAGGCACCAAATGCTTGAACGGGAATCGATGTTGAGCTTCGTTAAAGAAGGTTAAAATGGCTTCTTTATCGGCCACCTTATCGACCTTGTTCACGGCGAGAATCACCGGCAATCCGGCCTGTTCCAGTTTCTTGAAAATAGCTTCGTCATACTCATGCCAGGATAAACCGTCGATCAGCCAGACGATCACGTCGACGCCCAGCAAAGTGGTGTCGGCGGTCCGGTTTAAATAGCGGTTCAAGGCCCGCTTCTCGCTGTTGTGCATACCCGGCGTATCCATGTAAACGGCCTGCCCCGCGTCAGTGGTATTAATGCCGAGAATGCGATGCCGGGTTGTTTGCGGCTTGCGTGAGGTGATGCTGATTTTTTGCTTCAACAGATGATTCATCAACGTGGATTTGCCAACGTTGGGACGCCCGATCAGAGCGACGAAACCACAATTCATTTAGTGTCCTTATTTAATAATTCGAGCATAAGCTCTGCCGCCGACTGCTCGGCTTTTTTTCTGGAATTTCCGCTGCCGATACAGAACTCCGCTGTTAACGACGTGGTGCATTTAACTTTGAACGTTTGTTCATGCGCCAGTCCGGACATGGTCATTAAAGTATAATCCGGCAAGTCCATTTTTTTGGACTGCATTAACTCCTGTAATTGGGTTTTAGGGTCTTTCTGCCAGTTATCCAGCGACAAGTTTTTCAGTTTTTCCGCGAATAACTGCAAGATCCATTGCTGGCACGCTTTCATGCCTTGATCGTTATACAAAGCGCCGATAATGGCTTCCAAGGCATCGGATAAAATGGAGTCGCGGCGATAACCGCCGCTTTTCAATTCCCCCGAACCCAGCAGCAAATAATCGCCCAACTGATGTTTTCTGGCCAGTTCCGCCAGCGAACTCTGATTGACCAGACTTGCTCTTAACCGGCTTAACACGCCTTCACTGGCCGACGGAAACAGCACATATAACTTTTGGGCGATAACAAAACCCAAGATCGAATCGCCTAAAAATTCCAAGCGTTCGTTATTATTCGAACTGGCGCTTCGGTGCGTTAAAGCCGCAGTAAAAAGCTGAGGATTATTAAACGTCAAGCCCAGCTTTTTAGACAATTCTTCGGTTTTTCTGATCACTCCTGACCGACCTCGAAAGAGTCATGAAACTCGGCTAATAGGCTCAAATTAGCCACCAATTTCACTACCGTCTCATATTCGATGTCCACTTTCAAATAGTCGCCATGTTTAATGACTTTAATTTCATCCTTGGTAACGTCATAAACGTAATTAATATTAAAGCGCTTGGTTAAGCTTTCCCTGATTTCAGGCTCGCTAAGCGTTTGAATATCCGGCATTTCTTTTAAAGCGGCCAGAGCGCTTTGTACCTTGCCGTGGTCCAGGTAAATCGGCACGATTTTAAGCGTCAATAACACAAAAAAACCGATAAGTCCCAGGACAAAAACAAGCGAAATCAAGGTTAAACCTTGTTGACGTTGAGCTGATAAATTCATTTTTTTCTCCGGATAATGTAGTGGAAGCCTACTGCGTTTTCACTGTAGCTTGATATGAAAACGCTATAAGTATAGTGCAGCTTATTTCAACACCGTGCCGATACGCTCAAGGCCTATGCCTTTATGTTGCCAATCCCAGCTCATCCAGATAAAAAAAGCCTGTCCAACCAAGTTTTCTTCAGGAACCGTGCCCCAGTAACGGCTGTCGTTGCTGTTATCGCGGTTATCGCCCATCACAAAATAGTTTCCCGGCGGCACTACATAAACGCCTTCCGCCGAAAGCGAGCCATTCCTGATCAAAATACTGTGTTCAACGCCGGTTAAATCCTCCAGCAAGTGCTCATTGCCGGTCATATCCTCACCTTGACCTACGCCTTGATAGCGTCCCAAGGACACTTGATTGACGGCTACGCCGTTGATGTGCAGCTTCTTGTCGTAATAAGCGACCCGGTCGCCCGGCAAGCCGATTACGCGCTTGATATAATCGACGCTGGGATCTTTAGGGTAACGGAACACCACAATATCGCCGCGCTTGGGCTCGTTCAGCTCAATGATTTTTTTATTGATAACCGGCAATCGGATGCCGTAAGTGAATTTATTCACTAAAATAAAATCGCCTATCAGTAAAGTCGGCATCATTGAGGCTGATGGGATGCGAAAGGGCTCGGCGATGAATGAACGCAGCACTAACACAATCAACACAACCGGAAAAAAAGAACGCGCATACTCCACCAATAGAGGTTCGTTTTCTTCATCGAAAACCTCCCCTCGGGATTTAAGTATCAGCAAATACCCGCCCCAAACTACGCCGGTAACCAATGTCGCGGCGGCAAGAAAAAAGGAAAAATCGTAGTCCATGTTATATATTTCAAGTAAAAAGGTAAAAGATATAATAGAACACGGATTTAGCTGATATACACGGATAAAAGCGTTATAAAATCCGTGTCATCCGTGTTCTATATTTTTAACTGCAGAGTACCTTACGGTTATTCTTTATTAAGCTGCAAAACCGCCAAAAACGCCTCTTGAGGAATCTCAATATTGCCGACCTGCTTCATCCGTTTTTTACCGGCTTTTTGCTTTTCCAGTAACTTTTTCTTACGGCTGATATCGCCGCCGTAACATTTGGCAATTACGTTTTTGCGCATTGCTTTAACGGTGGAACGGGCGATAACCTTGGAGCCGATGGCCGCCTGTATCGCAACCTCATACATTTGCCGCGGTATCAGGTCTTTCATCTTTTCAACCAGATCGCGTCCCCGGTTGTTACTTAAATCGCGATGCACGATGATGGACAGCGCGTCCACTTTTTCAGCGTTAATCAACACATCGAGCTTGACCAATTCGGCCGGTTGGAAGCGCAAGAATTCGTAGTCGAACGAGGCAAAGCCGCGACTCACCGATTTTAAACGATCGAAGAAATCCAGCACCACTTCGCTGAGCGGCATTTCATAATGCAGCGATACCTGTCTGCCGACGTACTGCATGTCTTTTTGCACGCCGCGTTTTTCTATGCACAGCGTGATCACGCCGCCCAAATAGGTTTCAGGAACCAGAATATTAGCCCGGATAATCGGCTCCCTGATTTCCTTGATGGTGCCCATATCCGGCAACTTGGCCGGATTGTCGATCATCAAAATTTGATCGTTATGGGTGATGACTTCGTAGATAACGGTAGGCGCCGTGGTGATCAAATCAACATCGTATTCCCTCTCCAAGCGCTCCTGCACAATCTCCATATGCAACATGCCGAGAAAACCGCAACGGAAACCGAAGCCTAAAGCCTGCGAGGTTTCCGGCTCAAAATACAAGGAAGCGTCGTTAAGATTCAACTTTTTCAACGCCTCGCGTAAATCTTCATAATGATCCGAACTGACCGGATACAATCCGGCAAAGACGCGCGGCTGAACTTTTTGAAAACCGGAGAGTTGTTCGGCAGCCGGTTTATCGGTCCAGGTAATGGTATCGCCGACCGGCGCGCCGAAAATGTCTTTAATGCCGGCGACGACATAACCGACTTCGCCGGTATTCAAAATATCTTTTTCCAGCCGTTTCGGCGTAAAAACACCGACTTTCTCGGCGATAAACGACTTGCCGGTGGACATGATGGTAATCTTTTGTTTCCTGCGGATGCTGCCATGCATGACCCTGACCAGCGATACCACGCCCAGATAGCTGTCGAACCAGGAATCGATAATCAAGGCTTGTAACGGGCCGTCTATATCGCCTTTCGGCGGCGGGATCTTCAGCACCAGTTGCTCCAGTACATCCTCAACGCCCAGACCGGTTTTAGCGCTGATCATCAGCGCCTCATCGGCGGGGATACCGATCACCTCTTCAATCTCGGTCTGTACCCGCTCGGGCTCGGCCGAAGGCAAATCGATTTTGTTCAGCACCGGCACCACTTCCAGGCCTTGCTCTATCGCGGTATAGCAGTTGGCGACGCTTTGCGCCTCAACGCCCTGCGCCGCGTCGACGACCAGCAGCGCGCCTTCGCAGGCGGCTAAAGATCGGGAAACCTCATAAGAAAAATCGACATGGCCGGGGGTGTCGATGAAATTAAGCTGATAGATTTCGCCGTCTTTCGCCTTAAAGTCCAGGGTGACGCTTTGCGCCTTGATGGTGATGCCGCGCTCTTTCTCAATATCCATTGAGTCGAGCACTTGCGCGGACATTTCCCTGGCGCTTAAGCCGCCGCAAATTTGAATAAAACGATCCGCCAGCGTCGATTTACCATGATCGATATGGGCGATAATGGAAAAATTTCTTATATGTTTTAAATCCACTTGTATTTCAACTTGTTATGATAGGGTTAATGCAGTATGCCGGATATTGCCAAAACTTCATCGTATTCGCGCACCTGTGTTAGCTGGGCATTGTAACAGATTTAGCCCCGCTCAAAGCCTACTTTCCCGTTAAAGCCAAGACTCAGTAGCTACAGAATTATCGTTACGAAGACAATGGAATGCACCTGTTTTCGCCATCTGCGTTCCATTTTGGCCTGAGTTGCGAATTGGCTCCATTGATGCGTATCGAGGATCGTCACTCACTGCCCCGCCGCAGCCGTTTCCACCGCGGCTCCCAGCCAACTGTATACCCGCTTAACCAACAAACCTTCATCATGCAGATAACTATGGTCTTCGTCATCGATTTTAATCTGCCGGTAAGCGGTATTTTGTTTTGCCGCCAAGCGTCTATCCCTGGCGCTTCCGGTGACCTCCGGCAGATCCAGGGCCGCATAAATATCCAGCATCGGAATTTTGATTTTTTTGATAAATTCCAAAGTTTGAGCCGCTTTATCGTCGGTAGCCGGTACCGGTAAACTAATAGCCACTACCGCTTTAATATCGGCGGCTTGCTCACTCAGCGCATAAACGCCCATCAGTCCGCCCAAGCCATAGCCGACCAGCACAATATTTTCCGCGCCTTGGCTCTTTGCATAGTTTATTCCGGCCTGAATCCGCGCCGCCGCTTCGGCAAACAACGCATAGTAGTCTTGCTGTTCAGCGCCCGCTTCCCGTAGCGGCAGTTGCAAGGCCAGCGTTGCCCGGTTATGTTCGGGTAGCGCCAGCCTCAAACCGTAAATCAGGGGTTGCTGGTTAGGATGGCCGCCCATGTCGTGCAGAATAATAGCCGCGTTTTTGCCGGCGGCTTTTTCCGTTTCAGTGTAAAGACCGAGAAATTTTTTGCCTTCAGCCTCCAGCCAAACCGTTTTACCCATTGTCAGGGTTTTGCCGATGCCGTCGGCGAATTCGGCTTCCCGCTTTTGATCGCCGGCTCGGCAAACAGCGCCCGAAAGATACGCCATGCACAGCAGCAAAATAATCACACCGGCTTTCATTCTCGCCCGTAAAAATCGCTATACCGATACAAATCATGCACATGCCGCAGCAACACCATAATGACCGAAGCCACAGGCAATGCCAACAGAATACCCAAAAAGCCGAATAACTGCCCACCGGCCAATACCGCAAACATCACCGCAACCGGATGCAAGCCGATCTTATCACCCACTAGCATCGGCGTTAACACCATGCCTTCCAAGGACTGCCCGATAATAAAGACGATGACCACCGGCACCAGCTGCATTAAATCGTGGAACTGCACCAGGGCCGCGACACAGGCCGTAACAATACCGACGATTGAGCCCAGATAAGGCACAAAGCTGACCAATCCGGCCAACATGCCTATCAACAACGCCAAATCAAGGCCGGTCAGCCACAACCCAATGCTGTAAATACAACCCAAGGCCAGCATGACATAGAACTGCCCGCGGACAAAAGCCGACAACACCGTATCGACTTCGCGGGCCAGTTTGGCTGCGGTAGGCGCTACGCGTCGCGGCAATAAATCATGGACCTTGACCACCAGGCCGTCCCAATCGCGCAATAAATAAAAAGTCACCACCGGAATTAACAGCAGGTTCATCAGCCATTCGGCCAACACCCCGCCGGAATGCGAAACCGAACTCATCAGAGCCGCGGCAATACCGCCGGCTTGCTCCCAGTGGCTCTTAACCAGATTAATGATCTGATTCAGATTAACCGGCCTGATGCCCAAATGGAATCGCCCCTGCAGCCAAGGGATCACGGTCTCATTCAGCCACGCAACATAAGCGGGCAGATTACTGACGAAATGCTCGACCTGATACTCCAAAAGAGGCAGCAGTAACAGCAAAACCAGCACAAAAATCAGCGTCATCGCGGAAAAAACCAGTACTACCGCATGAGTTCTGGACAATTGATAGGTTTCCAGCCGGTCGGTTAAGGGGTCGCCCAAATAAGCCAGCATCACCGCAAAGGCAAACGGCATCAGTACCGGCGCCAACAAATAAATCAGCGCGGCCGAGCCCGAGATAAAAGCCAAAATCAGCCATTTTTGTGAATCGCTCATTACACATCCTTAACGCATTTATGCGCTGCCTGAGTTTAAACGGATTATCGCCCCGAAGACATGAAGGACACGCCGTTTGATTGCTTCATAGTGAATGACTCGCCCTTGCATTTAACGCCGCGGGCGTTGCTGCCGATTCCGGACTATTCAGGCCGCACAGCCGCTCAACCGATTCAAGCACCTTGTTTTGGGCCTTGGCAAAGTCGGTTAATAACTCCGGCTCATATTTCGCTTGCCGCTTAAGGGTTTGCTCCAGCGCTTCTATGCAGACTTTCAATTCCAACATCGCAAGATTAGCGGCCACGCCCTTCATAGTATGGAGGAATTTCAGGGCCGACTCGATATCGTTCGCTTGTAAAAAAGCATCCACGCGGGCCTCGGCGTCGCTGAAACCTTCGTGAAATTTCATTAGCAACTTACAAAGCAATTGCACATTGCCCACCACATTTTTTAAGCTTTGCTGCACATCGATGCCGGGCAAAGACTCCGGCAGCAAGACTTCTGCCGGCCTGTTCGAGCCTCTCACAACGGAATCCGATTTTTTGCGTAATTCCGGATGGATTACATCAACCAGACTTAACAATAATTTATCGACATCGATAGGCTTGGTCACATAGCCGTTCATGCCGATTTGCAAGCATCTTTCCCTAACGTCATTCATCGCATGAGCAGTCATCGCAATAATCGGCAAGTCATTGAATCTCGAGTCGGAACGGATGATTCGGGTAGCCTCGTAACCATCCATGACCGGCATTTGCAAGTCCATCAATACCGCATCGAAATAAGTTGAGCGTATTTTTTGCACCGCCTCCTGGCCATTAATCGCCACCGTTACGTCAAATCCCTCCTGCTCCAGCGTTTCTTTCGCAACCTGTTGGTTGATATGATTGTCTTCCACTAACAGCAACTTGGTGTCTTTAATTTTATGCAGCTTTTCGTTTCTTGCCTCGGCGCGGCTGTCGTGCAAAAGCGCATAGCCGTCCAAATAATTCCGGCCGAACGCATCGACCACGGCATTGAGCAGCGCCGACGGATGCACCGGTCTAACCAGAAAGCCGTCCAGATTGAGGTCACAGCAGCGCTGTGCGATACTTTCCCGGCTATGCACGCTGATCATAATAATACGGGGAACGCGGGTGACTTTAAGCTTTTCTTTAATATGGCGGGCCACCGTAATGCCATCCATTTTGGGCAGATTCCATTCCATCAGCACCAGCTGAAAAGGGTTTTCAACCGCGTTTTCCAACAGTTGTATCGCTTGCTCACCGGTACCCGCTTGGGTCACTTGGAACAGGAAGGATTCCAAATACAAGCATAAAACATTTCGCGAGGCCTCATTACCATCGACCACTAATGCTTTTAAACCACGGAACGCATCGCCTGGCGCTTCTCGTTGTTGCTCCGCTCCCTGCGGTTGAGCGAAATCGGCGGTAAAGGTAAAGGTACTGCCCTCCCCGATCTCACTGCTTACCTTGATGTCGCCGCCCATCATCGCGACGATCCGCTTACAAATGGCCAAACCCAGACCGGTTCCGCCGTATTTACGGGTGGTCGAGGTATCGGCTTGGCTAAAGGATTGAAATAAGCCGCCCAGTTGTTCTGCGGTTAGGCCGATACCGGTATCTTTAACAGAAAATTCAAGACTGATGCGATCGGCTGTTGGCCGGGATTCGCCGCTTTCAGCTAAGGCAATGTTAATGGCGATATCGCCGCGACTGGTAAATTTCACCGCATTATTGACTAAATTAAGCAATACCTGGCCCAGCCTTAACGGATCGCCGACCAAATACGTAGGCACATCCTCGGCGATAACAAAATGTATCGGCAGGCCTTTTTCTTCCGCTTTGGCGGTTACCAGACCGGCAAGATCGTTTAACACATCGTCCAAGCTAAATACGATGGTTTCCAGCTCCAATCTTCCGGCTTCGATTTTGGAAAAATCTAAAATGTCATTAATGATGGCCAGTAAGGCTTTTGAAGAAACTTGGACTTTGCTTAAATAATCCCGCTGTTTCGGGCTCAGCTCGGTCTGCAAGGTCAAACGGGTCATCCCGATGATCGCATTCATCGGAGTTCGGATTTCATGGCTCATCATCGAAAGAAACTCCGACTTGCTTTTATCGGCGGCAATCGCCTGATCTCGGGCTTCGGCCAATTCGGAAGTGCGCTCCAATACTTTTTGCTCTAAAGTCCGGCTGTATTCTTGAAGCTTGTCGTAAGAAACTTTCAAGTTCCTGGCCATTTGCATAAAGGCTTTAGTAAGCGCGCCGATTTCGCCGTCTTGCTGAATCTTTTTAACCTTGTCGCTGACCGAAAAATCGCCTTGAGACAAGGCATCCGCGAGCCGGGTTAAATGCATCAAAGGCCTGGACAGGCGTTCAGAGACCAGCAAGACGACACACGCGCCAACCAGGATAAAAACAAGGGTGGTGATTACTAACTGCACGATCATGTCGCGGATTTGACGGTTACTCTCCTTGCGGGAATTAACAATTTCCTGGTTAAGGGTCGCCAAAGAAAAGCCCAAGCGAAGAGCCCCCCAAGGTTTCGCACTCACTTGAAGCGGCATGATGAATTCCATGATGGATTTACCGTCGCTTAGAAACTCATTTACCGTCACGTCCTTTTGCGCCGCCGCAAACACATCTTCCGGTCCCGTTAGAATGCTCATTTCCAGTTTCGGCTTTAGCGTATGAATATAAACTCGCCCTGAATTTTGCATCAAGATGATGTAATCAAGCTCCTGATTTTCCTTCACCGACGTTTTTAATTGGTCGCCTACTTGGGAGAAGTTGGCGGAAGCGATACCATTACGGGCTTGTTCCGATAAATTATCGGATAAAATATGGCCGCCATCGATTAACCGCCCTTTCATCAACAGGATACGTTTATCCAACTCCTTTTCAAACACCTGTTTTTGAAACTCAATTTGAATAAAGGTCAATAACGTCAACAGAGAGATAATCAAGCCCACCATCGTAACGAGCAGCTTTCTAAAAATACTTCGTTTGACCATTTTATTTAAACTCAAAAGTGTATTCAGGGATAGGTAGGCTTGTTTCTGTCGGCATTATAATGACTAACTTTGAAAGTACTGATTAATTTCAGTTATGCTGCCGGAAACGTAATTATTCAGACCCCTTGTTTTAAATCGACCGGGAGTTTAGGGACGGTGAACCCGGAGCGCCGCAGGCGAATCACCGCCGCTAAGTAAATCCAAGG
>Ga0265327_10002667_pt1 | contig 18339 bp, 10 predicted proteins | sample 41621metaG_FD_202089 | JGI IMG/M metagenome (GOLD analysis project Ga0265327, IMG submission 202089) | Rhizosphere microbial communities from Carex aquatilis grown in University of Washington, Seatle, WA, United States - 4-16-21 metaG | ecosystem: Host-associated > Plants > Roots > Rhizosphere...
GGACCAAAATCCATGGCCAATGGCTATTTCGCGACCACACGATTCGTTTGATGAGCAGGGCTAAGCTCAAAGAACCAGTGGAAGGCGGTGTGCTAGGGGATGAACATCGGTTCTCATGGGATCCTGCCGAGGCGGCTGAGGCTTACCGACTGTCCGTCGGAACTGAACCGGGCGGACACAACCTGCTCGACAAACTCGCAACCACCAACACGTCGCTCATCGTCCAGGCAAAATTGCCGGAGGGGAAAGTGCTTCATGCCAGGCTTGAAACCAAGATCGGCGGCACGTGGCACCCCTCGGATTCCGACTTCATCATACCGCGGCGAGCCACCTTGATCTATCCTCTCGCTGGTCAGGTGGGAATGGAGGCCGGCCGGGGAATCGAGTGGCATGCCTTTGCTGGGGCCGATGCCTACTCGCTGAGCATCGGCTCGACCGCCGGTGCGAGCGACCTCTACGAGAGTGGAGAAATCAAGAATACCCAAACGGTCGTGAATCTGCCATGGCTGCAGGGCAATCGACGGCTATATTTTCGGCTGTGGACGCACGCCGATGGCCATTGGAGCTACTGCGACACTGAAGTACTGCCGGCCGCAATTTTGATGGCCCCAAAACCAGAGCGATCCGTCGCGGGTGCAATGGCGACGTTTGCCTGGGAACGTGTGAAAGGGGCCTTGCAATATCGGCTGCAAATTTGGTCGGAAACCGACGGCAGCGACATGGTCGACACCGGGCCTATCTCGAAGAACCGGCAGGATCTCCCCCTGCCCCAGACAGGGATGCCCCTCCGCACTCGTCTCTGGACCAACGTCAGCGGACGATGGGTGCGGAATGACGCCGTCTACAATCCAGTCACCTTGTTCATCCATCCCCAGACTGGCGACAAGGCCGTCGACAATTCCGTCCCATTCGAATGGCGCGCTGTCTGGTGCTCCGCTTCATACCAACTCGAAATCGGACGGAGCCCCGGCGCCTCCGATGTCTATCGCAGTGCCCAAATCCGCAACGTCAACGGCATTGACACCATCTGCCACCGCGTCCCGGCACTCCCGATCGGCGTGCCCCTATACGCACGTGTAGTCGTGAACGGGACCGGCCGAAATATCACAAGTGAATCGACGTTCACGGTCACCACCGCTGGTGACATGTCAGCCACGCCCATGCGTTTGGCGCTATGGGCGCTCAACGCGACACTGCAAATGTCGGCCGAAGACGGCACCGCCCGGCTCGGCACACGGCTGGAATTTTTTACAGAGCAGCAGCAGCGTACCACACCGTTGTGCAACGACTATGCCAGCTCGCTGCTTACGATGATATCAGAATTTAATATCGGCCAAAGCCGCACGCTTAATGTTTGCCTCCTCAACAATGGTTACGATGGCCATACTCTGGTAGAGTTTTTCAATCCAAAACAGTTGGAATGGGTGATCCTCGATCCCACCTTTGGGCTCACGGCCCGTCGGCGCCGCGACGGCGGTTGGGCGACCGCGCAGGATCTCCAAGAGGCCGTTCGAGCGAAAAACTGGTCCAGCATCGAATACCTATCCGCGGACTCTCTCACCCGTGCCTATTATCTCGATTACCCGTTGCTGTATCTAAACGTACAGCCTATTCAGGGAAGTCCCGCCTCGATCTTGCCTTACCTGACTGAAGTGACTGGGCCCGTTACCGAGTTCGGCATCTACGTCATCAAAGGGCAGAAAGCCGGGACCGTGAACGTGGAATTGGATGGGGTGGCAACGCCCATGACCATCACCGATCCGGATTTTCTGACTCGTGTGTTCAAAGGAACTTCTGTGAAGCTACTTCCTAGCGATTCCGGTCCGCTGAAACTTTTTATGGTAAACCGGTATGTGTTCAAATGATGTCCCCACGCCGCCCTCCCTCTGGCCCTTTGCTTAGGGAGTGGTCGTTACTGCTCATCGTGCTTAGCGGAATGCTGGTGCCGTCCTGCCTGCATGGATCGCCAGCAAGGCGTGACTATGACGGCTATCTGGCGTTCTACAACGGCCAGTCCGGCTCAAGCGTCTACCACATTTCATCCGCCACATCCGCCGACGGAGTGCACTGGACGCGCAATCCTCGCATCCCCGTCCTCGCACCGACAGCAGGCTGGGAAAGCCGCCAGACCGTGGCGCCCTGTGCTGTCGCTCAGGGAGATCTCATCTATCTGTATTACTCCGGCTACAATGGAAGAAAGTATCAGATCGGCTTGGCCGTCTCGCGCGACCGGGGACGCACATTTGTCCGGCATCCCGCGAATCCGGTCGTACGCGTTGGCGAACGGGGCGCCGTTGACGAACTCGGTGCAGGTTACTGCACTGTCATCTACGACCCATCCGACCCCGATCCAGCCAAGCGTTGGAAAATGTGGTACCGTGCCCAAGATTGGACGAAGCGCTCGACCATCGCCTACTGCTATAGCCCGGATGGCGTCATTTGGCACAAATTCGGCCGTGTCCTCGATCTCGGCGCCCCGGGCGCATGGGATGATAACGCGCTCGAGACCGGAGCCGCACCGGTGAAGATCGACGACACATGGCACATGTTCTACAGCGGGAATCACACCTACGCGGGCCGCACCCGCTGGGGCGGTGGGCTGGTGACCTTCACCTCTCCGGAAGGAGAATACACCCGCCACGGCCAAGTGGTCTTCCCGCTAGATACCCATGCAACCCGTCTGACGGCCGACATGGTGCGCGGCTCACGCCTAGTTGTGGTCGCGGACACCTCAATCTTCCAAGTCAACGAGGGTGTCTTCCTCACTGACAATGTCACGCCACCGAAGCAGAACCGGATCGTCCGCATCGTCTCCGCCACGCAATTGGAGCTGCGCGATGAGGCCGGGGCCGATTTTTTCACGCGGTACTCCGCGGCGCTCCGCTCCGTCTACAGCTGGTCAGTCGGACCACGCTCCGTCTTTTGGGATCACGATCGCTGGGTGATGCCCGTCACGAGCTTTCAGCAGAACAATGACATCAGGAAATCGTACCTGACCGAGCTAAGCACATGGGCATACAATCAAAATCCGGCCCTCACGGGGAAATGGACTTTTGACATGGATCGGGGAGTGGCAGTGGATTTGGGTAAATCAGGGGATGAAGCGGTCTCTGCGGATAACTGGTCTGTGATCCGACTCCCGGCTATGGCACTCCCCTAGCCCGCACTCACGCCTCGCTGAACTCGAGGCGGACCGCACCCGGGGCCCATGACAGGATGCTGGCGTCATCGAAACGGCCATAGCGAGGGCTGACCTGCACCGGAACGACCACACCTACATCCGGGAGAACCAGCGTCACCAGTCTGCGTCCATCCGGCAGGCACAGATGGTAGCGCGAGCCGTCACGCTCGACGATGATACCATGGGCCAAAACCGCCTGCGCCCGCACGCCGGTCAGCGTGTCAGGAACCTCGTCGTGAATTTCAATATTACTCCGGCCGACAAGGATCCTCCTCCGTACCACAACGCCGAAGCCCTGGTGTTCCGCGGCGGCCCCTTCGGGACCGGACTCAATCATGCGTGCCCGAGACTTGTCCTTCATGGCGAACAACCCCCAGCGGCCGGGCAGCCAATCGTTCGGCTCGAGGCCCGGCACGACGAGTGTGCCGTGAGCGGACGCTGCGCGAAACCTATTCCGTACATCGGGGTCCGGCGTGTAAAGCCCGGTGCCGGCATCGATGAGCACGGGCCGCCCATCCACGTCGAGTGTGATCCCGAGTTGGTCGGAATGCGCGTGACCACCATTGCCGTTCTGACCGACCGGACCGCATCGAAACGTCAGCCGGAAGCGCCCGAAGCGCCAGACATGCAGCCCGAAATCCGGAAACGCAAGATAACCGCGCTCCGCTGCCGGTTGGTCCGACGGACGCGGCAAGGCCACCGTGCGCATCCAGCCGCGGAGCCAGGTGGATTCGCCCGTGCCAGGCGATTCACCGGGACCGACGAACAGGGCATCCACCGCCGCGGGCAGATGCGCGTGGCTAATCAGGTCGGCCGCGGTATCTCTCCCGTAGCCCAGCCGCACGAAACGACCGCTGTCGTCGTCGCCAATTTGCGGGATCGTGCCATCTTCCCGCAGCAGCGCCGCGGTGAAGCGGCCCATGCCCATCAGGCGTCGACTACCCTGTTCGCCAAAAGGCGAACGCGCATTCGAAGCCGGCCAGATGACGCCGAGCGCCGGCGCCGCCGGAGGAGGATGAAACGGACGCACCGTCCCGGACCACCAGCCCTCCACACCGGGCCGACGCTGCCGGACCGCGTCGAGCATCATGGCAGCGCCATAGAGCATCATCTCCGCCGACAGGCGGTGATAGCTCGTGCTAGCCTCGAAATTGCTCCCGTCCGAATTGAACTGCCGCTGCAACTGCAGCGCAACCTCGCGGCCCGCGAACGTCAGCCAGTCCTCCGTCTCTGGGTCCGATGCCAGATAAGCAGAAACGTACAACAGGCCCACCACGTCCGCCAGATAGTGGTTGGAGCAGAGCGTGGCGCCCCACTCGAGATTGCGCACGAGGTGCCGCCCATGATCCCGCAGCGTCGCGCTGACCAGACTCAGGAACCTGTCATCAAATGCGGTACCGGCCGCGCGAGCCAAGTCGACAGCCAGGGCGAGGTTGGCCGCTCGGATACCGACGTCCATCGCGCACACCCAGTTCACACCGAACCCGGGCGGGTTCTGCAGCACGAAATCGATTACCTGCGCCCGCAATTCCCGTTCCAGGGCCGCCCGCGTCTCCGCCCCGGCGGCGGCCAGTCGCGTGGCCAACGGCGGCAGGTGCTGCAGCCGCGCCAGTTCCCACGGCCACTTGACGTCGACCCCGGCACGATCCCCGTACACAACTGCCCGGCACCATGTGCGTGCCGACCAGCGGTGGCCGCTTTTAGGGTCGATCTGCCAGTCGATCAGCCGGTAGCCGACGGGCAACAGCGCGCGCAGCTTTTCTGCCGTGCCCGCCCAAGCCGGCGGCAGGTCAACCAGAACGTCACCAAGCTGTAGATTCAAGTCCCTGGGACCGCTGCCTAGCAGGTCGAAACGATGGGCCAGCCAATCGATCTCGGAGCCATCATGCGGCATTACGAGCCGCGGCACGATCTGCCTCGGTGCCGTCTCGTGTGACCAGGTGCGCAGCCCCGTGACCCGGACCCGGGCCAGATTCCTGCACCAACCACTTGAGACCAAGCGTATGCCGCGCGACCAAGCCAATCGCGCGGCGGCCAACGGACCAACCCGCCGGATCTGGCGCAGCCGATGCAGCAGGAAATTCCTCACTCGTTGCCTTTCCCCACGCTCCGCACGAGGGCCGCCATGATCTCCCTAACGTGGCGCTCCCACGTGTACTTTGCCATCGCCTCGGCCCGCGCCGCCTGGGCGAGCCGGCAGCCCAGGTCGCGGTCAACCGCCACGCGCCGCAGCCCTGCGGCCAAGGCGGATGCGTCGCCGGGTCGCACCAGCAGCGCGGTACGGCCGTCCTCCAGCACCTCCGCGATCTGATCGAGCGCCGAGGCCACGATCGGCCGCTCCATCGCCATGTATTCAAAAAGTTTCGTGGGCGATCCGAAGAATTTTGATCCATCGGCGTTGGGCACATGCGACGCCACGAAGGCGTCGGCCGCCGCGAGGTAATGCGGCGCCGCATGCTGCGGCACGAGGCCGGTGAAGACCGTGCGCGCCGCTGCGGCAGGTGAGGCGCGGATGGTGGCCTCGCACTCCGCACGGGTTTTGCCATCTCCGATAAATGCAAACCGCAACCCCAAATCTGCGGCCATTGGGGCCAGTAGGACCGCTGCCCGGGCGAACACCTCCGCCCCGTGCCATAGGCCAAAGGTGCCGACAAACATGACCACATACTCGCCCTTCACCGCGCCTAGCGCCTCCCGGGCCTTGGCCCGCGCCGCTCCATCTATGCGAGCAGGATCAAAGATGTGAGGATCGACACAGTTTGGATACCACGCCACCCGCTCCGGTTTCAGTCCGCGGCCGATCAGTTCATCGTGGAGCGGACGTGAAATCGTGAAGACCAGATCGGCACTCCGCAGCATCGCCTCCTCCGCCGCCTCCATCTCGAGTGGATAGCGAACATTGCCTCCCCAGTTGCGCGCGACCCAGAGTTCTGAACCGTTGTATTCCACCACCAGTGGAAGGCGCAGGGCTTGGGCCACGGCGGCTCCGGTCCAGTCACCTAGCGAAAGCCGCTGGTAGATCAGCGTGGGGCTAAATTCGCGCGCCATGGCCATCGCTGACTTAACTGAACTTTCTTGGAGGCGGAACAGGTTCGCTTCGGCCGGCAACGCATAGTGGCGAAACAGCGGCACCGTCACGGATCGCACGGCTTGCGACAGATACTTTGGCGACTCGGGCGACACGAAGCCGACCTCATGCCCCAGTTCAGCCAGTCCGTTGATGACCCCGGCCACGTGCCCCACGCTTCCACCGGCCCGCAGGCCAAACCAGAGGTTGTTCTTGAGATAGAGCACCCGTTGCGGCCCAGCCGGCAAAGCGCGACTCATGTGTGCTTCAGCCAACGACGCCTTGGCCCCACTTGCCGACCGGCGGCGGGCCCCGCGGCCTTCCAATGTCGCCTGCAGCAGTCCGAATCCACCCGATATCAATTCTCTTAAGCGGACACGACTTAGCCTACCTGCTGGATCACACACCTCGAGGCGCGGCAACTTGTGGGCAGCGCCGAGCAGTTGGACAATCGAGAGAACACTGACTCCCTCGGGTACTTCGTAGGGAAGTATCACTCGTCGATAGCGGCTGCCGGCCAGATGCCTGAGCAATTTCGTCATCCCGCCATGGCGTAGGTCGGACACCAAGCGGTAGTCGGGCCGGGCACCCAGTCTAGCCTCAAGCATTCCACGGTAGTCCGCGGATAATGGATAAAGGGTCAGCACCAAGATTTCGGAAATCATGGAAATTATGGATTTTGAGTTGGAGCTGCCTCAGACGTCACTGCCTGAATCTCGGCCCAGTCGTTCCGATGCAACCACCAGGCGATCGAGCTGGTCAGCAGCATCACCACTCCTCCGAGCGAATAAGCCCATCCGCAGCCAATCGCAGTGCTTGAGACCGACAGTCCGACCGCGACGGCTGCAACGCCCGCAACTGGCGAGGCAACCGACGCCCATGGATAGCCGTTAGCACTGAGTGCATTTTGCATCACACTGCACACACCCAGTGCGGCAACACCTGTCAGCATCGCCAGAAGCACAGGCATACTCGCCGAATACGCTCGCCCATACACAAATGGCAGCACGATCGGGCCCAGGATCATCGCCGCGACAACCCCAATAGCCATCAACCCGGCAGTGATTGCCGCCACTCGGAGCGTCGCCCGAATACGTTCCCGAGCATCTCGGGCTGCCGCCATGTTGGGGAAAAGGACCGTTCCCAACGCGTTCGGCACGACCAGCATCGTGTCAGCTATAACCAATGCCTGCGTAAAATAGGCCGTTTCCGCCATGCCACCGTGGCTGCCGACCAGATAAAGCGGCAGGCGGCTTACCACAAACGAGGCCAGGCAAGCCACGTAGGCCCGGCTTCCAAGCCGCAGCTGCAGCCGCCACAACGCCAAGTCCGGGTTCCGGATGGCCATCGTGATCTTCCCCCGATGGAGGCCCCAGAACGCCGCGAGCGCGGCGAACAGACTCGCCACAAAAGCAAACCAAGAGGCCGTGACCGCTCCCCACGCCCAGAGAAGCATCATGCCCACGATCGCTCCCATCCTCGCTACGATGTCCACCAGATTGCTTGTGGAAAACTGGAAGCGACCAATCAGAAGATTCTGTGCAATCATCTGGATGAGGCCCGTGACTGCGACAAACCAGACCATGATCCCAGCCGGTCCCCACAATGGCGTCCAAGCCGGCACTAGGCGCAGGGCCGCGGCGCCGACCACGCCGATGAATGCAGTCACAACCAAGAAGCTCCTGGTCGTGTTTGCGACGAGCGGCGTCAGCAGCGACGGCTGGCGCGCTATCAAGTAGGTGTTGGCCACGGGCAGTCCGAAATTCCCGAACTGAATCGCCAGCGCTCCGACCGCGATCAGCAGGCCGAACCGCCCGCGCTCCTCGATTGGCAGTGCCCGGGCGACAACCACCGAACTGGCGAACGATGCCACGATCAAAACCAAGCGGGTGCCGGCCACAGAGGCGCCTTGCTGAATGATGCGAACAATTCCGCTGGCAGACGACATGGTCAGCGACCGGCGATGAAGCGGGCCCACCATTCGGCCAGATTATACAGATACCAAGCCTCGGTGCCGCGGCCCGCGCGCAGGATGGCCTCAACCGCCGCGGCATCCAGCATGCCCGTTTCGCGCACAAAGCGCATCACGCTGGCGTTGATTTCCGGCCCCAACTTTTTGGAAAACCACTCGTGCACCGGTACGCCAAAGCCCTGCTTGGGCCGATCGATGATCTCGTCGGGAATCAACCCGCGTACCGCTCGTTTGAGGATATGCTTCGATTCTCCACCGGCCAATTTCATCTTCGTCGGGATGCCCATCGCGTACTCGACGAACTTGTGATCCAGGAAAGGCACCCGCCCCTCCAGGCTGACACCCATGCTCATCTTGTCGACCCGCATCAGAAGGAGTTCAGGCAGCCGCAATGAAAGATCGGCATAGGTCATCCAATTCAAGTGAGAATGCTCGAGCCCAGAACGCTGAAACCGATCGTGCATCGGCCGCAGCACTTCCCATGAGGAATAGCCGCAAAGACTGGCCCGGAGTTCCGGGCCCAGCAGCGTCTGTTTTTCCGCTTCTCGGAAAGCCTCGGCGCCCGACCAGAACACGGGCTCGCCGGAAGCACCGCGGCGCAAGAGTTCATACTGCGAGCTTAGTCCCCAACCCATGGTCCGAGCCGCTCCGAGGCCCATCCGCTTCACCGCGGCAGGAACCGGCAAATCGTTCCATTTCGCCAACTGCAGGTAGGTCCGCCAGCTGTCGTACCCGCAGAACAACTCGTCACTGCCCTCACCCACTTGTGCGACGACGATGCCGTTGTCCCGCGCCAGCTTTGAAACATAATAAACCGGGACGCAAACCGGGTCCGCAATCGGTTCGTCCTGCAGGTCGATCATCCGGGGTATGAATGCCATCACGTCATCCAAGGTGAGAAGCAACTCGTGATGCTCCGCGCCAACCCGTTCGGCCATCAGGCGGGCATAGGCCGTCTCATTTTTATACGTCGAGCTGTTCTGATACCCAATACAAAATGTCTTTACCTGGTGGGTGTCGCCTTCGGTGAATAGTGCCGCGTTGGTGCTCGAGTCGATACCGCCGGAAAGGAACACACCGACTGGAACGTCGCTGACCTTCCGCAGTTTCACCGCCTCGCGCAACTCGACCAATACCCTTGCCGCCACGTCGGCCTCGGTCTTTTCCTGGACCGGCTGCACCCGATCCAGCAACTCATACCACTGCCGCTCTTCCACCTGGCCGTCAGCAGTGATGCGAACCAAGCCCCCTGCTGGAAGTTTTCGTATGCCCTTGAAAAGCGTCTGGGGCGCCGGTGTCGCGAGAAACGACAAGTAGTGGTATAGCGCCTGCGAATCCATCTCCCGAGGCTGGCTTGGAACTTGCAGCAACGCTTTGATCTCGCTGGCAAACGTCACACGACCGCCATGCATCGACCAATAAACCGGTTTAACCCCGCGGCGATCGCGGACCAGCCACAGATCGCGGGTCCGGCCGTCCCAGATACCCAGGCCAAACATTCCGCGGAACCGTTCAAGGCACCCAATGCCCCACTGAAGATACGCCCGGAGAATCACCTCCGTGTCACTATGATCAGTGCGCCAGTATGTTACGCCTTCCTTGATCAACTCCATCCGGATTTCAGCGTGATTGTAGATCTCGCCGTTGAACACCAACTGGACCTTGCCATCATCCGATCCCATCGGCTGTGCCGCGAGGTCACTCAGGTCAAGAATGGACAACCGCCGGTGGCCCAGGCCGACCCGCCCATCGGGCGAAATCCAGCGCCCGGCGCCGTCGGGCCCGCGATGAGCCATGACGTCGCGCATTTTGACGAGAACCTCAGGATCGAGACGCGCCCGATCCGAGAAGGCCAGAAACCCGGTTATGCCGCACATTGTGCTGGGTGGTTACTGTCGGGCAGAGTCAGTTTGCTCGTCCGGATCCCGCTGCATCAGTCGGTACTCCGCTTCAAGGGTTGCACGTGAAACCGCGAGTTGAGTTTCTATATACCCGACCGGGCAGCCGTCGCGGATCATGTCGGCCAACGCCGCCAACTCGGCTTCCTGCCCCTTGTCTTGGGTCACGCTGCGCCAGCCCTTGCCCTTGCCGCCGTGCACCTCGACCACCTTGTAGTCGTCGAGCACAATCACCCGGCCTTCGCTGAAGACTTGGAGCTTTTCCTTGGGGTACGCCTTTGCGCCCATGGATGTGTAGGTCAGCGTGCAAACCGAGCCCTCGGCAAACGTCAGCGTCGCGACAAAATTGTCGTTCCGCGCCCACTGCCGGCCCTGCGCCGGGATACCAGCTATCAGGATATCTGTGCAGGTGCTGCCGGTCAGGGCGAAGAAAAGGTCATAGATGTGGCAAGCCTCACCCACGTTGCGGCCGCCGCCCTCGGGGCCATGTACCCAATGCTCCAGCGGAATATAGCCAGCATTCATCGTGTAGTTCGCGACGATCGGGGCTGTACGGCCCTTAAGTGTGTCGAGCACCGCTTTCAACGCGGGCGACCAGCGTCGGTTGAAGCCGACCATAAAGCACGGCTTGGGGGTGGTGCCTTCGGCATAGATCTTCTCGATCTCATCCAACTCGTCATGGCTGAGCGCAAGTGGCTTTTCGCATAGGACGTGTTTACCCGCCCGCAGCGCTGCCAGAGTCATCTTACCGTGGAGGTCGTGGCGCGTGCAGATCACGACCAGGTCAATGGCGGGGTCGGCCAGCACCTCGGCGAAGTCGGTTGTCGCCTTCGCGGCGCCAAACTGTTTCGCCGCCGATACTGCGTTTGCCCCCGTGCGGCTGCAGATCGTGCGAATCTCGTAACGGTTCCGCAGCTTGACCAGGTTTGGCAAGTGCATCATCTGCGCAAAGCCACCAGCACCGACGCAGGCGACACCGATCTTGCCTGACGCCTTTGCCGTAGTCGCACCCAGCAAATGTGTCTTTCCAGGAACTGGACCATTCGTCGGATATGACAGCAGTACCACCAGGGGTTTGCGGCCCGGTGCCTGCAGTGACGCGTAGGCGGCCGGCGCCGATGCCAGCGGATGGATTTCCGGTTGCAGCGGGCGCAGGTCCACGCGCCCCTCGGCCAGTAGGCGAAGGTACTCCTCCATGTTGCGATTCTCGGTCCACCGCACATAGGGCAACGGATAGTCGTGACCCAGTTCCTCGTAGTCATTGTCGTAACGACCCGGCCCATATGAGCACGAGATCAGGACGTCCAGTTCCTTGCCGTAGAACTCGTGCCGCTTTAGGTCCAGGCCGACATCGCCGACAATCACGACGCGGCCCTTCCGCCGGCAGCAACGCATGGCCATAGCGATGATCTCGCTGTTGCCCGCAGCCGCGGCAGTGATGATCACGGCATCAGCACCATAGCCAGAAGTTAGAGCCTGAACGCGCCCCGGGATGTCCGGGTCCGCCCCGTCGACTCCAAAGGCCATGCCCTGCGACCGGGCCTGCTCGATGCGGCTTACATCCAAGTCGGTGCCGATTACCCGCACACCGGCGGCGCGGAGAAGCTGCTGGGTGATCTGACCGAGAATGCCTAGGCCCACCACGACAAAAGTCTCACCCAGCGTCGGCGTAGCCCGACGCACGCCCTGCAACGCAATCGCGCCCAGCGTCACCGTGCAGCCTGCCTCGGTGCCCAAGCCGGCCGGCATGCGCACGGCCAGGTTCACTGGGACATCGATGAACTCGGCGTGGTTGGCAATGCCAGCACCGGCGCAGGCCACCAAGTCACCTACGGCAAACCCGTCGACCCGGTCGCCGACCGCCACCACGCTGCCGGCGGCGGAATACCCCGTCGGTGTGCCTGCGTTGAGCATGCCCGTGATCCGATTGAATACCCGGCTGAAGCCCTGGTCCTTCATCAATTGCAGCACCCGCTTGGCATGGTGCGGCTGCTTGAGCACCCGTCTCCAGAGCGGCATCGAGGTCATCCTGATACCCGAGACCTCCGTGCCAATAGACACGCACGAATGATGGACTCGGACGAGGAGGTTTCGCGCGCCCACACACGGCGCCGGCACATCGCTTACCACCACGTGACCCTTGCGGACGAGCAGTTGTTTCATGACCAAAATCCCCGCGTATCCAGCAGCACTTTCGTGTTCAGCAGGTCGCGGTCAATCGCGGCGTATTGCTTATGGTTGACCAGCAAAAGAACGATATCCGCTCCCTTGATGGCCTCGACCGCCGTGACTTTAGTCACATGCGGCAGTTGTAGCGACCTTGGCAGCTCCGAGATATTGGGCTCGTCCACCAACAACTTGAAGCCCGGTGTCTTCGCGAGGGCCTCGACAATATGCAGCGACGGGCTCTCCCGCAGGTCGTCAACGTCCGCCTTGAACGCCAAGCCCAGACAGGCGACGACCGGGCTGCGAAACCGAGCTCCCAGTGCGCGGATCTTCTCCAGAACCCACTGGGGCTTGCCGTCGTTGACCCGGCGCGCAGCCTGCATGAGCGGGGTAAGGTCGGGAGCGGCTTCGACAATGAACCAGGGATCAACCGCGATGCAGTGCCCGCCAACTCCGGGACCGGGTTGCAGGATTTTCACGCGTGGATGTCGGTTGGCGAACTTGATGACCTCCCATACGCTGATTCCCAGCCGGTCGCAGACCAGGCTAAGTTCGTTGGCGAATGCAATCTGCACGTCGCGCGAGGCATTCTCGGTGAGCTTGACCATCTCGGCTGTGCGCGCGTCGGTCACGTGTATCTCCCCGTTGCAGAACGAACGGTACAGATCACGGGCCCGCTCGGCGGCCGGACGTGTGAGTCCTCCACAGAGGCGGTCGTTCGAAACCAACTCCTTCAGCATCTGCCCTGGCAGGATGCGCTCCGGGCAGTGGGCATATTGCGCTCCGCTCACTGGCGGTAGCTTGCGCCTGGCACGCTCGTCATCAATCCAGGCCTTCACCTTCTCCGTCGTGCCGACCGGACTTGTGCTTTCCAGGATGACCAAGCTGTCTTCCGTCACCTGCGCCGCAATGCCCCGGGCCGCTGACTCGACATAGGTAAGATCCGGGGCCGGAATCGGTCCGTGCGACCCGGCAAACGGCGTCGGCACCGCCAGGATGTAGGTCTCGGCGGCCACGGGATTGGCCCCTGCCACCAGGTTGCCGCTCTGCACGGCCGCCCGGACCAGCACGTCCAAGTCGGGCTCCACGATGTGAATTTCCCCGCGATTGATCGTGGCCACCACCCGGGGATTAATTTCCAGGCCGTACACCTTCTTGCCCCGGGTTGCGAAAATCGACGCCGTTGGGAGACCGATATAGCCGAGGCCTACTACGCAGAGGTCGTATTTCATGATATGGAATTTGCGGAAGCCAGATCCCGTTCGAGCACCTTCACGATCCGTTCGGCCGCGTGGCCATCGCCATATGGATTCCGCAATGTCGAGCGATGCTGATACTCAGCCGGGTCGTCGAGCAGGCGGAGCGACTCGGAGACGATCTTCTCGACACTAGTGCCGACAAGGCGGCAGGTCCCGGCAGTAACTCCTTCGGGACGCTCGGTAGTCTCCCGCATCACGAGCACCGGCTTGCCCAAGCTGGGTGCTTCCTCCTGCACTCCCCCCGAGTCAGTTAGGATAAAATGAGCCTCGCTCATGAGCCGGACAAACTCCTCGTAGGCCACTGGCTCCACAAGGCGAATCCGGGGATGATTCGACAGCAGGTCATAAACCGGTTTCTGCACGTTCGGATTGAGGTGGACCGGGTAGATTACCTGCACGTCAGTCCGTTCCTCGACTAAACGTCGGATCGCCAGGCAAATATTGAGGAATCCTTCGCCAAAGCTCTCCCGGCGGTGGCCGGTGACCAGCACGGTCCGCAGGCCCTTCGCCGACGGCGGACCGCGCATCACCACCCGGTTGCGGCATTCAATCAGGGCATCAATGACGGTGTTGCCTGTGACGTGAATCCGGTCTTCCGGAATATGCTCTCCGCGCAAATTAGCCGCCGACAACTCGGTGGGCGCAAAGCACCACCGGCAGAGGGGGTCCAGCAGGCGACGATTGATTTCCTCGGGCCAGGGATGATCGAAATCATATGTGCGCAACCCAGCCTCGACATGCCCAAGCGGAATCCGGGCATAGGCGACCGCCAGCGAACTGGCCAAGGCCGTTGTGGTGTCGCCATGCACCAGGGCTGCGGCACAGCCCGACTTGACCACTACCTCATGCACGGCCTCCACCACGCGGGCCGTAAGCGACGCCAGCGATTGATTGGGCCGCATCAGGTCGAGATCCACCTCTGCGGCCAGGTTCACGCTCGCAAGGGCTTGGCGGGTCAATTCACGCTGCTGACCAGTCGAGACGAGAAACGGGCGCAGAGTCGACGATGCGCCCAAGGCCCGCACGACCGGTGACATCTTGATGGCCTCCGGCCGCGTGCCGATGATGACCATCACGGATGTCTTCTTGTGCTCGCTGGACATGAGATACGATTCGAACGGAAACTGCTGCAGTTGATTTTTACTATATTGCCTTCACCAAACCCGCGAAGGTCGCCAAGCCCGTGTCCGACGACACTCGGATTAAACCAAGCCAGCCAAAGGAAGGCCGGCCGAGTGCGCCAGCATCTAGGTCCGGGCAAACGACTCGCGCCATGCCAGCGCCAGCATGATCAGGCCAAGGTATATGACGTAGAGAAACACCATGCCCATGAGCGGTAGTCGCATGCTGACGGTCGACAGGTTTTGCTGACTCAGCGGCTGCACGACCGTGTAGATTTGGGAAGGCTGGAGATTTTGCTCAGAGATCTCCTTGTGCAGCAGCATCACGTTGCGCATTGCCTGTCGAATGCGGATCAACAACTCGGCAATCTTCGTGTCCACAACGGTGGAGGCTTGCGTCGCGTTTACTGCGGAGTTGTTTCCACGTTCCAAGGCGTCGACTGAACGTTGGTAGAGTTGCCGGTCCGTCGCGATCTCGACCATCTTGCCCTCGTTCTCCACCATCTGCCTAGAGAGATCCTGACGGAAAACCACCTCCGCGTTCTGCCCAGACATCGACACAATGCGGTCGAGGAACGAATCACTCAGCTGCGGGCTGACTAGCCCGCCGCCTGTGCTGGATGTTCCGCCTGTGTGGTTATCATTCCCCTGCACACCCGCGCGGCTGAGCGAATTGTAATCCGCCAGAACACGCTGAATGCCATCGTTCCGGCTCTGCAGTTCCTTTGTTTTCAAGTCCAAACGGAAGATTTGCTCCTTCAGGTACGCTTCCGAAATCGTCCGGTCATGGAATAGACTAAAGGTATTGATGAGCGCATTGATCTCTCTCAGGGCGAAATCTTGATAGTCGCGCAAGGCCGCATCGATTTCGTTGATCGAGACCTTCTGATCCCCCACCCGCACTAACTGGGCCCCCGGCACCGCGCTCAGATCCTTCAGGTTGCCGAGCACGCGATTAATTGTGAGCCGAATCCGATCCTGGAGAATAGTGTAGTCAGTCTTGGCCGGCTGAATTTCATCGAGGATGTTCTCGGAAAAGATCCCGAAATCGAACAGAAATATGCCGCGGCTGCGCGACTGTTCCGCCCACACGTTTAGGATGTCCTCCATCACCTTCCCCACCATTTCCGCGGGCCAGGCTACCGACTGGATATTGCTTGCTGCGACCAGCGTGAACTCGCCATTGAGCAGCGCGCGTGTCTTGCTTTCATATTCGTCCTCGGCCTTCTGCCGTTCGACTGGAGACAGTTTGCGATCCTCCAGGATTGCCACGTAGGCGCGGTGCAACCGCTCCAAAGCCGGATTGCGGTTGATGACCGCAAAGGAGTTCTTGAATTGCTCAAAGGGCAGGAATTTCTCCAGGTGATCTCGCCGGTAAACTTCCTCCAGAACGGGCGTGGAGATGATATCGGCTGGCGTGAAACGCATGCCGTTGGGGTAATACCCCTTTTCCGCCCCCTTGAATAGAAGCCGGAATACCACCGTCGACTCCTGCGTGGTCGGACGCATCACAAACACGGCCGCTAAAATCGCAAAAGAGACAATGCCGCCTGCACCCGCGAGCAGCAACAGCTGGACGCGCTTCCTCCACCAAGTTGCGATTAAACTTCCCAGCTCAAGACCGCCATCCTCACTCTGTTCCCTTTCATTGATTGGCGTGTTTATCAACGGACCGTTTTGATTATCGGTATGGGCTGCCATGGGGCTAGTTAAGTGAAGCCATGCCAGACGAGCGGCAAGAACTTTCCCAAACTATGGATGCCCGGAAAAATACAGCAGAATTGGTTTGTGCCTGACCTGAGTCCGGAAAGAACTCTGCCTTCGTAACGAGCCAGATCTCCACATCGCATCATGCAGGACTTGTTTCGGCCTACCCTTTGTCGGCTTCTGATCGCCATTGCAGTTTCTTGCATTGGATTTTGGCTACCCCAAGAGATACCATTGGAGTGGTACCCTCTCAACAATCCGGGTGACGATATCCTCTATCTCAAACTCAAGTGCACATCCAATGCCTTGGGTGAGGTCCGGATTTCCTATGCCACCGCCGGGGAATTTAGCCCAGTCAATGTCATCCGTTGGCCAATTGCGCCAACCAAGCGTTCATACACATATGTTTTTCCCCTCCGAGACGCCCCTATCACCGCCCTGCAGCTTGAATCACTTAGTCATGGTGGCGTGATCTCCTTCGACCTCATGCGGATCTGCAACCGCGGGGACCGCGAGATCCACCGCTTCTCCGCCGCAGACTTTACCGCCGACCAACAGGCTGCAGTCATCCCGGGCCCCGACGGCAGCTGGTCCATTGTGGCAAAGCCCGAGGCCCAGAACCCGGTCATTCGGATCGCGCTTCCCGCGCCGCTGATCCCAAGAGACGCAAACCGGCGTAATTTCTCGCGGTGCTTGCTGTCCACCGGGTACCTGACGCTCATGCTCACCGTCGTATTGCTGGCTGCGCTGTTTGCCACCTATCAGGCACCTCGCAGGGTCGAACTCTTCCGCCGGATCGGGTTTGTCGTCATCCTGGCGTTTCTCTTCGCCTTGGTCGCCAATCGGGGACTGATTCGGAATTCCTGCCGCTACGCCACCTTTGGGTTGGCCGACCTGCCATCGCCGCCTTCCCGATCCTCGAGCCACCCAGGGTGGGAGGGAATTCATTTGGCCGAACCGTCCCGGTCTGCCTGATTCTGGCCCCAACCGATCCCATCATCCGGCACCATGCCTGAGGCTCCCGTCATCTCTGTCCGAAATGTAACCAAATCCTACCGGATCTGGACCAATCCAGCCACGCGGCTCGTCACACCACTGTGCGAATTTTGCTCCCGCCTGCTGCCCCCGCGCCTGGGCCGCTCGGTTCGGTCCTTTGGCCAGAACGGCTATCACGATTTCGATGCCTTGAAGGAGGTTTCCCTTGAAGTGCAGCGCGGCGAGGCCGTCGGCATCATCGGCCGTAATGGTTCCGGCAAGTCCACGCTGCTGCAAATCATCGCTGGCACCCTTACCCGCACGAGCGGTGCCGCCGCGGTCCAAGGGCGCGTGGCGGCGTTGCTCGAACTCGGCAGTGGCTTCAATCCACAGTTCACCGGGCGCGAGAATGTCTACCTCAACGGTGCTCTGCTGGGTCTTTCCCGGGTCGAAATTGACACCCGATTCGATGCGATTGCCGCTTACGCCGACATCGGCGAATTCATTGACCAGCCGGTGCAGATCTATTCCAGCGGCATGGTCGTGCGCCTTGCATTCGCCGTGTGCGTCCATGTCGAGGCAGATATCCTCATCATTGATGAGGCCCTCGGGGTGGGCGACGCACGCTTTCAGCTCAAGTGCGCCCGTACGCTCGACCGCTTCATCGCGAATGGCCGCACGCTGCTTTTCGTGTCGCACGACCTCAATTCCGTCAAGCGGCTGTGCAGTCGCGCTGTCCTGCTCGACGGCGGCCACCTGCTGTACTCCGGCCTGCCCAACGTCGTCGTCAACCTGTACTCCAAACTGACCGCCAGCCCACAGGGCAAGGACGCCATCGTCGACGATATCCTCGCACTGCAGTCCGCACCCCCGGCCGAGTCACCGCGGCCCCAGCCCCCTCTGGAGGTCGCCCCTCCGCAGGGCCACGCCGCCAAGCTCATTGCGTCTGAGAGAGATGGTTTGCGGCCGGCCGCTGGCGAGTATGCCTACGGG
>Ga0265327_10002668_pt1 | contig 18338 bp, 15 predicted proteins | sample 41621metaG_FD_202089 | JGI IMG/M metagenome (GOLD analysis project Ga0265327, IMG submission 202089) | Rhizosphere microbial communities from Carex aquatilis grown in University of Washington, Seatle, WA, United States - 4-16-21 metaG | ecosystem: Host-associated > Plants > Roots > Rhizosphere...
TTGTTGCCACTCCAGTTTGAACGATAACTGCGGCACGGGGCGATAGACAATGCCGCCTAACGCGGTATTGGTAGCGGCCGCTTTATTGGCGAATTCAAAATGTTCGTAGCGACCGATCACGTTGAAATGCCCGACCACCGGTACCACCATTTGTAGATAACCGCCCCAGTCATGATTGCGGTAACGGGGTTGGTGGGTATCGACTTGGGTGAACAGTAACTCGCTTTCCAATTCAAACCATTGGTGTTGCCAATTGCCGTCTATGCCAATCGAATTACGGATTTCATCGCTACGTTCAACGTTGGCGTGTTGAAAGGCAACGCCCAGGTAATAATCCAAATCTTCATGCGCAATCCAGCGTGCGCCAACGACGGATTGATAATGGCGTTCTTGTGAGTTTAAGGTTTTATGATTAAATTCTTCCACCGGTTGCCAATAGACTTCCAGCGCATGACCGGTTAACGCGTCGAAATCGTGGCGTGCGTTAACGCCGGTAATATAATTGGCTCGGGAGTAAGTTGAGGTAACGGGGCGATTCGTCGTCCACACTAACGGCGCAGCGTGGATAATATTCCAATGATTAATCGGTGCTAAAAATTTACCGGCGCGTAAAGTGTCATTTTCTGTGACGTGGATATCGTTATACAGTCGCTCAATGACCAGCTGTGCGCTATTGAGTTGTGCGCCTTTGCCTGCCTCCCAAAGCGGAATGCTGTAAGCTTCGGCTTCTAAAAAGGGATTGAGCCAGCGATTGAATTTGCCGGAAACAAACAAACTTAAGTCATCCAATTCAATGGCCGTGGGTGCGCTATTCGGCGAGACGGTCATCAGTTTGGCATAACCCGACAGCCTGATCGCATCCAGCCATGAGGCCGATTGTTCGGCATAGAGTGGCGGCATAAAGCACAGCATCGTTAAACTGAGCGCACAGGTCAGCATGCTGCGATTGGAATTTGGAAAAAATGGCATAGCCGTAAAAGGTCGGGAGATGAGTGTAGGGCGGTATTATACTCATCGCTGCTCAAAACTATCGATAGTTTGAGTAATTGAACGAGTCGGTTAATTTAGGCTTAATAGCTGAACAACACGCGCTTATTGCCCGGATTTGCAATCCGGTTGGGAGGTGGCCGCAATAAGCCTGTCCGCACCTTAGCGCAGGACAGGCTTATTGCGGTCTACCTCGAGATAGCTATAACACTATGAGCAGGAGCTTGGGAACCGGTCATCGCGGCTTGGTTTCTATGGCTTCAACTCTGCTTCTTGGCACTTCCGATGCCCGGTGAATCACACGTTGAGGTTTTCATAATCATAAACAAGTTGTTCCAGAGCTTGTTTATCGTTTAAACACCGATCTATTTTGGTAACGATCATTGCATCGTAATGACGGCATAAAACCGCATCCGTAGGACGTGTAGGAACAAGGGCTTCGATCATGGTAAATACATGAGTCAAATAATGCCGTCTCAGTATTGAATCCTGGGGGATGTTGTATGTTGAATCGGAAATTGGATTTTCATCCGCTTGTGGGGCGGTAGCCGCGCTCTCACCGGCTTGCGTTGCCGGAGCTTCGATAGTCGCGGCGGGTTTATTATTCAGGTAATCATCAAGCAGCTGGTCCATTGCTTGCTTATCGTTCAGGCACTGTTCTATTTTAGCGAGCATCATTGCATCGTAATGACGGCATAACACAGCATCCGTCGGGCGCGCTGGAGCCAGGGCTTCAAGCATGGCGCATACATGAGTCAAATAATGCCGTTTCAGTATTGAATCTTCAGGACAGTTACTTTTATGTTCCGGAGAGGAAAGCGCAGTTTCACTTGGTTGCGGTTTTACAGAAGGCTCAGGCTTGCTTTCGGGCCGGTCGGTAGACTCAAGTTCCGGCGCAACTTCATTCGTTTGCGGTTCTGTAGAAGGTTCAACATCGCTTAGCGTTTCAGGCGAGGAAACAACAGTCGTCTCATCCGCTTGCGGCTCTACAGAAGGCTCAACACCGCTTAGCGTTTCAGGTTCCGGCGAAGAAACAACAGCTGCATTTGTTTGCGCTTCTGTAGAAAATTCAACATCGGTTATAGGTTGATCGACGGACTCAAGCTTCGGCTCTTGCTTTACCGGCTCCGAAACGGTAGGTTTGCTTACGGGTGTTTCTTTAGGTGAGCAATGCGAGCAGGATAAATCTTTTTTTCGCATTTTTAAGATAATAGGGATAGCTATCGCTAAAATGATAAGTACAGCTACAATTTCAAGTGCGCTCATTAAGGCTCTCCAGGTTTAAAATAAATGGGTGTTGAAGCAAAAGACCTTTTGTTTTTTAACATTGTTTTCAATAAAAGAAAATAAAAACCACCATCGGCAAACCCATTGTCCACACTTTAAGCCGCAATAGGGCAGGGAAGCTATGGGTGTTAAATCGCAACTCAGCAAGGTTTATTCATTTGACAACCGGGAATAAGGGAGTAATTACCTTATAACGGCCCTTTAATACTATGGCTGGCGAAGTTCTTTCAATAGCTCTTCTCTGGCAAGGTCTCGATTGGAAAGGTAGCTTTGAAGCCTGTCCTTGTCTTCCGCTGAAATATCCCCGGTTTGACTTTCCAGGCCGAGTTTGACTTGCAAGTCATGCCATCTTTTATAAGCCTTAAAGAATTTTTCAAGTTTGTTTGAGACGGCCTGATTTTCGATTTTGATCTGCTTGACAAGCTTGAAATAAGTCATCTGTTCCGATTGGTTTATTTTCAGCTCCCTGGCGACATTTCGGATAACTCCGCCAATGAAATTTTTCAAGTCGTCTTCCGATAAACACAGCATCATGATCTCTCCTTAATTTTTGGGTCAATCCGTCTATTTTATAGGATGGGTCCTAGCAAACACCAATAAAACCGCACAACTACACTTTTCTTCGTGAACGATAGGCTATTAAAAACAATGCCGCACTGATGCTAAAAGTAGGCGGTTTTAGGTTTATTTGTGTCGATCATAATCAGTTGCGTTTCATTATTTTAACGACTGAGCCGGTACAATTAGTATTTGAAAATAGCCGGGCTATGACCTATGCTGAGCAGGATATTGTTTTCAGCTTAGGGGATATGAAATGTTTAATAAAAAAATTGCAGTTTTGGTGGGAGCATTGATGATGCCGACAATCGCGTTTTCAGGCTCGGATACTACAACGCAACCCAATATATATGAATTTACCGGCAATAATATACACATTAGCTACAGCACCAGCGGACTGGACGGCCTACCGCATTTTACTTACCAGTCCGGTAAAAAGACGCTTAATTTTAAAGGCGACCAAATCAGAACGATAGGAACCGAAATAGGTACTTTAGTGACTGTCACTACTACCATGACGGTTGATAGCAACTCGGCTGCATTCTCTATTCTGGTGCCTCGCGTTAACCTCGATCAAACCTTAGAAGCGCCTGTTAAAACTCAAGGTATTGTTACCCAGCATAAATTTTCAGTTATTCCAGGCTTTAACAGTGGACAGCTGGATAGTTACAAAGTTATTCCTTTGGCCGGGACGGCAAGATTTGTTTATTTTTAATGGCCTATATAACGTGCCATTATCATTGTTGCCGCTGAAAGCAGGTTTAAGGCTTGGCGGAAACATCGTAGTCCTACTGAAACCGACTTGTCCAAACAAGTCGGTGTTTTTTAACCCTTAATTATCCTACTTGAAATGGATGCTCAAAAAATCAACTAAAGCTTTTAATCCGGATCTGAATGACTTGATTTAGAAAAAGCGGATTGCCCACGTTTTAGTTTTATACAAGCGACCATTACTGTTTATTTTTCGCTTCTTCACCACGGCTTTCCGCATTTAAGCCGGCCGGTTTCGGCTCACGTAATACTATTGACTACTGATACCATGAATATTCTTTTTATTCACCAAAACTTCCCCGGCCAGTTTAAGCATTTGGCTCCGGCTTTAGCCGCCGATCCGGCCAATCGTGTCGTTGCGATGACCACGCAAAAGGTAAACATGACTGAATGGCAAGGTGTCGAACTCGTGCCTTATAATCTTAATAGGGGCACTTCGGCCAATGTGCATCCGTGGGTCAGTGACTTCGAGACTAAAACCATACGAGGCGAAGCATGCTTTAGGGCCGCGCTACACATGCGGAATGCCGGTTTCACTCCGGATATTATTGTGGCTCACCCCGGTTGGGGAGAAAGCCTTTTTTTAAAAGACGTGTGGCCGACGGCCAAGCTCGGAATCTACTGCGAATTTTTCTATCATGCTCAGGGGGCGGATGTCGGCTTTGACCCTGAATTTCCGTGCAAAGATGAAGGCGAGGTTTGCCGCTTACGCCTTAAGAATTTGAACAATTTACTTCATTTCGAGGTAACCGATGCCGGTATCTCGCCGACTCATTGGCAGGCAAGCACCTTTCCGGAGCCGTTTCGTAGCCGCATCAGCGTCGTCCATGACGGCATCGATACTAAAGCCGTTACGCCCAATCCGAACGTCAGCCTGGCGTTGAATACCGCTAACGGCAAGCTGGAACTGACTAAAGCGGATGAAATCATTACCTTCGTCAACCGCAATCTGGAGCCGTATCGAGGCTACCATATCTTCATGCGGGCGTTGCCGGAGTTATTGAAACGGCGGCCGAATGCCCGTGTATTAATCGTCGGCGGCGACGAAGTGAGTTACGGCGCGCGGCCTAAGGAAGGCCGCACATGGAAAGATATTTTTGCCGGCGAAGTGCGGCCCCTGATTAGCGATGCCGATTGGCAGCGCCTGCACTTTCTCGGCAAAGTGCCGTACCAGCATTTTATCCCGCTGTTACAACTGTCAAGGGTTCACATTTATTTAACTTATCCTTTCGTATTGAGCTGGAGTCTGCTGGAAGCGATGAGTGTAGGCTGCGCCATTGTCGCCAGTAATACACAGCCTTTACATGAGGCCATCCATCATGACGATAGTGGACGGCTGGTGGATTTTTTCGATTCGGCGGCGTTGACCGACGAGGTTTGCGCCTTGCTGGACGATCCGGCCGCCAGGGCACGGCTTGGCGCGAATGCGCGGGCTTTTGCGGTAGCCAACTATGATCTTAAAACAGTATGCTTGCCCAAACAATTGGCATGGATTGCGAAATTGTCCGGGCAGTAGCCTTTAATCTTGCTTGGCAAGCCGTCTTGCCTTTCTTTCTTCCCATTTCTTGGTTATATGGTACTTCCAATAATATTGCAGACCGAAATAACCGACGGCCGAAGACACGACACCCATAATAAAACAGCCGACCAGAAACGGTTGCCAGATATTGCTGAGCCCGGAGAATATGTTGCTTACTGAAAACCCCGACTCATCGGTGCCGGCAGGCTGGTTCATAAACCAGAGTCCGACCTCGTAAGCAAAATAAAACAGCGGCGGCATAGTGATGGGATTGGTTATCCAGACCAGCGCTACCGAAATAGGCAGATTAGCCCTGAAGTAAATGGCGCCGGCAGCGGCAATAGCCATTTGCGTAGGGGTTGGAATCCAGGCGCAAAAGAGACCGACGGCAAAAGCCAGCGCAATAGAGCGCCGGTTTAAATGCCAGAGATTAGGTTCGTGCAGTTTATCGCCAAGAAATTGAAGATTCTTGTGGCGTTTAATGATTTCAGGATCGGGGATAAACTTATTGATCAGCTTTTGTATGGTTTCTTTAGGCATCGTTATTTCTTATTTTAAGGTTATGTGACTATTCAAAAAATGGAACATGGATACGAAAAGTAGCCGCCTCTTGGCGACACGGATTGGGCTTAAAAAAGAAAATAAAATCCGTTTAACCAGTGTGATCGCTGTTCCGTTATAAACTAAAGTGCAAGCAGTTTATCAGGTTTTAGTTAGCCTAAAAAACCCTAAGGTGTTAAATGGTCATTTCCGCCCTGTCATTTTTAGCCGGATTGATGCTGGTTCAGCAGCTTTCGGTATTGCCGGATATGGGATGGCTGTTAGTCGGAACCGTAGTCGGCGGCATTATTGCTTGGCTGCGTTATTGGCGATGTTTATTTTTTGTACTCGGCGTTATGTGGGCGATAGGGTTTGCAATGCATCGCTTGTCCGAGCAACTGCCCGAACAGTTGGACGGCGTGGAGGTTCAGGTGAGCGGCGTCATAGCCGATTTGCCGGAACAAGATGAAAGAAGAGTCCGCTTCGACTTTATCGCCAGGGATGGTGTGCATGCCGCCACAGCCGCTACGCCCCGGCACTTACCCGCAAAACTGCGTTTAAGCTGGTACTACCCGGATCAAGCCGTCAAAGCCGGTCAGCATTGGACTTTTACGGTTAAACTAAAGCGCGTCCACGGCAATCTAAATCCCGGCGGCTTCGATTACGAACGCTGGTTATTTAGCGAAGGCATCGGCGCGACAGGCTACATTCGCCCATTGCCGAAACCTGTCTTGCTGGGCAGCGATTCGGCCTGGCACAGCATTGCCGTCCGGCGTCAGCGCATCGCCGATCAACTTTCAAGCACACTGGGCAACACGCCGACGTCGGCCTTGATAAAGGCGCTGACTATCGGCGACGGCAACAGTATCAGTCAACAGCAATGGGACGTTTTTCGTAAAACCGGCACCACGCATTTGGTCGTGATTTCCGGTTCGCATATCGGGCTTATTGCCGGGCTGGTGTATTTTTTAGTGCTTAAAGCCTGGGCGTGGACCGGCTTACTGGCTTGGTCGCCGCAAAAAGTCGCGGCTGTTTCGGCTATGCTGGCAGCGATTTTTTACGCGGGATTGGCCGGGTTTTCGGTGCCTACCCAGCGTTCCGTCATCATGCTGATTATCGCGATGGCCGCAATTATTCTGCAACGCAACAGCCGTCCTTTTAATACCTTGGCTGTCGCTTTATTTGCGGTATTGCTATGGGATCCATCGGCCGTGTTGGCGGCGGGATTCTGGTTGTCGTTTATCGCCGTGAGCCTGATTGTTTACGCCGTTTCCGGACGTTTGGGCAAGTTGGGTCACGCTTGGGCCGCGATAAAACTGCATTGGGTCACATCGCTGGGCTTGTCGCCTTTGCTGGTGCTGTTTTTTCAACAAGTTTCAGTGATTGCGCCATTAGCTAATCTGGTCGCCGTGCCGGTTATTAGTCTATTGGTGGTGCCTTTGTCGTTGTCGGCCATTACGCTGATGTTGGTTGCGCCGATGTTGGCTGACAAGTTGTTTTATTTGGTCAGTCATTTAGTGCAAGGTTTAGGCTGGTTGCTCACGCATCTGGCGGAAATGCCTATGGCGTCGATCACTCATGCGCCGCCTTCGCCTTGGGCCTTGCTTTTTGCGCTGCCCGGCGTCTTGCTGTTGTTGGCTCCGGCCGGTATTCCGTCGCGCTGGTTGAGTTTGGCGATGTTTTTGCCGTTGGTGTTTAGCGATGCAAAACAACCCGAGACCGGCGACATCGACATGACCTTGCTGGATGTCGGACAAGGCTTGGCGGCCGTCGTGCAAACGCGTCATCATTGGCTGGTTTACGATACCGGAGCGAAATTTTCCGCCGAGAGCGATATGGGGCAAAGCGTTGTGTTGCCGTTTTTGCGTGCGCAAGGTGCAACTCAAATCGACAGTTTAATCGTCAGTCATGGCGACAACGATCATATCGGCGGCGCGGCATCGTTAATGCGCGGTCTACCGACTGAACAGGTGCTGACCGGCGTTCCGCAACAATTAAGCGAGTACGCTCCGATTCCGTGTGTAGCCGGGCAATCGTGGACATGGGATGAGGTCGGCTTCACGATGCTGGCGCCACAGCAGGCGTTTGTTTCGGACAACGACAATTCCTGCGTGCTAAAAATCCAAGCGAAGCACGGCACGGTATTATTGACCGGCGATATAGAAGGCGCGGCAGAATCCTGGTTGGTTAAAACTTACGGCGAGACCTTAAAAGCCGAGGTATTGGTCGCGCCGCATCACGGCAGCAAAACGTCATCGACAAGCGGATTTTTGCAGGCCGTACAACCCGACTACGTGCTGATTCCGGCAGGTTATCGAAATCAATTCGGTCATCCGCATAAAGAGGTGTTGGCGCGTTATCGGCAGATACAGGCGAAATACTTGATAAGTGCCGACAGCGGCGCGATTAACGTTAAATTTAAAAATAACGCGTTTATTGTGCAGGAGATGCGCAAGACGGACAGTAAATATTGGAATAGCGGGAATTTTCCTACGCCGGATCATAGGAGCGATAAATAAGCTTAGGGACGTAACAAGAAATAAAGTACCACAAACGGCATCGTTCCCATGCTTCGGAGACTGTGAAAGTATTGTTTTAGAACAAAAGCATTCACCACGAAGACACGAAGGACACGAAGGACACGAAGTTTTCAATACATTGAGTTATAGATGCCATCGTTGATTAAGCGACATTAATCCAGGCATTCGGAGTGCAGGCTTTGCCTGCCAGCAGGCAAAGCCTGCACTCCAATTTGCCTCGGCTTGAATGGGTAGCTGTTATGTCGCTCAATCAGTTCAGTGCTCTATATTATTTTTCCTTCGTGCTCTTCGTGTCTTCGTGGTGAATAGGCTTTTAAATTGATTTGGATAATATTTTCACAGTTTCCGAAGCGTGGGAACGATAGCTGGGCACAGTATTTATTATCACTTCCCTTAGAGTCAACAAGCAGATGGGGCGTCAGCGTTAACAGGCGCATAGACAAATAGTTTCAATCTTTGCCGGGGTTATCGATAGAATGGCGCAACACAAAAAGCGGCAAGGATGAAACGATGACCGATAAGAAAACACCATCTTCCTCAGCACTATCCGAAAATATCATTGCCGTTATCAGTGTGCTCGGCATCGGCGGCTATCTGGTGATACGTTATGGGCTGGATAGTGGGCATCGGATTTACACATTATTGTTGAATGCGACTTTAGCCTCCTCGGCAAGCGAAATCTGCCAAGGCCAATTCGTTTTTCCGATTGAACTGGCGTCAGCGCCTCTGCTTGCGGTGCTCATACTGGGCGGCATTCCGCTGATTTTCCAGCTCGGCTTGAAATTGGGGCAAGGCGACTGGGGCGCCGATTTACTGGCCGGTGTTTCGATAATTACAGCGGTTTTACTGAATGAGTACTTGGCCGGCAGCTTGGTGGTGCTGATGCTGTCCGGCGGCGTGGCGCTGGAAACCTATGCGGTGCGCAAAGCGTCCTCGGTGCTTGAAGCATTGGCCAGACGTATGCCGTCCCTGGCGCACAGGAAATCGGCTAACCAACTTATCGACATTACGATCGCACAAGTGAATATCGGCGATATTTTGTTGATCATGCCGCATGAAATTTGCCCCGTTGACGGTACGGTAGTGGAAGGCTCCGGTACCATGGACGAATCCTACCTGACCGGCGAGCCTTACATGATGTCGAAAGTCAGCGGCTCCCAAGTGCTGTCAGGGGCCATCAACGGCGATTCGGCGCTCACCATTCGTGCCGATAAATTGGCCGTCGATTCCCGCTACGCCAAAATAATGGAGGTGATGCGGTCGTCCGAGCAGTACCGGCCGAATATCCGGCGGCTGGGCGACCAACTGGGCGCGCTGTATACGCCGTTAGCGGTGCTTATTGCATTAATTGCTTGGGCGGCTAGCGGCGATGTGGTTCGTTTTTTAGCGGTACTGGTGATTGCTACGCCGTGCCCGTTGCTGATTGGCATACCGGTCACTGTTATCAGCTCGATTTCGTTAGCCGCGCGGCGGGAAATCATCATCAAGAATCCGGCCATACTGGAAACCATCGGCACTTGCCGCACCGCTATTTTCGATAAAACCGGCACCTTGACCTATGGCCGTCCCTCGCTGACCGCGTTGATTCCGGCTCAGGGCTATGACGAACGGGAGGTGTTAACGCTAATCGCCAGCCTGGAGCGCTACTCCAAACACCCGCTATCTCGCGCGATTATTGCGGCGGCGAAAAAATCGGCGTTATCTTTATTAAGCGTCACCAACATTACCGAACTGCCGGGCGAAGGGCTTAAAGGCAACGTGGACGGAAAGCGGATTCAGCTTACCAGCCGCAAAAAATATAGCGAGCGGCGTCCTGATCTCGTCGAAATGTTGCCGCCTGTGATCGGCGGTTTGGAATGCGTGGTGCTGATTGACGATGCTTATGCCGCGACCCTGCAATTTCGGGATGAAGTCCGCACCGATAGTTTATCGTTTATCAATCATTTGAAACCCAGCCATCTGTTTGACAAGGTGATGCTGGTGTCCGGCGACCGTGAATCGGAAGTACGCTTCTTGGCCGATCAAGTCGGTATTGAACATGTGTATTTCAGCCAAAGTCCCGAGCAAAAGCTGGAACTGGTGCGTAATGAAACCCGCAGCTCAAAAACCGTGTATCTGGGCGACGGCATCAATGACGCACCGGCGCTGACTGCCGCGACTATCGGCATCGCCTTTGGCCGCAATAGCGATATTACCGGCGAATCGGCGGACGCGGTGATCATGGACAGCTCGCTGCTAAAAGTCGACGAGCTGTTCCATATCGGCGAACGGATGCGTAAAATTGCGCTGCAAAGTGCGGTGGGCGGCATGGTGTTGAGTTTGGTCGGGATGATTTGCGCCGGTTTGGGCTATTTGACGCCGGTAGCCGGAGCTATTATCCAGGAAATTATCGACGTTTTGGCGGTATTGAATGCGTTGAGAGCGGCCGTTGCACCGAAGACGCTCTCGGATTTTTAGCGGAACATGGATTTAAAAGAATTCACCATGAAGGACATGAAGGACATGAAGGAAATGAAGAAATAAAACTTTATGTCCTTCATGGTGAATAAATAATTTTAAAGTAGCGCCTATGGTTAAAAATTTGCGGTTAAACCGATCACGGTAGAGCCCCTTTAAACCCATGTCCTGTTTGCTGATTGCAGGATCATTACAATGGAAAACCCATGTCGATTCATCATCACGAAACCCACCGGACTCATCGCATCGGCTGGCTACGCGCAGCAGTGTTAGGGGCCAACGATGGTATCGTATCCACAGCCAGCCTCATTGTCGGCATTGCCGCCTCTCATGCGGAACATAATGAGATCGTTTTGACCGGCGTTGCAGGCCTGGTTGCCGGTGCGATGTCGATGGCGGCTGGGGAATACGTATCGGTCAGTTCCCAAGCCGATACCGAACAGGCCGACTTAAAGCGCGAACGCAAAGAATTGGTTGCCGATGAGCATTATGAGCAAAATGAACTGGCGTCGATCTATATAACGCGCGGTCTTGATCCTTTATTGGCGGCGCAGGTTGCGGAACAATTAATGAACCATGATGCCTTGGGCGCGCATGCCCGCGACGAACTGGGCATCTCGGAAATGGGTATAGCAAGGCCGATTCAAGCGGCGCTAACTTCGGCGGCTACCTTTTCTATTGGCGCCGGCTTGCCTTTATTAATAGCTTTGTTGACTCCGGATACCGATTTAATCGTGCCGGTATCATCCGCGTCCTTGCTGTTTTTAACCTTGCTGGGCATGTTGGCGGCCTATAGCGGCGGGGCGGGCATCATTAAAGGAGGCGTTCGCGTCGCCTTTTGGGGCGCGTTGGCTATGGGGCTGACAGCGGCTGTCGGTTCGGTCTTCGGAACAGTCGCGTAATCCTCGTGCATTGGCAGGTTTACATGATTCTTTGTAGCGATGATTCGCTGTACACCGGCATCAGCAATGATGTGGCGCGGCGCTTTAATCAACATGGCGACAAACAAGGCGCTAAATATTTTCGCGGCAGACAGCCCAAACAGCTGGTTTATGTCGAGACCGGCCATGACCGCAGTTCTGCCGGTAAACGGGAAGTCGCGATAAAGAAATTGCCTAGATTAGAGAAATTGCAGTTGCTGGGTTCTGAGAATAATAAGGTAGGGGATTTTCCGTTATGAAAGTCAGCCGGATGAATGGCGCTTCGGTATAACAACGAGAATGTGAATAAGCAAATTCATCTTGATTACACAGGGATTTCACACATAGGTATTAAATTAAGACGTTGAGCGCGACGCGCAAATTTACGGTCATCGAACGTCAAAAATGCACTGCAAGCCCTAGAGGCTGGCAAATGCAAGGCATCTGGAAATTCAATACCGGCTCTGCACCATGCGACGGCTGTTCGGAAAGAAATTTCATCCTCAATGACGATATTCGGCAAGCCTTGCAGATGTTCGAAAACGGACATGACTTGTTCAGGCGGAAAGCGAAATTTATCGGCTTGAGTTCAAACCCGGAAAAACTCAAGCAAAACCGTTTTTGTCACCAGTAGTTCGGGTTCATCCCTGAAGATGTGCAAGGCAAGGGGCGATTGCAAGGTATCGTCTTGTGCATAGTAGCGCACCAGAATATTGGTATCGACCGACTTCACAGCGATTGCGCCGCGCCTTTGGCAAATATTAAGCTTAAAAATTAATTCCGGCCTACTCGACCATTAATTCTTACCTTTAAATTGGCTTTGCCGTATATTTGCTGTGGAATTTTTGTCCGCTCAAAATTTAACAATCCGGCCATACTCCTCTACAACCCATTCTTCAAGCTCTTGGTAAGCCTTCAGGCAAGCATTGTGCCCGGAGTGTCGTCTATCGTTTGCCGGATGCAGTGGGTCATCGTTTATTTCGCGAAGCAGGCGGACGGCTTCGCGCAGCTCGATTTTATCGTCTGTAATCATGGTGTAAATCCGACTTGGCAATAAATCTTATAGTCCAATGTTAAGAGTCTAAGGCAAGGCGGGTAGCGAAAAGTATTTTTGTAAATCCGTTAAGCGCGGCTGATCCAGATAAACGTCATCCGGATAGTAAGCGATATGGTGTCCTCCTGATTTTTCCAATAACTTCAGCCGATCGATTAAAACCTGTGAAGGGGTTTTCTCGCCGGTTTTCCAATCGACCGCTTGCAGTTCAAACACTGACTTTTTCAGCCCTTCGGGATAATGAGCCGCAGCCGTGGTTAATTCCGTCAACCCTTGAGCGGATTTTTTTGTGGGTTCAGTCGAAGGGGCTTCAATGACCACATAATTATAATGGGCTAAAAAGGATTTGAATGATTCGGCATAGTTTTCTTCTCTGTCCGGTTTTAGCAACGCTAAGGCCGGTAATTTCCGCGCTGTTTTTATGCCGGGACGGTTAGCGCGCGTTCTATTGGCCAGCTCATCGGTAAATTGATTGATCAATTCGGTTTTATGCTGAGTCCATGCCCAACGCTGGGCCGATGTCGCCTGCAATTGTTCGAATCGGTCCGGCAAGCCCCAGACCGTATGCGCAAAAGACAGAGCCGCAGGCGATGCATCTTCGCGCTCCGATAACATGCCGTCGTCATCAAATAAAATGCCGTCAACATTACAATACCGACCCAAGTCTTCGTAGATTTCGGTTATAGCGTGTCGCGCTTCCGGTTGAAAAACGGAAAGCCGGGGGTAACCATGATTGGATTTTTGCGCTTTACCGTCTTGCCATTCCTGCACATACCACGAATCCGGCAGTTTGTTCTGAAAAGCGAAAATAGGCAGCCACGCATACACATTCACGCCGGCGCGCGTTTTCAATTGCCAAGCGACATGGCTCAACAAATCCTGTTTGACCGGTAACTGGCGGTTAGGAAAATACAAAGTATCGGCACCGCCATCGCCATTCGAGTAGGCTTTCAGAAAGACGCCGGTAATATGCATCGCGGCAATGCGTTGAATTTCAGCGTCAAGATTCCGCTCGGTCTGTTGCGGATCTTTGTCGTAAAGGTAATCCATATCCACGCCGGCTATCCGTAAAGACCGGTCATTGCGCAGTTTAGTCACGATTTCAGCGAATTGGCGGACATCCGGGTTATCCGTCATGATCAAGCGCCGCAACACATCGATATCGGCCACGGTATTAAAGCCGTCAATCAAGCCCATGGTCATCAACATGCCGGCTTCCCGCGCCGCTGCCAAGGCCGTATTGTTATATTCCCCATACGGCCAAACCATAACTCGGGGCCATACGCCCGCATGTTGAAAAATGAATTCGGCGCTTTGCCTGAGAGCCACATGGATACGTTCCCGGTATTGTTCTTCGGTTTCGTAACGTTCGGCCTTAAGGTCATATACGCGGGTGACCGTCGCAGCCTGGCTGTCGCCTTGCGGATTGGCGACGGCGCTTTTGTGCAGATCGTAAGTATGCGAGGCCGTTTCTATCAGGCCGGATTTCACCATCTCCCGCACTTGATCCCAAGTGAGTAGCGCTTTACCCGCTTCGTCTGGAATGTCGATAGCTTCTATCCAGGTACCGATCAAAGCTATCGTGGCCGGGTAATGATATTTTTTTAACAGCGGAAAAACTCGGGTATAAACACTTTGATAACCGTCGTCAAAGGTCAATAACACCGATTTGTCGGGGATCGAGCGCTTGCCGGCGGCGGCATCAAGCACATTCTGCACACTGACGATTTTATAGCCGTTTTTCTTCAGCCAAAGCAAGTGTTGTTCGAAATGGTCGACGCTGACATCCATCGGGTTTAATGACGACTTTGCACTGTCTGCTCTCACTATATCGTGATAATTGAGCACTAAAAAGCGATGCTCGTCGGCATACGCCGCCTCTGTAAGAATCGTAAGCAGCGTCACTAAAACCAGCCGCTTAATCCATTTGAGCCTGATAACCTCATTTAACCGGAACATAATGCTCTGCGCTTTAATCGTTAACTGACAAACGTTTTTGAAAAACGTCTTGTCTAGGTGTTCGACCACCTTTTAGGATACATGATCTTATTTTTTAACTCGGAAAGAGCATGCTTTATTTTTTCCCAGTTCGCAGACGAGGTCTCTGAATGCAGCGTTTCTTTAATCGCATCAATTTCCGTATAAAGCATTTTATAGTCATCCTTGCCGCCGTAACCCAGCAGTTCGGCCAGTAGCAATTTGTCTTTGGCGGCGTCGGTTAACTTCAGAATATCTTCTCTGCTTTTTTCCTTCGATAGGTCTTGCCGATGTTCCATCTCGGCGGCTTGATTCAGCAAAATTTCAGCGTTAAGAATAGGCAAAGGGATGATTTCCGTGGTCTCGACCAATAGGTTTAAGACCTTGGTTAAAACGCTTGCCGCTTCATTTATTTTTCCTGTGCCAATCAGTGCTTCAGCCTCTTTAATGGCTGTAGGAAATGAACCCAGCGGAATGCTGGTTGTGGTGATGCGTATTTCACTGGCCAATCCGGCCAGTATCTGTCTTGCTCCTTGCACATTGCCGTCTTCAAGAAAATCGTCGGCTTCGTCGCGGGCTTTTTTGACGGTTTGAGCATCGCCTTGAAAATCATAAAGATCGGCTTCAACATCGGCCGGAATAAAGGCCAAAGCCGAATTTTTCGCCAGAATAACAGACAGTTTTTCTGAAACCGTCTGCAATATCGAAACGGCTTTTTTAGTGTCGTTTTTTTCTAAAGCAGTAAGTGCTTGCTGGGTTCCCAATACCGCTTCACTCGCTTCATTCATGATTTTTTGTTCTTTTTCCGCCAGAATTTCGCGGGTTGTCGCGGAAGCGCTTTTATTGATAATAGACAGCGCCGACGGTTTTTGTTTTTTTTCATCATCGGCAAAAACATCCGTAGTGAAAGAAAGCGATGAGACCAAAACCAAGGCAGTAAAGGAGGCTATTTTATTTAAATGTTTTTTCATGTTGGTAATGACGCCTGTAAAATTAAAGTAGGTTGTGAACAAGGGGTTTATTATTAAGCTAACTCGCAAAAATAAACCCAAAGATCATAGAACGCAGAGAGTGCAAAAATCTGCGTAAATCTAACTATCCGTGTCATCTGCGTGCCATACACCGAGTTGCTTAAGCCGTATGAGGAGACGCCGTTTCGATAACATGCCGCACGTCCGCAGCCATCTCGTCCTCTACCATGCTCACTTCAGTCGGACTGCCCAGGCAGAGTCTTTGGAACACCCGTGCGGCGGCAATACCGTTAATGACAAAGGCGATGGTGATCGGCAGCGCAAACCAAGGCGCATGCTCGCTGGCGTGGGACAGCAATAGATCTTCGCCGAGAAAAGCCGGTGAAATCGGGAAGCCGACCAAGCCCAAAAAACTCAAAAACAACAGCAAGGCCAATTTCGGTTGCGTTTCCGCCATCGCCCGATACACGAACGGCGAAGCGTCAAAATTGTCATTCCTAAGCAACATCGCCAGCACCACCAAACCTAAAATCCAGGCGGGAATAATACCGGAAGCGAATATCGCGACATCGAACCAAGCCACCGGATTTAAAAACCAAACCGCCACGCCCGCCAAAATCGAACTCAAACCGATGGCGTTCCACACTCTGAACGGGCTGTGCTTTTGGCTGAAAGCGCTCAATGACGACAGAACCATAAACACCGATATCGGAATAGCCAAATATTTGCTATTGCCGCCGAAGGCTGCGAGAACCACCCAGATCAAAGTAAAAACACCTATGCTGTTAAGCAGTCTAAGCCAGGGACTCATCGTGTTGATCGTGGCGCCGATGCGTTTTAACGGATCCCACAGCAGGCTGCGCACCAATAGCTCCAAATTACCTTCTTGCAGCGAAAATACATAAAGCGTGTTTTGTAAAACCTCGGGTAGCGTGTTGCGAATCGAGACCGGTAGAAACCGGTAACTTGAACTGTTGCTTTTAATATAAAAGTCGGTATCGGCCGAACCTTCCACTCTTAACAAATGCGCCACGATGGAAGGCGACACCAATAATTGATAGCAACGTAAAAAGGCATTGCCGAAAAAATGCACCAGCACCAATGTTTCAAGACCCAAAGCCAACTCCATAAACATGAAGCCCACTTGGGTAATCGAGGCATAAGCGATTTGACCTTTAATATTGGACTGGGTTTTTTCGGAAAGGCTGGCCACAACGACCGTCAACAAGCCGATGATGAATACGGTAAAGCGGGTTAAGTAATGGTAGCTCCAAATCGGCGTAGTTCTTAGCAACAAAAACACGCCTAAATGCACCGATAAAGCGCCGTAAAAAATCGCACTTGACGGCGTCGGCCCTTCCATTGCTCGGGGTAGCCAAAAGCAAAAGGGAAATTGCGCCGATTTACCGGAAGCTGCAATCAGGATTAAGGACGACAGCAGCAGTAAAGAGGCGTAACCGGCCGGGGGCATTTCCGGATTATTGAACAAATCGGCCAGTTGACTGAAATGCTGGCTCTCATGAAATAGCAGGTGGCTCATCCATGAACCCAACAGCAAGCCGATGTCGCAAAACCGGTAAATGGTATAAGCCCTTAAAGCGTTGCGTACCGGCTGTACGCGGTGCCGATAAAAGGCGATTAACAAAAACGAGGAAATGCCGACAATTTCCCAGCCGGCAAACAGCATGTCGATAGAGCCTGACAAAATGACCATATTCAGTCCGAACACGAACGCGAAAATGGTCAGGAAAAAGCGTTTGTAACCGGCTTCGCGGTGCAGATAGACGCGGCAATATTTGACGATAATCGAAAAAATAGCCCATACGCAAAACAGGTAAACAGCGCCCACCCGGTCCAGGTAAAACAAGATCGGGAAGCGGTAGTCGCCGTTTTGATAAAGCGTAAACCACTCGTATTCATGGTTCGGAAAACCGGCGGCGGCCCATAGGGTCAGCAAAGCGACAATACTGATGCCCAGCGCGTGGCTGCACCAAAAACTGATGGTGGCGATTTTTTTTTCGTCCTTGTCGGACAGGAAAATCAATAAGAAACCCAGTAAAGGGATGAACTGACTGGTTAAAACGAATGCGTTCATGCGTGTCTCCGGATAAATTGATGAACCGGTATGGTTTGGGTTTGACCCACAATGACTTTTTCGGAATGGCTTGATTGGGGAATTTTGCTGTCCTCCGCTAATTCGACCGCTTCCCAACCCTTAGCCGAATACAGGAAGAGATCACGAGTGGTGGGATGGCAAGCGACAAACCTCACCCAGTCGTTATCGAGCCATTCTTTCAGCGGGCCCAGTTTGGCGATAGTTTTGGCCAGAATATCGGTGGATTGCTCGACTACGATCAGTAATCGCGCGGGTTCGTGGACTTCGATCATTTGCGACGGCAAGCCGGTGCGCAAATCGCCTTCGACGCCGTTGGCGACGCCGAGTAAACCGATTACGTTGTGAGGCAGTTTGGTGCCGGCGCCGTAAACCGCATTGTCGATGCGCGAGAACAGGTATTCCAGGTTGATGCCGCCGCAGACCGGGATAACCGCGGACAGAATCCGGGCCATAATGTCGCCTTGGGCATCCGTTGCCGGGTCGTATGAATGCAAAAAGGCGCGACGATCCAGGAACAAACCCCGCGTCAATGCTCTTCGGCCGACGATGGCGTAGAGATTGTTGGAGTGATTGTATTCCGGGCGCGGTTCGAAGATTGATGAGGCGCGCTCCATGACATGCTCGTGGGCTTCTTCGTTGGA
>Ga0265327_10002669_pt1 | contig 18335 bp, 18 predicted proteins | sample 41621metaG_FD_202089 | JGI IMG/M metagenome (GOLD analysis project Ga0265327, IMG submission 202089) | Rhizosphere microbial communities from Carex aquatilis grown in University of Washington, Seatle, WA, United States - 4-16-21 metaG | ecosystem: Host-associated > Plants > Roots > Rhizosphere...
GGCGGAATGGCTGGGCAAGACTCTAACGCGAATCGATGATGCCAATAGGCGTTTGGCGCGGAATGCTGGTCAGTTCAGCGGACCGTCCGCGGCCGGTGCGTTGCAGCGCGCGCGGAAGTCGGCAGCCGGTTGGCGGATACCTTCGATTTCGTTCTTCACCTGAACGTTCGCATCCATGTACGCGGTGATCTCGGTGCGCATCTGGTCCCGCGTCTTGCCCTTGAGACCGGTGAAGAACGCGTTCACGTCCGGGTGGGTGAACAGGTACGACGCGGTGGCGGCGTTCACGCCGGACATCACGTTGGCGAGGTCGCCGGCGGTGCAGTCCGGTGGGTCGGCGATGGCAGTCGTGGCCGTGCCGAGGAACGTCGCACCGGCAAGCACACCGGCGCCGATGATGTTGCGGATCTTCATGTGGGTGGCTCTCCTAAAGATTGTTGGAATTACGGGTGATCAGCGTCGCGGTCCGATACCGCCGCCGCCACCACCGTTGGGCGGCCGGATGGGGCGGATCGGGACGTTGATATCGATGCCCCAGCCGTCGTCGCAATACCAGGGGTCGGCACAGTACGACGGGTAGGCCGCGGACGGCGGCGTGGGGCCGCCGCCTCGGACGTCACCCTGGGCGCACACGGTGGCGTATCCGGCACCGGTGCAGTCGGCCGACGCGGGGGCCGCCGCACTGAGACCGATGGGCACGAACGTGAGCGCCAGACCCAAACTCAGGGAGCGCTGCTTCAGTCGCATGGTCTTCTTCCTTAGGACGGCCGGTTCGCGGTGGTCGGCAAGGCGCCGGTGCGCGGAACCAGTGTCGGCTGAGCATAATTGGGCGTTGCCGCTCAAGCAGCGGTTGCGCGATTATTGCTGTGTTCAGTCTTGGTTAATGATTTGGTGCAGTTCGCTGAGCGACCGTGCCGCTATCGCCGCGCGAGGCATGACGGCGGTGGTACCGTCCGTCCCTGTCGAGTATGCGTTACGAAGGGGTCAATATGAGCGAGAACAGCCAGGATTGGACCAAGCCGGCCGCCATGGCGATCCCCAAAAATGGCTACGTCGGCGAAGAAGTGCGCGGCCGGTTCGGCCCGGTTTTTCCCAGAACGCCTGCCTGCTACGGCTTCTCGATCATCGCGAAGATCAAAGAGGGCCGCGAAGACGCGGTACGTGAGCACGGGAAGGTGCTCGAGGCTGCTGTCGCAGCCGACCCGACTGTTTTGGACGTGCTGAAGCTGCACTATCTGCGCTGGCAGGTCTTCCCGATCGGCGATGACCTGTACTTCCAGTACCAGGGCATCTTCGACACCGATTTCGACAAATACACCGAAGATGCCGTTGCGCTGTTCAGCCAGACTGGTATCGACACCGTGTTCACCAACCTCGAGGGCTTCCCCGAGGATTGGAAGACGAATCCGGCGTCGTTCGTGCAATTCGTCCGCGACCACCATGTGCCGAGCTTCCTCGAGTACGGCGAGTACCCGTATGTGACCGCGGACGAGATCAAGAAGGCACTGCGCCTCAAAGCAGCGTTCTCCGACATGCTCGACCAAATGCAGTAATGCTCGAGTTCGACGACATCCAGCACATCCTGCTGACTCGAACCCCGGCGCTCACCGGGCGCTACGAGTTCCTGACGTTCGACACCCCGGCAGGCGGGCGCGCGTGGTTGTCGGCGTTGCAGGACAAGGTGCAGTCGGCGACCGACGCCAAGGCCTCGATGGACGAATCCGATCGCTGGGTCACGTTGGCGTTCACCTGGAACGGCTTGCGCGCGTTGGGGGTACCGGAAGAATCACTCGCGACCTTCCCGGACGCGTTCCGGGAGGGGATGGCCTCGCGGGCCGCCATTCTGGGTGACACCGGGCGTGCCGCGCCGGAGCATTGGGTGGGCGGCCTGGCGGGCGACGACCTGCACGCCATCGCAATCTTGTTTTCCCGGACGGACGAACAGAATGCGAAGTCCATCGCGGCGCATGACGACTTGCTCGCACGGACCGATGGCGTGCGCAGCCTGTCGTATCTCGACCTCAACGCCACGCCGCCGTTCAACTACGCCCACGATCACTTCGGCTTCCGGGACCGGCTGTCGCAACCGGTGATGAAGGGGTCGGGCGAGGAACCGACGCCGGGCTCCGGCGACCCGTTGGAGCCCGGAGAGTTCATCCTCGGATATGACGACGAGAACGGTCCGGTGGTGAATCTGCCTCAGCCCGAGGTGCTTTCGCGCAACGGCAGTTACCTCGCATACCGCAGACTCGAAGAGCACGTCGGGGTGTTTCGTGATTACCTGAGCGAGAACGCGGACACTCCCGAAGGTGAGGACTTGTTGGCCGCGAAGTTCATGGGCCGCTGGCGCAGTGGCGCCCCGCTGGTGCTCGCGCCCGACAAGGACGACCCCGAGCTGGGTGCGGATCCGATGCGCAACAACGACTTCAACTACAAGGAAGAAGACCCGTTCGGCTACGCGTGTCCGCTGGGAGCGCACGCACGGCGGCTGAATCCCCGCGACACCGCGCACTACATGAATCGTCGCCGGATGATCCGCCGTGGTGCGACGTACGGTCCCGCTCTTCCCGAGGGCGCCCCGGATGACGGTGTCGACCGCGGCATCGCGGCGTTCATCATCTGCGCAGATCTGGTGCGCCAGTTCGAGTTCGCGCAGAACGTGTGGATCAACGACAAAGCCTTCCACGAACTCGGCAACGAACACGATCCGATCTGCGGCACCCAGGACGGCACCCTGGACTTCACCGTCCCCAAGCGGCCGATCCGCAAGGTGCACAAGGGACTTCCGGCCTTCACGACCATGAAGGGCGGTGCCTACTTCTTCCTGCCGGGCATCGGCGGAATCCGCTACCTGGCGTCACTGGGGGACTGAGCGCACGCGGGCTCCGGACGTGGCGATGTTTCGCCCTGGGTTGTCGGGGAACCCTGACAGTGACGGCCGAATCGCACGACCGTCGCGAACCTACGACCGGAAAGAGGAGCTCATGTCCGAGAGCGGTCCGGAAGAAGCTGCCAAGGGTGTCGTCGAAGGCATCAAGGGCAAGGTGAAGACGTTGGTCGGTGCTCTGGTCGGGCGCGATGATCTGTTCCGCGAGGGGCAGGCGCAGCAGGACAAGGGCGAAGCGCAGCGCGACGCGGCGAAGCGGGAAGCCGAGGCGGAATCCGCCCGGGCTGCCGCGAAGGCGGCGGAAGCGCGGGAGCGAGCGAATCAGTCAGATCAATAGTTGGCGCCATACCAGAGAGGCACACGGATGACCCGGTTCGGGTACACCCTCATGACCGAGCAGTGCGGCCCCAAAGAGCTTGTGAGACATGCAGTTCGGGCCGAAGAGCTGGGCTTCGACTTCGAGGTCTGCAGCGACCACTATTCGCCGTGGCTCGTGGAGCAGGGGCACGCGCCCAACGCCTGGCTGGTGCTGGGCGCGGTAGCGCACGCGACGAGTCGCGTCGAATTGTGTTCGTACGTCACGTGTCCGACGATGCGTTACCACCCGGCCGTCGTCGCGCAGCAGGCCGCGACGGCGCAGGTTCTCGCGGACGGGCGGTTCCTGCTCGGTTTGGGGACCGGCGAGAACCTCAACGAACACGTCGTGGGGCAGGGTTGGCCGGCCTACGAACGGCGGCTCGACATGCTGTGCGAGGCAGCGAAGATCATTCGCCAGCTCCTCGATGGCGCGGTGGTCAACCACAAGGGCGAATACTTCCAAGTCGATGCCGGCCGCCTGTGGGACCTGCCGGCCGACCCGATTCCGATCGGCGTCTCGATGACGGGGGAGAAGGCGGTACACCGCCTGGCAGATTTCGCGGACTTCATGATTGACGTCGCTCCAGACAAGCCGATCGTCGACCAGTGGCTGCACGAGCGTCGGGTCCAGGGCCTGGACACCACGGGGCGGGCGGTGGCGCAGCTGCCCATCTGCTGGGACAGGGATCGCGACCAGGCGGTGAAGCGCGCGCACGAACAGTTCCGGTGGTTCGGCGGCGGCTGGCCGACCAACGCGGAACTGCCCAACCCCAAGTCTTTTGACGCCGCGACGCGATTCGTGCGCCCCGAGGACGTGGCAGAGCAGATCCCGTGTGGCCCCGACATCGATGCCGTGGTTCAGGCGGTGCGCCCCTACCGGGAGGCCGGATTCACCGACATCGCGCTGGTGCAGATCGGCGGCGAATCGCAGGACAGCTTCTTCGACGAGGCGGTCCCGGCGCTATTGGCGGCACTACGCGCCGACGCGGCCTGACCAGGCTCGCGGCGGCGCGGCGCGGCACGGTCTCACGCGCGATCCGAGCGACACGCGCACGGCGCGCCGTGGTTTGCGACATGTGATGCAGCCGTATCCAAAATGTGACGCTTGTAGACCAGTGTGATCAGAGTGGCTTGAGGGCAGTCAGGCCATTCGGTTCGTGGTTGGGAGCGTCAATGTCTACAGCTCGCATGTCTACAGCTCGCATGTCTACAGCTCACAAGGTGGAACGCCTCGTCGCGCAGGTGGCCGCCGTCGTCACTCGTCGTCCGGCTGACGACAAGGCCTATCGCGCCGAGATGGAGCGATTGGTCACGGAGCAGGAACTCGCCCTGCTCAGTAGCCGTTGAGTAGGTAGCCACTGAGTAGGTAGCCGATCCCTGCCGTCAGCGGAAGACGCTCAACAGCGTCCGGCACAGGAACGGCAGGTTCGACAGCGGGATGAACTGCACCAGGGTGCGGCACACGTTGGGTGCCTGAGCCTGCCCTACCGCGCTTCCGCATACCGGCCAGGCGCCAATTCCCTGAGTCTTCATGACATTTCGGGCCACGCGGATCTGTTCGCCGCGGCTGGCCGCTGACGGTGAGCCGATGCCGCCGTTCGCGGTCCAGGTACCGGGGCTGAATTGGAGTCCGCCGTAGTAGCCGTTGCCGGTGTTGGCCGACCAGTTGCCACCCGATTCGCACTGGGCGATGGCGTCCCAGTTGGGTTCGGCGTTGGCCTCGGAGATCGCCAACGACAGTTGGGAGATCGCGAGTACGCCGGATATGGCGACCGCACGAACAAATAGGTGCCCGCTCATACCCACCTCGATCCTGTTTGTGCGAACGGTCTGATTCCGCCCGCAAAATGGTTCGCAATTGACGCGTGGTGCTGTCTATACAGACGTTAAACCTGATAATCAGCTGTGCTAATGGGGTAATTGTTATTCTTCGAGTAATTTTAGTGTTTCTGCATATTTCTGATGCAGAAGAGACAGCACTGACTGTTGTTATCTAGCGTGTCGCTGCAGGTCAGTGAGCTGTTACGGGACTATTGTTTACCGTGTGGTTATAGGTGCTCATGGGGCCTGTGATTCTTTTGTTATTAGTGATTCAATCGCGCTCAGTGATGCAATTGTTATTGAAGTGATCTGAGTTGCTAATACACATTAGAGTTTCCTATGTGACACCTGTGACTGGTGTGACTAGAGTGAATTCGGCCGCGAGGTGTCGATCGGGGAGTCGCCCTGGCATTGCGATCGGCCGGGGCGCAAACTGCTCATGAGGCCGAAATCGGTGTGGCTCGACAGCCGGGGCGAGCAATGACGAACGCAATCCACAAGACCGCGCAGCGGCGTCTGCTGGTCGTCGCGCTGCCGGCGTGTCTGACAGCCGCGTGTCTGACAGCCGCGTGTCTGACAGCCGCGTTTCTGACAGCGCCATCCGCGGCCGCCGATCAGCCGGCCACCTGCCAGAGCCGGCACGTCGACGGCGTCGAGGAAGATGTCTGCGTCGGCATCCCGGGGCAGGCCGGCGGCGCCGACCCGCGCGACCTCTATCCGGGCGTCGTGCCCGAACTGTATTTCGGGGTGGGGATCGGCTAGCCCGGAAGCTCACGAGCCTCATGCGGTCAGCACAGCCGGCGCACAGCTACCGCCACCATCATCGAATTCTGTGACGACGACGCTCCTTGCCGACGCCCCCGGCGGCCCTACCGCCCCGCCGCTCCCGCCCGTTGTCGCTCCCAATCACCACGGACTGTCCCTGCTCTACGGCTGGCTGCCCGTCACCATCCAGGTGATCGCCGCGATCGTGCTGCTCCTCGCCATCGGATGGCGGGGGCGTCGCTGGCGTTACCTGTGGTTGCCGGTGTGCGCCGTCATCGGCATCGCTGCCGCGTCATGGGCGAACTGGTTCACCACATCGCAAGGCTTGGCGGGGAACCCGGCACCGGCAGCGCTGTGGGTTTGGGTGGGCCTGTCGGGGCTGGCCCTGGGCGTGCTGGCGCTCGGCTGGCGCGGCGCCCAGTGGTGGCGTCGCGGCGCCGCGGCCCTGGCCGTGCCGCTGTGCCTGCTCAGTACCGGCGTCGCCCTCAACGACTGGGTCGGCTACTTCCCGACGGTCCAGACCGCCTGGGGCGAGCTCACCGCCGGACCGCTGACCGACGAGACCGAGATGTCCAGCGTCATCTCGATGAAGGCCGCAGGTGTGGTCCCGTCGCATGGCGCGGTGGTCGAGGTGGACATCCCGGACACCGCGTCGGGCTTCAAGCACCGCACCGAGGTCGTCTATCTGCCGCCCGCATGGTTCGCGCGAAGTGCCCCGCCGCTGCCCACTGTGATGATGGTCGCAGGCGAGTTCAACACCCCGGCGGACTGGCTGCGCATCGGTAACGTCGCGAATTTGTTCGACAACTTCGCCGCTGTTCACGGCGGCAACGCGCCGGTATTCGTCTTCGTCGACGCGGGCGGTTCGTTCAACAACGACACCGAGTGCGTCAACGGCCCGCGTGGCAACGTTGCCGACCACCTCACCAAGGACATCCCGCCGTATATGGAGTCCACGTTCGGTGTCAGTGCCAAACCCGCCAACTGGGGGATCGTCGGCTGGTCCATGGGCGGGACCTGCGCGGTGGACCTCACCGTCATGCACCCCGAACAGTTCGGGACGTTCGTCGACATCGCCGGGGACATGGGTCCCAACGCGGGTACCAAGGAGCAGACCATCGCGCGGCTCTACGGCGGCAGCGAAACGCAGTGGGCGGCCTTCGACCCCCGCACGGTGATGGCCAAACACGGCCCTTATCAGGGTGTTTCGGGCTGGTTCTCCATCTCGTCGGATGCCCCGACTCAGTGGAAGGGGGCCAAAGCGCACCCCGACGCCGTCGGTCTCGGCGGCCGCGATGGCGCCGGCAACCCCGGCGACCAGACCGAAGCCGGCAAGACGCTGTGCGCATCGGCTCGCCAGGTCGGGATCGACTGCGCCGTCGTCGCGCAGCCGGGAAAGCACGACTGGCCCTTTGCGGTGACGGCGTTCCAGGCCAGCCTGCCGTGGTTGGCCGGACGGGTCGGCACGCCGGGAGTGCCGGTGACGGGGTTCCCGGCCGGATCTGCGGCCCCGGCATCGCCCGGTGGCCCGGCCGCGTCGGTCGCGGCCGGAACAAACCCGGGCAAGTAGACGTCGGATGTAACACCGAGCCCGTCTAAGTAGATGGACTCGGTGAGACGTTGCGACACAGCAGGGAGTCGATGCGCGATGGGTACTCGAACCGATAAAACCGATAACACAAATTTTCAACAGGGACGCCGTCAGGGTCGGCTCGTAGGAGCCGTCGCCGCCGGTGTGGCTACGACGTTGACCGCGCTGACGGTGGGCGCGGCGCCGGTGTCCGCCAAGCCGAGCGGTGATTCAGACAGCTCGAGCACCACCACGCTGGTGCCGAAGCCTCCGCGGCAGGATTCGTCCTCGGCGCAGGACGGCTCCGGTTCCGGTGGCGGCTACGGGCAGGACGGCGGCCAGCGGGGACGCAAGCAGCGCGAGCAGACGGCAGAGGCCGAAGCGCCGAGCCGGCAGGCTCCTGCCGACGTTCCGGCCGTCCAGGCCAAGCCGCCGGCCGACCCACCCGCGGCGCCGGTGCCTCCGGTGGCTCCGGTGGTGACCGCGCCAGAGAATAAGGCCCCAGAGAACAAGGCCCCAGAGAAGACGCCGCAGGCTCCGGCGACCACGACGCCGCCGGTCGAGACGCCCGTCGTCGCGGCTCCGCCGTCGCAAACCGAGGCCCCCGCGCCGACCACGAAGGTCACCAAGGCGCAGGAAGCGCCCGCTGACCCGACGACGCCGGCACGTCCGTCGACCGCCGCAGCCGAGCCGGCCCCATCGGCCTCGTCTGCTCCGTCGGCGACGTCGGTGACACCGGGCCCGACCACCGCGCTCGCGGAGCGCCCGTCGCCCGCCGGTGCCGTCCAGTCGGACACGTCGACGGCCCCCACTGATCACGCGGTGGCAGAAGGAAAGCCGCTCGCGGGTCTGGAAGGGCAGCTCGGCGAGCACGCGGCCGTCGAGGCCGGTCCCGGTCGGGTCGAGGCCTCCGCCACGGCGTCGGCCACGGTGACGGCAGGGTCCTCGAAGTCCGCATCGCCGTCGACCGCCGCGGCGCGCGAGGCTCGTGACGTGCGGCCGATCGAGCTGCTCAAGCCCGAGACGCTGACCGCCCCGGTCGAGGATGTCGCGACCGCCAAGGCCGCGGCGGCCGTGGATGTGAAGCTGCCGGCGCCGGCCCCGGTGCAGGACATGGCGGATCTCGCGAAGGTCGTCAACGTCGCGAACTTCCAGTTCGACAGCCGTGCGGACTGGAACGTGCAGGCCAACCGGCCCGACTGGGATCGTCGCGACAACCGGCCGGACTGGGAGCGCCGCGACAACCGGCCGATGGGCCGGGACTGGGACAACCGGGTGCGGCAGTGGCGGCCCGACTGGGTGCAGTACGACGACTACTACCGTCCGGTGCTGTTCAACCCGTACCGCGATCCCGTGCGGGTCGTGTACGTCTACCGGAACGCGCCGCGCATCGTGTACATCCCGCCGCTGCAGCGCATCGTCATGGAGGTCGCCGACCTCGCGGCGTACAGCTTCACCGCCGTCGTGGTGAACGCCGTCAACACGGCGGTCAACGTGGCAGTCGGCAGCTTCTTCGGTGGCGGCTACTACCCGGGTGTCGGCGTGCCGCTGCCCCCGCCGCCTCCGCCGGTGCTGAGCTACGCGAATGTGCCTGTGCAGGTTCGTTATTCGGACGCGGTCTACCAGCCGTTCCGGGTGCAGCGCATCGTCGACGCCGGTGACGACGTGCAGTACGGCGAACGCCGTGTGCTGCTCGACGGTGTCACCCCGGCGTGGGGTCAGTGGACCCAGAGCCCCAGCGGCGAACGGCAATTCGAGGTGCACCGGACGCAGCAGTTCCCGGGCCTCGACGAGCCGCGTGAGGCTCCGCTGCCCGGTGACTACAACCTGCAACTGGTCAACGACCAGAAGGGGCTGGAGAACCCGAACAAGGCGCTGACCATCGCCGCGGTGACCTGCGGTCTGCTGAGCCTGGGTGCCATCGGCCTGAGCGTCTACATCGGGCGTCGGCGCCGCGAGGTGGTCTAGACGTGATGTCCAGGTACGTTGTCCCCGCGGTCAGTCGCGCTGCTCGAGCCGGCTGCCGCGGGGAAACGTGATCGACATGATGTCGCTGGGGCGGGTCAATGCGATGCGGTGCCACGTCCCGCGCGGCACCACCATCGCGTGCCCCGTCGTCAGTGTGACGCCGGGGTCGTCGGCCTCGACGGCGCGTAGACAGAGCCGTATCTCCCCGGAGACGCAGACGACGAGTTCGTCTGCCTCCGTGTGGATTTCCCAATGGTCGGCGTGTACCTCGGCGTCGGTTTCCGCGTGGAACGTCATGACGTGCCACCCTGGCTCGCCAGAGCCGAAGGTGCGCTCGGCCGGTTCGATGCGGCCGTCGTCGTAGAGGTGTACGAACGACGTGAAGAGGTCGACGGTGGTGGTCATGCGGACACCGCCCGAAAGTCCGCGGCGTCGGCTGTCAATGCGCGGCGCAGCGCGCCGCTGATCTCCGCGAGTTGGCGTTGCGAGACATCGGCGCCGAGGATCACCTGCGATCCGTGGAACGTGCCCGGCCACTGGTGCAGCTCCACCGAAACGCCGGCTCGCAGCAGCCGCAGGCCGAACTCGAGCGCCTCGTCGCGGTTGGGGTCGAACTCCGCGGTGGCGAGGTACGTGGGCGGTAGCCCCGACAAATCTTCGGCCCGGGCCGGTGCGGCGTACGCCGACGCGGGTGCGCCACCGAGGTAGTGCCGCCAGCTCGAGGCGACCTTGGCTCGTGTCATGAAGACGGTGTCGGTGAAGTTGCACGCCGACCAACTGCGCTGCCGGTCATCGAGCGGTGGCTGGTTGAGCAGTTGAAAGGCGATCCGCGGGCCGCCTTCATCGCGTGCCCGTAGGGCGACCGCCGCGGCCAGGTTCGCCCCCGCCGCATGACCGCCGACGGCGATGCGGTGCGGGTCGACGCCCAGGCGTGGCGCATTGGCAGCCACCCATGTCAGTGCCTGGTAGACGTCGTCCAGCGCTGCGGGATAAGGGTTTTCGGGTGCGCATCGATATCCGACGGACACCACGACAGCGTTCGTGGCCTGGGCGATGCGGGCGGCCCACGGGTGCTCGGTGTCGAGGTCGCCCATCACGAATCCGCCGCCGCGCAGCCAGAGGACCGCGCCGACCGGCTCCGCGGGTTGGTACAGGCGTACCGGAATGTCGGGGCTCCCGGGGACGGTGCGGTTGCTGATCTGGAGGCCGGTGGTGTCGGGAGCGGGCACGGCGGCGGACAGTTCGGCGAGCCGCCGGCGGGCATCCACGGGATCGTCCAGTTCGGCTCTCGGAAACAGGGAGACGAAGGGCAGCAGCTCGGGGTCCATGGCCACCACAGTGACGCTCCGTGCGCAGTGGCGTCTTGGACGAATGTTCCCCTTACCGCCAGGCCATGTCGTCGACGTCTAGCCACGCTGCCGCGGCGACGGCGGCCGGCGTCAACCCCGCGAACAACCGGGCGTCGCGGTGCAGATGCGACTGGTCGGCATAGCCGCAGGCGGCGGCCACCACGCTGGGTGCGATGCCGGTGGCGAGGCGGTGCGCGGCATCGTCGAACCTGACCAGCTGCGCGGCGCGTTTGGGCGGCAGGCCGATCTGCGAACCGAACCGCGACCACAGTCGCTTGCGGCTCCAGCCGATCTCGTCGGCGATACGTTCGACCCGCACCCGCCCGTGGGTGCGCACCATCCAGTTCCACGCCGCGGCGACCTCGGGGTCCACGGCGGAGCCCGCTTCGCCGCGCCGCACGAATTCCGTTGTGGCGAAGGCGAACCGCTCGTCCCATGACGAAGCCGCGTGCAGTCGCTCACACAGACGCTCCGCAGCGCGGCCCCAGACCGCATCGAGGGCCAGCACCCCGGTCGCGTCGCAGTCGCCGAACACCGTGTGGGCAAGCAGCGGCGAGAGCCGGATCTGCAGGCAGTCGACGCTGCGGCCGACCGCGGTCACCGCCCCGGGCGTCAGGCCGACGAGACCGCCACCGGTGTGCCGCGCGCCCATGGCGTCGATGAGCACGCCGTCGCCGAACTCGATGAACACCGTGACGGCGGGGTAGGGAACGAGTTGCAGTGCGAGCTGCGTCGGCGCCTGGCCGCCGAACCCCGCCATGGCCAGGCCCGGCTGCCGGTGTGCCGGGATCGCGAGGTCCCACACGGCGGCACTCAGGCGCCGCGTGCTCGCTTCCATGTCTCGATGGTAGGCGCGGCGCGAACTTGCCGAGGGTTGTCGACACAGTCGGATCCGGACTCCGTAAGGTGACCCTGTAACACTGTTACGGAACACCGGATCAGCAGAGGCGGACAGTTGAGAACCGTATTGATCGGCGCCCCGGGCAACGTCTACGTCGACACCGTGCCCGACCCGGTGCTGCCCGGACCGGACGGCGCCGTCGTCCAGATCGCCACGGCGGCCATCTGCGGATCGGACCTGCATTTCTACGAAGGCGACTACCCGTTGGCCACACCGCTGGCACTCGGCCACGAGGCCATCGGCACGGTGGTCGAGGTGGGTCCGGAGGTGCGCACCGTCAAAGCCGGTGACCCGGTGCTGATTTCGTCGGTCGCGGGCTGTGGCCACTGCGTCGGCTGCGACACCAAGGATCCGATCACCTGCGTCTCGGGTCCGCAGATCTTCGGCTCCGGAGTGCTCGGGGGCGCGCAGGCCGAACTGCTCGCGGTGCCGTCGGCGGACTTCCAGTTGCACCGGCTGCCAAGCGATCTCAGTACCGAGGCGGCCCTGCTGCTCACCGACAACCTCGCCACCGGCTGGGCTGCGGCGCAACGTGCCGATATCCCGGCCGGCGGCACCGTCGTCGTCTTCGGTCTGGGTGCGGTCGGCCTGTGCGCGGTGCGCTGTGCCATCGCGCAAGGTGCGGGTCAGGTGTTCGCCGTCGACCCGGTCGAGGGCCGCCGCGAGATGGCGGCCCGCAGCGGCGCCACCGCGATCACTCCGGAGGAGATCGGCGTCGTCCACGAGGCGACGGGCGGCAGGGGAGCGGCGTCGGTGATCGACGCCGTCGGCAACGACACCACCATGAACGCCGCGCTGACCACGGTGCGCGCGGGCGGCACGGTGTCGGTGGTCGGTGTGCACGACCTCAATCCGTTCCCGTTCCCCGCGACGCTGTCGCTCATCCGCAGCATCACCCTGCGCATGACCACCGCGCCGGTGCAGCAGACCTGGCCGGCGCTGATCCCGCTGCTGCGGTCGGGCCGGCTCGACGTCGACGGCATCTTCACCCACGCCATGTCGCTCGATGACGCGCCCAAGGCCTACGCCGCGGTCGCGGCGCGGACCGCGGACTGCATCAAGGTCACGCTGACCCCCTAGTGATGATGGCCAATCAGGAGACCCTGGATCTCACGCTGCCACGCCTGCGGATGCGGGCGCTGGCGTGGGGACCGGCCGATGGGCGATTGATGTTGTGCCTGCACGGTTTTCCGGACAGCGCACATGGTTGGCGCCGGGTCGCCCCGCTGCTGGCGGCGGCCGGCTACCGCGTCGTGGCGCCCTTCATGCGCGGCTACGCACCGAGCGGGGTGCCGGCCGACGGCAACTATCACGTCGGTGCCCTGGTGTCCGACGTACTGGACCTCTATGACGCACTCGGCGGCGGACCCGACGCCGTGCTGGTGGGCCACGATTGGGGCGCGTTCGCCGCCAATGCCGTTGCCGCGTATCCGAATTCGCCGTTCGGTGCGGTGGTGTCGATGTCCGTCCCGCCGTTGGCTGCGATGAGCCAGGCGCGGTTCGGTGCCGCCCGCACCGTCCGGATGAGCCTGATCCAGCTCCGAATGAGTTGGTACGTCATGTACTTTCAGCTGCCCGGCCTGCCGGCGCGCTCGCTGCACCGGGTGATCCCGCGGCTCTGGCGCGACTGGTCGCCGGCCGGGACCGATGTGGCCGACGACGTCGCCACCACCCTCGCCGCGCTGCCGACTCCCGAGCATCGTGCGGCCGCCGTCGGCTACTACCGGGCGCTGGTTCGCCCGGGCGGCATCGGCGCGCCGTACGCCGAGTTCGAGCGGTATCTGCAGGAGTTGCCGTGTGCGCCGATCCTGTATCTGCACGGTACGCAGGACGGCGCGATGCAGGTCGGCTACACCGAGCAGCTGCTGGGCGCCTTGCCTGCCGGTTCGGTGGTCCGAACCATCGATGGCGCAGGGCATTTCCTGCAGGTCGACCGTCCGGTAGAAGTGGCCGCGGCGATTCTGGATTACCTCGAAAGCTGAACGGAGTGGGATCAGGTATGCGCGTACAACTCCAGATCGACGGTGCACCGCAGCGGGCCGCGGAGCATGCTCGCGAGTTGGCCGGCCTCGGCGCCGACGGGGTGTTCACCTTCGAAGGCCCGCACGACGTCTTCCTGCCGCTGGTCGCGGCGGCCGGTGCGGCCGAGGTGGACCTGATGACCAACGTCGCGATCGCCGGTCCGCGCAGCCCGCTGCACCTCGCGCACGCGGCCTACGACCTGCAGGTGTACAGCGGTGGGCGGTTCCGGCTGGGCCTGGGCTCACAGATCAAGGTGCACATCGAAAAGCGTTACGGGGCACAGTGGGCCAAACCCGCCGAACGGATGGCCGAGACCGTCACCGCGATCAAGGCGATCTTCGACTGCTGGGAAGGCAAGGCGCCGTTGAATTTTCGCGGCAAGCACTTCACCCACACCCTGATGCCGCCCAACTTCAACCCCGGCCCCAATCCCTTCGGGCCGCCGGCGGTGCTCATGGGAGCACTGGGTCCGATCATGACCCGCACCGCCGCCGAGGTCGCCGACGGCCTGCTGGTGATGCCGTTCCACAGCGCCCGGCATTTCGCCGACCGGACCCTGGTGGCAGTGGGGGAGGGATTGCAGCGCGCCGGGCGTGCGCCGGCCGATCTGCAGATCATCGCCCAGGCCATGGTGGCGGTGGCACGCACCGAAGAAGACCTGACCGCCGCGATCAACGGCGTCGCCACCCTGATCGCGTTCTACGGCTCCACGCCCGCCTACCTGCCGGTGCTGGAGACCGAGGGGTGGGCTGATCTGCAGCCGGCGCTCAACGCCATGTCCAAGGTCGGCGACTTCGCCGGCATGCGGGCTTTGATCAGCGACGACATGGTGCGGACCATCGGCATTGTCGGCACCCCGGAGGAGTGCGCCGCCGAGATCGGACGGCGGTTCGGCGCACGCGTCGACGAAATCTGTTGCTACTTCCCGGGCTACGAACAGCGACCCGAGGACGTGCGGGACCTGGTCACCGCACTGCACGCGCAATGAAAACGGCGTGGTTCGTATCGCTGAGCGATGCGAACCACGCCGAGATCGTCAGGAACGCCTAGGGCGCCTGGACCCAGTTCCAGACGTTCAGGTCGCCCTTGGGGTAGCTCTGGCAGACGTCGGTGGCCTTGGCGACGACGCCCTTGTTGTTGAAGAAGATCTTGGCCCAGTTGCCCCAGTGGGTGGCCACCTGTTCGTAGTAGACGTTGGTGGCGGTGTCCTCGGAGTACTGCCGGCGGCCCACGGGATCGAGCGAGAAGAACCAGTGGATGCGGTCCTGCGCCATCTGCTGAATGTCGGCCGGTCGGTTGTGCATGTCGATCATGTAGCGCGAGTAGTAGACCGGGCTGGTGTCGCGGGCGGCGGCCAGGTACTGCTCGGCATCACACGTGGTGACGATGATGCGGTGGGGGATCGGGTAGTCGTCGGAGGCATCAGCGGCCGCCGGTCCGGCGAGCGTGGTTGCAACCGCGCCCAGGGCTGCGACCGCGGTACCGGCGCGCTTCAGGCCACGCGTGATCTGGACCATAGTCTTTACTCCTGTTTCCTAGATACCTGTGTTGCTGGAGGCTGATTGCAGTTCGCCGCTCTGCTTGGGCTGCGGCCATGGCTCGGGCACCGGTCGCTGACGCACCCGCTGCGGCCACCAGAACCACTTGCCCATCAGGGCGGCGATGGCCGGCGTCATCAGAGATCGGATGATCAACGTGTCGAACAACAGACCCAGGCCGATGGTTGTTCCCACCTGGCCGACCACGTGCAGCTCGCTGACCGCCATGGACATCATGGTGAAGGCGAAGACCAGGCCGGCCGAGGTCACCACGGAACCGGTGCCGCCCATCGACCGGATGATGCCGGTGTTGAGGCCGGCGTGGATCTCTTCCTTGAACCGGGCGACGAGCAGCAGGTTGTAGTCCGCGCCGACCGCCAGCAGGATGATGACCGCCATCGCGATGACCATCCAGTGCAGGTTGAGCCCGATCAGGTGCTGCCACAGCAGAACCGACAGACCGAATGATGCGCCGAGCGACAGGACCACGGTGCCCACGATGACCGCCGCGGCCACCACGGATCGCGTGATGATCAGCATGATCGCGAAAATCAGTGCGAGGGCGGAGATTCCGGCGATCAGCAGGTCGTAGTCGGCACCCTCCTGCAGGTCCTTGAAGGTCGCCGCGGTGCCGCCGAGGTAGATCTTGGAGCCCTCCAGGGGAGTGCCTTTGATGGCCTCCTTGGCGGCGTTCTTGATCGCGTCGATGTGCGAGATGCCTTCGGCGCTCATCGGCTCGCCCTCGTGCGAGATGATCAGCCGTACTGCTTTGCCGTCGGGCGAGATGAAGTTCTTCATGCCGCGCTTGAATTCGGCGTTGTCGAAGACCTCAGGCGGCAGGTAGAACGAGTCGTCGTTGCGGGAGTTGTCGAACGCCTCGCCCATGGCGCTCGCGTTGTCCTGCTGCGCCTGCATCTGATCCTGCAGACCCTTCTGGGTCTGGTACATGGTCAGCATGTACTGCTTCATGTTGGTCATCGTCGAGATCATCTCGGGCATGAGCGCGACCATCTGAGGCATCAGCTTGTCGAGCTTCAGCATGTCCGGCATGAGGGCCTGGATGTCGTCGGTCATGGTGTCGACGCCGTCGAGGCTGTCGAACACCGAGCGCAAGGACCAGCAGACCGGGATGTCGTAGCAGTGCGGTTCCCAGTACAGGTAGTTGCGGATCGGCCGGAAGAAGTCGTCGAAGTCCGAGATGTGGTCACGCAGATCGGCCACGTCCAGGGTCATGTTGACCATCTTGGTGACCATGCTGTGCGTGGTGGCCGCCATCTGGGTGGTGATGCCCTGCATCTTCTTCATCGTGTCGATGTTGGTCTGCATGTCGTTGGCCTGCTTGAGCATGTTGGCCATCGAGTCCTGGGCGTACTTCTCGTTCATCTTCTGCGAGGTGCCGCTCATGCTCATCAGGAACGGGATCGAGGTGTGCTCGATCGGCTTGCCTTCAGGGCGCGTGATGGTCTGGGACCGCGAGATGCCGGGGACCTTGAAGATGGCCTTGGCGATCTTGTCGATCACCAGGAAGTCGGCGGAGTTCCGCAGATCGTGGTCGCTCTCGATGAGCATCAACTCGGGGTTCATCCGGGCCGGCGAGAAGTGGCGGTCCGCCGCCGCATAGCCCTCGTTGGCGGGGATGTCGGCGGGCAGGTAAAGGCGGTCGTTATAGGCGGGCTGGTAGCCCGGCAGCGTCAGTAGACCGACCAGGGACAGCGCGATGGTGCCGACCAGGATGGGCGCCGGCCAGCGGACCACGACGGCGCCGATCTTGCGCCAGCCGCGGACCCGCATCGCGCGCTTGGGCTCGAGAGTCTTGCGGAACCGGCTGGCCAGCGAGATCACGGCCGGGCCCAGAGTCAGGGCGGCGAACACCACAGTGACCATGCCGATGGCCAGCGGGACGCCCAGCGACACGAAGTACGGCATGCGGGTGAAGTGCAGACAGAACGTGGCGCCCGCGACCGTCAGGCCGGAGCCGAGCACGACGTGGGCGGTGCCCTCGAACATCGTGTAGTAGGCGTCTTCGCGGGATTCGCCCGCTCCGCGTGCTTCCTGATATCGGCCGATCAGAAAGATGGCGTAGTCGGTGGCCGCCGCGATCGCGAGCGTGACCAGCAGGTTGGTGGCGAAGGTCGACAGGCCGATGATGTCGTAATAGCCCAGCGCCGCGACGACGCCCTGCGCCGCGGACAGCTCGAGCACCACCATCAGCAGCGTCAGCAGCACCGTGATGAATGACCGGTACACCAGCAGCAGGGTGACGATGATGACCAGGAACGTGACGCCCTCGATCATCTTGACGCTGCGGTCACCGGCGATGTGCTGGTCCGCGGCGAGTGCTGCCGGGCCGGTCACGTAGACCTTCAGGCCGGGCGGCGTCTTGATGCTCTTGATGATGTCCTGCGCGGCCTGAACGGATTCGTTGGCCAGCGCCTCACCCTGGTTGCCGCGCAGGTAGACCTGAACGTAAGAGGCCTTGCCGTCGTTGCTCTGCGAACCGGCGGCCGTGAGCGGGTCGCTCCAGAAGTCCTGGATGTGCTCGACATGCGTGGTGTCGGCCTCGAGCTTCTTGATCATCTCGTCGTAGTAGGCGTGTGCCTCGGCGCCGAGGTGTTGATCGCTCTCCAGTACGACCATCACCGAGCTGTTCGACTTGAACTCCTGGAACACCTCACCGACGCGCTTCGTCGCGATCACCGACGCGGCCTGGTCCGGTGACATGGAGACCGAGCGCATCTTGCCGACCTCGTCCAGTGAGGGGACGGCGCTGCCGAGGAAGATGATGACGCCGATCCAGAACAGGATCACCGGGATCGCGAAGGTGCGGATCAGCCGGGCGATCAGGGGCCGATGCGGCGGCTGCCCGGCCTTCGGGATGACAGCCGTCGGTTCATCGGCAGTGTTGTTGACGGGATGGCTCATGCAGATTTCACCAGGCAGAAGGTCTGGGCGTGCACGCCCGTGGAGGTTCGGGTGTCTTTGAGTTCGTCGTCGACGTGGACGGTGCAGGTGATCGAGTCACCGTCGCCCTGGGCGACGATGTTCGGCGACGCTGCCGGTGCGGTGGTGGACAGGACGAGTTTCCAGGGCAGCATGGCGTGGTCGACGCGTTGCGGTTTGGCGTCCAGGTCGAGGTAGTTGATGTCGGCGTAGGCGC
>Ga0265327_10002670_pt1 | contig 18329 bp, 12 predicted proteins | sample 41621metaG_FD_202089 | JGI IMG/M metagenome (GOLD analysis project Ga0265327, IMG submission 202089) | Rhizosphere microbial communities from Carex aquatilis grown in University of Washington, Seatle, WA, United States - 4-16-21 metaG | ecosystem: Host-associated > Plants > Roots > Rhizosphere...
AAGGTTTATTCCGGCCTACGTGGCTAGACGTGTGGATTTTAGGCAGGTTGCGGACAAATGCGGCGGTGTCTGCGCAGCATGGCCAAGCCCGCGATGGCGAGCAAGCCTAGCGTTGCAGGCTCGTCGACAGTCGTGGCAGGGGTGGAGGTAGTGGTGAAACCGACGGTAGGAACACCGTTAGGATCAACGGTGCCGTTTAAATCCCATATGCCAGGAACGCTATAGCCATTATAGCCACCATCATACAGGTTCCATTGGTCGCCTGTGGTGACGTCCAGGAAAGCCAGTCCACCGCCGTCCCATCCGCCGGCGCTCGTGTTAATGGTTGCCGGGTGAAAGAGGTTGTCGTTGCCGCCGAGTGTGCCGGGGGCTAATAGCGTGAGGGGGTCGCTATTCAAGGTGGAACTGGTAAGCGCCGTGATGGTCGTGGGGCTTGCGCTGTCGGCGCTGAAATGCAAGGTGAACGAGCCGACGGTTCCGACGCTGAAGGTTTGGGTGTAGTTTAGCGTCGTGGCAAACGACGGGGTGGATGCCACGAACAACAAGGGCAAGAAAAACCGCTGTAGCTTCATATAAAAATCTCCGATTGTGGTGGATGTTGTGATAGCGATTCCCTGCGCTTGGCTGGCGGAGCGGACACAGCCCTGCAATACCTAGGATCAGTTATCGGCAATCATTCTAAAGGCGCATAAACTTTTATTGCAAGGCCCCGCAGCTAGCATTTTTTATTGTTCCCACGCTCCGCGTGGGAACGCATCCGGCGATGTTTCGGCGTCGCGTGTTGGCCGGCTCGGGACGCAGAGTGTCCTGGGCGGCATTCCAGTGCGGAGCGCGGGGATGATAACAGTCGGCGGGATTCCGGCATTCCCGAGTTATTAGAGGCAAAATCATGAATGAAGAATTTCGCAAAATCACCCGCGACGGGCTATGGGACAACAATATCGTCTTCAGCCAGAGTATTGGTTTATGCCCGTTGCTGGCCGTCACCGGCACGGCGGTCAACGGGCTGGGCATGGGCTTGGCGACCACCGCCGTGATGGTGGCGTGCAGCGCGCTGGTCTCCCGTAGCCGCTTGTTGATCCCGCCGGAAATCCGCATCCCGATTTTCGTCGTGCTGATCGCCATGGTCGTGACGCTGGTGGACATGGTCATGAACGCCTGGCTGCACGAGATGCACAAGGTGCTGGGCCTGTTTATTCCCCTGATTGTGACCAACTGCGCCATTTTGGGGCGGGTCGAGGCCTACGCCTCGCGCAAACCGGTGCCCGAAGCGGCGATGGACGGGCTGATGATGGGCTTGGGATTCACGCTGGCGCTGGTGGTGCTGGGCGCGGCGCGGGAAATCCTAGGTGCCGGCACGCTGTTTGCTAATGCATCCTTGTTGATGGGCGAATCCTTCGCCGGGCTGGAAATGGTGCTGGTTGAAAAATACCGCGGCTTCCTGCTGATGGCCCTGCCGCCGGGCGGCTTCTTGATGCTGGGCTTCATCCTGGCGGGCAAGAAAGTGCTGGACCGGAAACTTCAAGCCAGAGCCAAAGCCGCCGAAACGGTCGTCTTGGCGGAAACGGCTTAGAACCTGTGGGAGAATGTGAGCGATGAACGTGGGCGTATGTTATGCGGAAGCCGACCGGCAAGTCTGGCTGCGGCTGGAAACCCCGGATGGCAGCACCGTCGAGCAAGCCATCCGCCATTCCGGCATCTTGCAGCGGTTTCCTGAAATCGACTTGGGGAGCCAAAAGGTCGGCATCTATGGCAAACTGGTCAAGCTGGACGCGTCCGTGAAGGAAGGCGACCGCATCGAGATTTACCGGACGATCATCGCCGACCCGAAGACGGTGCGCCGGCGCTTGATGGACGACGAAGACGACGACGATTGAGGCCAGCCTATGTACATTTGCATTTGCAAGGCCGTCACCGACAGCCAGATCCGCGACGCCATCAGCCAAGGCGCATGCACCCGCAAAGATCTCGCCCAGTGCTTGCGCGTGGGCCGCGATTGCGGCAAGTGCAACCCCGAATTGCGCGAACTGCTGCAACTCCACGCGCCCCGGCCACAGGCCCGCGAACCCTGCAAGCGCTTGGCGGCCTGAACACCACCCCACCCCAAGGCGAACCATTATGAAAGGCGACAACAAAGTCATCGGCTATTTGAACCGCGTGCTCTACAACGAACTGACCGCGGTCAACCAGTATTTCCTACATGCCCGCATGTTCAAAAACTGGGGTTTGCACAAGCTCAACGAGCATGAATACAAAGAATCCATCGACGAGATGAAGCATGCCGACCTGCTCATCGAGCGGATCTTGTTTCTGGAGGGGCTGCCCAATCTGCAAGACTTGGGCAAACTGAAAATCGGCGAGAACGTGCCGGAAATGCTGGCCAGCGACTTACGGCTGGAGCTTGAATCCCTGCCCGATTTGAAAGAAGCCATCGCCTATTGCGAACAAGTGAGTGATTTCGTCAGCCGGGATTTGTTCGAGCATATCCTCGAAAACGAGGAAGAGCATATCGACTGGCTGGAAACCCAGATCGAACTGATCGACAAGATCGGCTTGCAGAATTACCTACAGTCCAGTATTTAAAAAAACCGATATTTCAATTGTTCCCACCTCTGCGTGGGAACAATATAACTGATTGTCGTTGGCATCGCGGCAATCAAAAACCTTATGGCAGTGACGCGGAGCCTGGGAACGAGACAATTCTATTGTCCTGTGGTCATAAGCTTACTCGCCAACGCCTGCAATTCCTCATGCACTTCCCGTTTGTTCTGTATTGGCGAGGAGGCGAAGAAGGTATCGAGACGATTCACCGCGGCCATAGTAAGTTGCTGGCGGCAGGCATCAATATGTGTCTTGCAATAACCCAGCAAGGCTTCCCGGTAGCCCAGCATGCAGCCTGTGTCGGCACAGTCGGACAGGGCGGCGTTCACATTCAGACGATGGTTGGCCCAGGCATAAGCGCCTTGCAAATTGACCAGGCTATTCGACGGCTGATACTGATAACTAGACGGCATGTTCTTTTTGAACCATTGCTGGTTGATTGCAGTCGTCTTCGCCATGAACTGGTCAAGCGTGGCCTTGTCCTCTATGGACAGGCGTTTGTTGCGCGCGCGCAAAGGTTCCACTAATTCCTGGTTGATCCGGTCATAGGCCAGCAAGTCAGGAGTAAGCGACAACACTAAGAGCAGCTGCTCAATACTGTCGGGTATATTGCCGACGCTGATGTTGCGCAACGCGATTTTTTGCGCCAGGTTGTTGAACGAGTAAAGTGTGTTGTATTCCGCGCTGCCTGCCGTTTGCAGCAGGCCACGCAGGTGGTTGATAGATGCACAATCCAACGTGCAGGGGTCAAAATGATTGCTGCAAGAATAAAGCACGCTCTTGATATAGCCCAGTTGGCAGTTTTTCTCTTCATGGCAAGCTCGCAGCGCGGCATCCACGGCAAAGAAATACTGTGCCCAGACAATATCGCCGTGAAGTTCAACACTGTTGAGCCTTTCGGCGGCGGTGGCGGCCAGATAATCCTCCAGCGCCGATACATCATCCGCCGTCAAGGCTTGTCCGTCAAATTGGCGCAAAGCCTGTCCCACTTCGTTGGCTAGCCGGGTTTTGTACACTGACGGATCAGGCATGTCCGCCACTAATTGGGTTAGCATGGCGCGCACATGGCCTGGTTTTAAGACGGCCAGCGGGGCCAGCCACTGTTTGACGTCCTCTTGTTGTCGCCGCTGTTGCCTGCCATCAATCTGCGCGGGCACAAAAAAGATGAGATACAGCGCGATTCCCGCCGCGATGAACAAGCCCAAGCCCGTCGTGACGCCAATCAGCATACTTTTAAGGACGCTGTTTTGGTTGCGCCTGGCGATATAAAAACCGAGGGTCGAGGTGAAGGCGATGAAAATGACGGTGAGTAATACAGCCCCCGCCGCCATCAGCATGAGCCCGTCGGCGAGTCCCGCCATTTCCCGGCCCGTGGCCCAGGCGGCGGGCCGGGGCAGGAGCAGCAGTCCAAGACCGGATAGGAGGGTTTTAGTCGGCATGGCGGGGGCTCTCGGTTGGGTTTGACAAGGGTGGCGCGGGTTCCTCATCGCCCGGTTGGCGCCCGGGCTGGCGCTTTATCCCACTTCCACAGGCACGTCTTCCCGCGCCCCCCATTCCGTCCACGAACCGTCATACACGGCGACGCTTTCATTGCCGAGCAGATACAGGCCCAAGGCCAAAATCGAGGCCGTCACGCCGGTGCCGCAGGTGGTGACGACGGGCTGGCGGATGTCGATGCCGGTCTGGCGGTACAGTGCGTCCAGTTCAGCCAGCGGCTTCAGGCAAAAGTCGGCCTCGTCCGACAGGGTTTTGTAGGGCAGGTTGCGGCTGCCGGGCATGTGGCCGCCGCGCACGCCTGGCCGGGGCTCCGGCTCGGTGCCGTGGAAGCGGCCGGGGCCTCGGGCGTCGAGGATTTGCACGCCGGGTTGGCCTAGCAGGGTTCGCACTTGTTCGAGGTCGCGGACGAGTCCGGGGTGGAAACTGGCGGTGAAATCTCGCGGTTGCGGTGACACTGGCTCGGCGTCCACGGCGCGGCCTTCTTGCCGCCAGTGCGCCAGGCCGCCGTCCAGCACGGCGACTTGGGTGTGCCCGAACACGCGGAACGTCCACCAGAGCCGGGCCGAGGCCATGAAAAAATTGCTGTCGTAGGCGACGACCAGGGTGTCGTTGCCGATGCCGAGCTTGCCGACGGCGTCGGCGAATTGTTCCGGACTGGGCAGCATGTGCGGCAGCTTGGTCGAATGGTCGGCGATTTCGTCGATGTCGAAGAACAGGCTGCCGGGGATGTGGGCTTGCCGGTATTCGGCCTTAGCGTCGCGGTTTTGCGCGGGCAGGAAAAAGCTGGCGTCCAGCACGGCCACCTGTGGCGAGCCTAGGTGTTCGGCCAGCCACGCGGTGCTGACCAGGGGGGGGTGTTTTTTGTCGATCATGGTTTCCTCATTGAAGGGTCTGGTTTGGGCTTGAATTGCGGCTAAGTCGCGCCAAACCGCATCTGGGTAATAATTCCTTGTTTTTGAAGCCGGGCACCTGTAGGGTGAAATCCCCCACCATTGTTATCCATTTGTCTGCTGGGTCTGTCTTTCTGGGGGAAAAGGTTTTTTTCGCCCGGGGCAAGGAAAGGTTTTGGAGCTGGCAGCTTAGGCTTCCCCGGCTTGACCGCAGTTGGCGAGACAGCCCAATTTTAAGGAGGCGGCATGAATATTCCAAAGGCTAAAATAGTCGCTTACGGTATCGCCCTTGCCTTGCTGGGAAGCGCCACAAGCGCCGCGCCGCAGCCAGCCGCAGGCCAGACGATTGAACTCCAGGCGCAGGGCGCGGGATCGGCGAAAATCGCCATTGCCTACGATCATCTCGGCACACCGCACGTCAAAGCCGGCAGCGAGGCCGCGGGTTACGCCGGGCTTTGCTATGCCGTCGCCAAGGATCGCCTGTTCCAGATGGAAATATCCCGGCGCTCGGCGCAGGGCAGGCTGTCCGAGATTTTTGGCGCGGGGCCTGGCAACGCCATTCTCGGGCAGGATCAGATGTTCCGGGCGCTGGGCCTGGTCGCCAGCGCGTCGGCGCATTTCGCCGCGTCTTCGCCGCACACCCAAAGCGTGCTGCGCGCCTGCGCGGTCGGCGTCGAGTGGTATCGCCAGGCGATAGCGGATGGCCGGTCGCCGCTGCCCCGCGAGTTTGCGGATCTGGGCGGATTCATTCCCGAACCTTGGGCCGCCGAAGACGGTATGCTGATGGGCGTATTTTTGCAAACCTCCCTCGACTTGCCAACCTGGCAGTCGAAGTTGACCATGGCGCTACTCAACCAGACATTGGGGGCCGGGCTTGCCGCCACGCTGGTGCCGCCTCCCCAAGGCGGCAGCCTGTTCGACGCGCAGGGCAAGCTCAATCCGCCAGGCCATGCGCGGAATGCTGCGACCGGCCCTGGCAGCGTCGCGGCGGCGCGGTCGCCGTCGGCCAAGCCAGGAACATTGGCCGGGCCATTCCATTTGCCCGGCGCGCCGATGGGGCCGAATTTGAATGGCTGGCGGGCCAGCAACAATTTTGCGGTCGGCGGCCGCTTGACCGCGACTGGCAAGCCAATCATCGCCAATGACCCGCACCTGATGTTGGCGATGCCGAGCATGTTTTACCAAGCCCAACTGAAAGTTGACGGCGGGGTCGATGTGGCCGGGCTCATCATTCCCGGCCTGCCCGTTTTTCTGATCGGCCACAACCAGGCAATAAGCTGGGTCATTACCTATGGCATGATCGATTCTGTCGATCTTTACCAGGAAGTCCTGCAAGGCCCGGCGGTGAAATACCGGGGGCTGTTCGTGCCGTTGTGGACGCGGACGGAATGGTTTTTCCCGGCGGGCGGCGAGCCGGTGTCCCTGAACGTGAGCCGCACGCCGCACGGGCCTTTGTTGAACAGCGCGGTGCCGTCGCTGGACGCGTTTGGCCCGCTCGCCGTCAAAAGCGTCGTGGCGCAGCCGCAGTGGACGCTCGACGGCTGGTTTGATCTCCCCGCCGCGAAAGACTGGCGGAGCTTCAGCCAAGCGTTGGCGCGCGAGTCGATAGGGCTCAATGTCCTCTACGCCGACAGCCAGGGCGAGTTCGGCCACATTGGCTACCGGCAAACCGGGCTGGCGCCGCAACGCCCGCGGGCCAATACGCTGACGCCCGTCCGGGGCGATGACGGCAGCGGCGAATGGAGCCGCTATGCCCGCTACGACGAGCTGGCCTCGGTGTTTGACCCGCCGACTCAAGTGCTGGTGACGGCGAACAACCGCATCGTCCCCGACGACGGTTATGCGCCCAAGGGCGAGCCGGTGTATTTGAGCCGTTGGTGGGACGAGCCTTGGCGGGCGTGGCGCGCGCAGGATCTGCTGTCGAACGCCCCGGCCCCGCTGACGGTGGACGCCGTGGCGAAGGTTCAATTGGATCAAACCCCCTTCGTCGGGCGGGCGCTGGCGCAAAGGCTGGCGGACAGCCTGGCGCGGGCGGGGTTGCCGACGGGCGACGCCGATGCCGCCTACGCCTTGGCCAAGCTCCAGTCATTCGACGGCAAGGTCGCGGCGGACAGCGCGGCGGCGGCGGTGTTCGAGCTGTTGTCCGCGTTGCTGGCGCGGGATGTCTTCCAAGCCGTGCTAGGCTCCGAACTCTACCCGGTCTATGCGAAAACGATTTTTTACACTGGCCCGTTGCACACGCTGATCGATTTGCTGGATCATCCGCGCCCGCCGTTCTTCGGCGCGGCCTCGTCCGCCGACGCGGCGGCGGCGCGGGATCTGGCCGTGAAGAACGCGCTGGCCGAAACGGACGGCTTGCTGCGCCATGCGCTGGGGGCGGATCATTCCGCCTGGACTTGGGGCGGCTTGCACACGCTCACACTCAACCATCCCATGGCCGCGCTGGACCCGGTGTTCGCCTTGCCAAGCTTTCCGACCGGCGGCGACCCGGCGACCCTCGACACCGGCGGCTGGTACACCAATATCGGCTTGTTGGCGCTGCCAGCCAGCCAGTTGGACGATATGGGCGGCGTCCAAGCCGCGTTTGCCCAAGACGGCCTCGCCTCGGCCCGGACGGTCATGGACACCGCCGATTTCACGCGCAGCCTGTGGGTCAACAGCACCGGCAGCAGCGGCGACCCGCTGTCGCCGCACTGGACGGATCAACTCACGGCTTGGCGCAACGGGACGTATTTCCGGGTTCCGTTTCAATAGGATCGGCAATACTCAGTTGAATTTTTTTAAATTTAAATAGTCAAATGTATATAAATAAAACCAAACCTGCCGTGAGGTAGGGACGGAAAGTTACGGTTCCTGCGATCCAGGAAAGCCGGACTGCCGAATGTGGCTTCGTTAGGGCCACAGCAGGCAGTCCGGCTTTTTATTTGCCGGGATGTTAAGAGGGGGCCAGGGTCGATGCCCTGTCCCGCTATTTCCCGGCCATGAACAAAACGGGAGGTGTGCCATGAAAAGCGTGTCAATCACAAGAATATTGGCGTTAGGACTTACCCTTGCCACGGCCATTGCCGGCAGCGGTTCGGTTTTGGCCGCTGCGACGGCCGACCAGGCGCTGGGCGGAAAGGACTGGCTGCCCGATATAAGCTTGGTGTACGTGGACACGGCGTTCGGGCCGGCGATCCACAGCTATCAAAACCTCAAAGGCGTCGAGCGGAAAGTCGCCAACCCGCAGATCGTCTATGTCGACCAGGCCTACGGGCAGGCTATTTACAGTTATCCACGGGTGGCCCGCGATACTGTCTTTGACTTTAATCTCCACTATATCGACACCCAGCATGGGCCGGCCATTTACAGCTATCCAGGCTTGAAAGAGCCTCCGGCGGGCGAGGTGATTATTCTGCCGTTGGAGCCGGTCATGCCGAACTGACGCGTTTCAAACCGAATTGTCCCGGTCAGCGGGTGTTGGGGGGCGATGTGTGGGCGGGCCTGTAGGATGCGCACCGCGCAGCTTACGGATGTCGAATATTGAAACGGCGCGCGATGCGCACCACAACGGCGATAATACAAGGATGTGCCGACGAAGGAGGCGCGTCAATCGAGTTCGCGAATGATGCGCTTCGTACCTCAGCGCATCCTATGGCTCTTACGGATGTCGAATATTGAAATGGTGCGCGATGCGCACCCAGTGGGCTCGTATAGATGTGCCGACGAAGGAGGCGCATCAATCGAGTCACGCGGACGATGCGCTTCGTGTCTCAGCGCATCCTAAGCAGGCTGATTAATTGAATCGAGCGGGCTGTGCCCACGACTAACGCCCACCCTTGGCATCCAGCGCAGGTCGCGGCCATGGGCCGCTCCTACGGAATGTCCGCTAACCAGATAAACCCACTTCCTTCCAGCCACCAGGGCTCCTCGGTCTTGATGGTCGTGCCCAGCGAGGCTGCTTTGAGCATGCAGGGATTGCGCTTCGGCGATGAAGGCTTATCATCGCGCATAGTTGCTTGCCAAATGACGGGGGAGTTCCATGGGCGCTGTGTTGAAACCTGGCTGGTATGAACAATGGCCGGCCTTGCCGGAGGTGGATTGATGGGCGCGGATGCGTTGCGCCCCGGCTTGGCGGTGATCCATTCCAACCAGTTGGAAAGCCTGCGTGATTTGGTCGTCGCGTGGATACAGCAGCATCCCTTGGCCCCGTTGGAAAACGAGATCGTGCTGGTGCAGAGCAACGGCATGTCGCAGTGGCTGAAGATCGCGCTGGCCGATTTCGACGGTTTGGGTGTTTGCGCGGCCATCGCGCCGCAATTGCCGGGCCGCTTCCTGTGGAGCGCTTACCAGCGGGTGTTGGACGGCGAGTCGGTGCCGGATGTGTCGCCGTTCGAGAAGTCGGCCTTGGCGTGGCGGATTTACCGGCTGCTGCCGGGGCTGCTGCACGAGCCGGCCTTCGCGCCGTTGCGGCAGTTTTTGGACACGGACACGGACGCCCGCAAACGCCACCAACTGGCCGAGTGCCTGGCGGATTTGCTGGATCAGTACCAGGTTTACCGCGCCGATTGGCTGGGCGATTGGGCTTTGGGGGTGGATCAGTTGCGCGACGCCCATGGCAGCCCTAAGCCGCTGCCGCTGGAGCAAGCCTGGCAGGCGGCGTTGTGGCGGGCGATTTTAGGCGACGTGCCGGAAGCGTTTCGGCAGGCCAGCCGGGCGTTGTTGCACGAGCGTTTCCTCGACGTGTTGGCGCAAGCCACGCGCAAGCCCGCCGGCCTGCCTAGGCGCGTCATCGTGTTCGGCATTTCCTCGTTGCCGCAGCAGATGGTCCGGGCTTTGGCGGCGCTGGGCCAGTTTTGCCAGATTTTGCTGTGCGTGCACAACCCCTGCCGGTTTTACTGGGCGGACATCATCGAGCATAAAGAATTGCTGCGCGCCGAGCGCCGCCGCCACGCGCATAAGCCGAAAATGCCGGTGGAGGTCGCGGACGAGGATTTGCATTTGCATGCCAACCCGCTGCTGGCGGCCTGGGGCAAGCAGGGCCGCGACTATGTGCGCTTGTTGGACGAGTTCGACGATCCGGAGCATTACCGCGCGTGGTTCCGCCGCATCGACTTGTTCGACGATTTCGGCGAGGAGGGGCGGCGCAGCTTGTTGCAGCAGATCCAGCAGGCGGTGTTGGATTTGTCGCCGTTGCCGGCGACGCCGGAAGACCGGGCCAAGGTCGGCGCGGACGGTTCGGTGTCGCTGCGCATCGCCCACAGCCCGCAGCGGGAGGTGGAGGTTCTGCATGATTATTTGTTGGCCCTGTTCGCCGACAGGACGGGCGACGGGCGAAAGTTATTGCCCCGCGACATCATCGTCATGGTGCCCGACATCGACACCTACGCGCCGCATATCAGCGCGGTGTTCGGCCAGATCGAGCCGGTCGACCCGCGCTATATTCCTTACAGCCTGACCGACCAGAGCGAGCGCGGCCACAATCCGGTCATGGTCGCGTTGGAGGCGCTGCTGCATGTGGCCGAGTCGCGCTTTGGCGTCGGCGATTTGATGGATTGGCTGGACGTGCCGGCACTGCGCCAGCGTTTTGCGATCAGCGAGGCGGATGTGCCGACCTTGCGCCGCTGGATCGAGGAATCCGGCATCCGCTGGGGCTTGCATGCGCGGCAGCGCGAGAAGCTGGGCTTGCTGCCGGGCATGGAGCAGAACAGTTGGCGTTTTGGGCTGCGGCGGATGTTGCTGGGCTATGCGGTCGGCGACGGCGGGGCTTGGGGCGACATTGAGCCCTATGACGAGGTGGGCGGCTTGGACGCCGCGCTGGTCGGGCCGTTGGCCGCGTTGTTGGAGGCTTTGGACCGGTGTTGGCAGACCTTGAGCGTCAATGCCGCCCCGGCGGTTTGGGGCGAACGTTTGCGGCAGTTGCTGGCGGATTTTTTCACCCCCACCGGCGACCGCGACCAATTGACGCTGGAGCGGCTGGAGGAAAGCCTGAGCGCCTGGGAGGAGGTTTGCCTGGAAGTGGGGCTGGATGAGGAACTGCCTTTGGCCGTCGTGCGCGAAGCCTGGCTGTCGGGCGTGGACGAGCCGACGCTGACGCAGCGCTTTTTGGCGGGCCGGGTGAATTTTTGCACTTTGTTGCCGATGCGGGCGATTCCATTCCAAGTCGTCTGCCTGATGGGCATGAACGACGGCGACTATCCGCGCAGCCAGATGCCCTTGGGCTTCGACTTGATGGGCCACAGTTCCGAATACCGCCCCGGCGACCGTTCGCGCCGCGAGGACGACCGGTATCTGTTCCTCGAAGCCTTGCTGTCGGCGCGGCAGCGGCTGTATCTCAGTTGGGTCGGGCGCAGCGCGCAGGACAATAGCGAGCGCCCGCCGTCGTTGCTGGTCGGCCAGTTGTGCGATTACATCGCCGCCGGTTGGCAGGCGGCCGGCGAAGTCGCGGTTGAAAACCGCTCCCACGACGAGGACGGCGGGCAAGTCTTGCTGGAGCAGTTGACCCTCGCCCATCCCTTGCAGCCGTTCAGCCGCCGTTATTTTTTGCCGTCCGCCGCCGGCCAAGACCCGCGCTTGTTCACCTATGCCCACGAATGGCGGGCCGCGCATGAGGTGCCAGAACTCGTGCCGCAAACCGAGTTGCCGGCTTTCGCGCAAGACGCGCCGTTGAGCCTGGAAACTTTGGGGGTGTTTTTGCGCCAGCCGGTCAAGGCGTTCTTCAATCACCGGCTGAAAGTCTGGTTTGAGCCGGTTGACGCCGCCGGCGAGGACGCCGAGCCGTTCGTGTTCGACCGGCTGGAGGAATTTTCGCTGGGCGATGAATTGTTGCAGGCGGCGCTGTCCGCCGAGCCGGAGTTGGCCGAGGAGGCGTTCGCGGCGGCGAAAACACGGCAATGGCGGCGCGGGCAACTGCCTTTGGCCGGTTTCGCCGCGCCAGCGCAAGAGCGCTACGCCGATCCAGCCTGGTCGGCTTTCGCGATCACCGAATCGGTGTTGGCCGAATGGCCTTTTCCGCAGGACGCGCCTGGCGAAATCGCGTTGGCGTTCGAGGTGGACGGGGAAGCCACTTTGCGCCTGGAAGACTGGCTGCCGGGCTTGCGCCATGACGGCCAGGGCCGCTGGGCGCAGATTCTGCCCAGGCCGCAGGCGGTCAGGGGCGAAGGCGGCGATCCCAAATGGCACAATCTGGTGCGGCCTTGGGTGCGGCATCTGGCGGCATGCGCGTCGGGCTTGGCGCTGCGCAGCGTGTTGGTCGGCCCGGAAGGCACGGTCGAATTGCCCCCGATTGCGCAGGCCGAAGCCTTGGCCTGGCTGGAGGATTTAGTCCAGGCTTGGCACCAGGGCATGAAACAGCCCTTGCCGGTGGCATGCAGAACGGCGTTCGCTTGGCTGGCCGGAGGCGACGCGCTGGCCGAATACCAGGGCGGTTACAACCGCCCCGGCGAGGTCGAGCAAGATCCTTACCTGGCCCGCGCCTTTCCCCGGTTTGAACGTTTATTCGACGCCGCCTGTGGCCGTCATTTCGAGTATTGGGCCACCCGGCTGTACCAGCCGCTGTGGCAGACGGCGCAGGAGGCCGCATGAGCGCGTTGAATCCGCTGACGTTCCCGCTGCGCGGCACCCGGCTGATCGAAGCCAGCGCGGGCACCGGCAAGACTTGGACGATTGCCGCGCTGTATGTGCGCCTGATCTTGGGCCACGGCGGCGAGGCCTCCGCGTTTTCAAGGCCCTTGCTGCCGCCCGACATCCTGGTCGTGACCTTCACCGAAGCGGCCACCAAGGAATTGCGCGACCGCATCCGCCGGCGCTTGACCGAAGCGGCCCGCTGTTTCCGAGGGACTGGCCAGGCCGACGGGTTTTTGCAAGGCTTGATCGCAAGCTTCGGCGAGGCCGAGCGCTCCGCCTGCGCGCGGCGCTTGGAAGTCGCCGCGCAATGGATGGACGAGGCGGCGGTTTACACGATCCACGGCTGGTGCAACCGCATGTTGCGGCAGCATGCGTTTGACAGCGGCAGCTTGTTCAAGCTGGAAATCGAGACCGCCGACACCGAATTGTTGAGCGAGGCCACCCGCGATTATTGGCGCTGCTTTTTCTATCCGCTGGATCAGTCCGCCAGCCTCGCCGTCGCCAAGCTGGCCGACAGCCCGAAGTCTTTGCTGGGCCAGTTGCAAGGCTTGTTGAAGGAAACCGAGGCGCAATGGCGCGACGGCGACAGCGAGATGGTCTCGCCGGCGAGGCCTGAGGCTTTGCTGGGGCAATGGGCCGACTGGGAAGCCGGGCGCAAGGGTTTGGAAAATATCGCCAGGCAACGCTGGGCTGGCGATCTTCAAGCGGTTGAAGCCCTGTTGCTGGAAGCCTCAAAAAACGGCTGGCTGGACGGCAGGAGCTATCCGGCGGCGGGTTTGCGCAAACGGCTGGACGCGCTGGCCGATTGGGCGGAGACCGGCGCGGCTTGCCAGGTTAAATGGCTGGAAGGCTTTGCGCAGAGCCGTTTCAAACTGAACAAGAAATACCAGGACAAAGTCCCTGCCCATCCGGCTTTCGCGGCCTTGGACGATTTGCTGGGCCACCAGGACAAAGAGCCGGAGTTCAAGCGGGAAATCTTCGTCCATGCCGCCTGCTGGATCCGCGCGCGCTTCGCCGAGGAAAAAGAGCGCCGGGCGCGCATGGATTTCGACGATTTGCTGACCCGTTTGGACCAGGCTTTGCAGCGCGAGGCCGGCCCGCGGCTGGCCGAGGCGATCCGCCAGCAATACCCGGTGGCCCTGGTGGACGAATTCCAAGACACCGACCCGGTGCAGTACCGCATTTTCGACAGCGTCTATCAAACCGCCGAAAACCGCGACAGCCTGGGCTTTTTCATGATCGGCGACCCCAAGCAGGCGATTTACTCGTTTCGCGGCGCGGATATTTTCACGTATCTGAAAGCCCGCGACGCCACCTGGGGCCGGCATTACAGCCTGGACAAGAATTTCCGCTCCACGCAAGCGGTGGTCGACGCGCTGAACCGCTTTTTCGGGGTGGCCGAGGCGCAGCCGGGCGGGGCGTTCCAATTCAAGACGGCGGCGGGCGGCAATCCCTTGCCCTACTATCCGGTCTTGGCGCAAGGGCGGGCCGAGTCTTTGTGGGTTGATGGTCAAAGGGATAACATCCCTTCAAGGGATGTTATCCCTGCGTTGACGCTATGGCATCTGCCGTCAGCGGACGGCGCGTATCCGCTGGCCGAATACCGCCGCCTGATGGCCGAGGCCGCCGCGACCGAAATCACGCGGCTGTTGAACCAGGCGGCGCGGGGCGGGGCGGGGTTCCAGTCAAAACAAGGCTGGCAAACCTTGCAACCGGCGGATGTGGCCATCCTCGTCCGCGACCGCCACGAAGCCGCCGCGATCCGCCGGGCCCTGGCCGCGCGCAAGGTGCGCAGCGTCTACCTGTCCGGGCGCGAGTCGGTGTACGACAGCCTGGAGGCCGCCGACCTGCTGCATTGGCTGCAAGCCTGCGCCGAGCCGACACGCGACCGCCTGTTGCGGGCCGCGCTGGGCACGGCCACCTTGGATTCAAGCTACCGCGAATTGGAAACCCTCAACAGCGACGAATTGCGCTGGGAGGAGAAGGTGGAGCAGTTTCGCGGCTACCGCAAAATCTGGCGCTACCAGGGCGTGCTGCCGATGCTGCGGCGCTTGCTGGCCGATTTCGGCGTGCCGGCCCGCTTGCTGCCCTTGGCCGAAGGCGAGCGGCGGCTGACCAATTTGCTGCACCTGGCCGAGTTGCTGCAATCGGCCAGCGTCGAGTTGGACGGCGAGCAGGCTTTGATCCGCCATCTGGCCGAGGCCATAGACCGCGTCGGCCAGTCCGCCGACGAAGCGCTGCTGCGGCTGGAAAGCGACGCCGATTTGATCAAAGTCGTCACGATCCACAAATCCAAGGGATTGGAATACCCGCTGGTGTTCCTGCCGTTCATCTGCTCGTTCCGCGAAGTCAGCGGCAAGAACGCTTATTACCGCTACCACGACGGCCAGGGCCGTTTGCAATTGGATCTGGCGAAGACCGACGCGGCCCGGCAGCAGGCCGAGCGCGAGCGGGTGCAGGAGGATTTGCGCCTGCTCTATGTCGCGATGACCCGGGCCGCGCATGCCTGCTGGCTGGGCATCGCGCCGGTCAAATCCGGCAATGTCAAAGCCTGCCAATTGGACAAAAGCGCCATCGGCCAGGTGCTGGCCGGCGGCGCGGCGATTGAGGCGGACGCGCTGGACGGGCTGTTGCTGGCCTTGAAGGGCGATTGCGCCGCGATCACAGTCGCGCCGCCGCCCGAACCCAGCGCCCAGCTTTACACGCCTCTAGCCGAGAACTTGACGCTGGAGCCGGCGCGGCGCTTTGCCGGGCGCGCCGCCGAGCCCTGGTGGATCGCCAGCTACAGCGCGTTGCAGGTGGCGGAGGAAGGCATCGACGGCGCGCCGTTCCGGCCCGCCGAAGCCCCCGACACGCCGCGCCAGGCCAATTTGGAAGAGCCCGACGAGCCGGAAATCCCACAGGCCCCGACCGGCGGCGCGTGGACGATGCACCGCTTCCCGCGCGGCGCGAAGCCGGGCACTTTCCTGCACGGCTTGCTGGAATGGGCGGCGCGGGAAGGTTTTGCGCGGGTCGCCCAGGACGAGGCCAGGCGCAAAGACGCCGTCGCCCGGCGTTGCCACACCCGCGGCTGGGTGTTGTGGGTCAACCCGCTGGACGATTGGCTGGCGCAGTTGGTGTCCACGCCTATGGCCTTGCCCGAAGGAGGCGTCGCGTTGGCGGAACTGCGCACTTACCAGCCGGAGCTGGAGTTCTGGTTCGCCTCCGGCAAAGTCGACACCCTGGCCTTGGACGCGCTGGTGAGCCGTCACACCTTGCAAAACTTGCCGCGTCCGCCGCTGTTGCAAGACCGCTTGCAGGGGATGTTCAAAGGCTTCATCGACTTGGTGTTTGAGCATCAGGGGCGCTATTACGTGGTCGATTACAAATCCAACTGGCTGGGCGCGGACGATGCGGCTTACACGGTCGAGGCGATGCGCGCGGCGGTGCTGGACAAGCGCTACGAGCTGCAATACAGCTTGTACCTGCTGGCTTTGCACCGACAGCTTAAAGTCCGCCTTGGCGAGGCCTACGATTACGACCGCCACATCGGCGGGGCGGTGTATATCTTCCTGCGCGGACTCACCGGCCCGGCCGGCGGGCTGCATCTGGAAAAGCCGCCCAAGGTTTTGATCGAGGCGATGGACGCGCTGTTCGGCGCGCGGCAGGAGGTTTTCGATGTCGCGTGAAGAATTGTGGCGGATCGTCGAAGCCTGGGTCGGGCGGGCTTGGCTGCGGCCCTTGGACCGCGCCTTCATGGGCTTTCTCGACGAACTCGCCCCCTCGTCCGAGCCCTTGTTTTTATTGGCCGCGATCCTCGCCAGCCACCAATTGGGGCGCGGCCATGTCTGTTTGGATTTGGCCGCGACCCTGGCCGACCCGGACGCGACCCTGTCCTTGCCGCCGGAAAGCGAATTGGGCGAAGTGCCTTTCCTGCTGCCTTCGCGCTGGTTGAAACAGCAGGCGCTGGCGGATTGGCGGCGGCGGGTCGCGGCTTCGCCGTTGGTGGCCGAAGGTTCCGGCCATAGCCCGCTGGTGCTGGCCGGCAACCGGCTGTATCTGCGCCGCTATTGGCAATACGAGCAGCAAGTGGCGGAGGCGGTCCAGGAGCGCTTAAGCCGGCCCGCCGAGGTTCCCGGCGATTTGCCCCGGCGGCTGGACGCGCTGTTTCCGCGCGCAGACTCAAGCCGGCCCGATTGGCAGAAAATCGCCTGCGCGCTGGCGGTTCGCGGCGCGCTGACCGTCATCACCGGTGGCCCCGGCACCGGCAAGACTACGACCGTTGTCCGCTTATTGGCGCTGTTGCAAAGCGCGGCGCTGCGCCAAGGCGGCAAGCTGCGCATCCGCCTGGCCGCGCCGACCGGCAAAGCCGCCGCCCGCTTGACCGAATCCATCGCCAAAGCCGTGCAATCTCTGCCCGAAGACATGCGCGAGGCGATTCCGACCGAAGCCACGACGCTGCACCGGCTGCTGGGTGCCCGGATCGGCACGCGGCATTTCCGCCACCAGGCCGGCAATCCCGTGCATGCGGACTGGGTCGTCATCGACGAGGCGTCGATGATCGACTTGGAAATGATGGCGGCCTTGCTCGACGCGCTGTCGCCCAAGACCCGGCTGGTGCTGCTGGGCGACAAAGACCAACTGGCCTCGGTCGAAGCCGGCGCGGTGCTGGGCGATTTGTGCCGGGACGCGGAGGCGGGCTACCAGTCCGCCACCGTCGCGTGGATTGCGGCGATGGCCGGCGAGGAGGTCAGCGCATGGCAAGGCGACAGCGGCGCGTTGGCCCAGCAGATCGCCTTGCTGAAAGTCAGCCACCGCTTCCGCGCGGACAGCGGCATCGGCCAACTGGCCCTGGCGGTCAATGGCGGCGACGGCGAACGGGTCAGGCAGGTTTGGCAACGCCAGCCCGCCTACCCGGACATCGCCGCTATCCATTTGCGCGGTCCGGACGACGGGCGGCTGCCCGGTTTCGCCGTCGCCGGCGGCGCGGAGCATTTTGCCGCGCTGCCCGGCGTCGCGTCGGCTTTGGGTTATCGGCATTATTTGGAGGTGCTGCGCGAGCGGCGGCCCGTGGCGGACGCGCCTGCCGATGCGTATGAAACCTGGGCCAAGGCCGTGCTGGACGCCTTCGACCAGTTCCAATTGCTGTGCGCGCTGCGGCGTGGGCCTTGGGGCGTCGAGGGCTTGAACAAGCTCATCGCCGAAACCCTGGCCCGGGCCAAGCTGATCGAACAAGCCTGGGGCTGGTACGAAGGCCGGCCCGTGCTGGTCACGCGCAACGACTACAGCCTAGGACTGATGAACGGCGACATCGGCGTCGTGTTGCGGATTCCCGAAGCTGGGGAAAACAAACTGCGCGTCGTGTTCCGCCAGAGCGACCACAGCATCAAGCAAGTCCTGCCCAGCCGCCTGACCGACATCGAAACCGTCTACGCAATGACGGTGCATAAATCGCAAGGCTCGGAATTCGCCCACGCCGCCTTGGTGCTGCCCGACAAGCCCAACCCGGTGCTGACCCGCGAACTCGTCTACACCGGCATCACCCGCGCCCGCCACTGGTTCACTTTGCTCACGCCCAACCCGGCGATATTGGCGCAGGCGGTGGCGCGGCGGGTGCGGCGCTCGGGGGGATTGGCGGGGTTGTTGGCGGGGGAGGATTAAGTGCGGTGGGGCATATCGTGTTAGATCGCTATGCAGTGGCCGCAACGCCGAGGCTATCATCACGCGAAACAGCCGCGATTTTCTGTCCGCCGAATG
>Ga0265327_10002671_pt1 | contig 18326 bp, 21 predicted proteins | sample 41621metaG_FD_202089 | JGI IMG/M metagenome (GOLD analysis project Ga0265327, IMG submission 202089) | Rhizosphere microbial communities from Carex aquatilis grown in University of Washington, Seatle, WA, United States - 4-16-21 metaG | ecosystem: Host-associated > Plants > Roots > Rhizosphere...
CGCTCAGCACCAGCCGATCCATCACACCCAAGACTGCCTCCAAAAAGCAGTCTTGAATCACGCTTCGGCTTCAGCCGGAATCCCTCGAGTCCACAGGACCTAGAGCCTGCCGCGTTTTGATGGATCCATCAAAACGCGATCAGCAGGCTCGCCTCCTTGGTTTGCGAGCACGATGCCTTTTGTCGATTCCGACAAAAGGCATCGTGCTCTAGCCGGCCAGCTTGGCGAGTTCGTCCTCGGGGATGTCCTCGTTGCTGAAAACGTTCTGGACGTCGTCGTCGTCGTCCAGGGCGTCGATCAGTTTCAGCAGCGTCGCCGCCGCGTCGCCGCTGATCGGGGTCTCGGTCTTCGGCTTCCAGATCACCGAGGTCGACTTGGCCGGGCCCAGCACCGCCTCCAGCGCCAGGGCCACCGACGAGAGGTCCTCGAAGGTGGTGTAGATGGCGTGGCCCTCGCCCTCTTCGCCGAGGTCGCTGGTGACGTCGTCGGCGCCGGCCTCGATGGCCGCCTCCATGACCTTGTCTTCCGACCCGGCCGAGGCGGGATAGATGATCTTGCCCACCCGGTCCCACATGAACGACACCGCCCCGGTCTCGCCCAGGTTGCCGCCGTGCTTGGAAAAGGCCGCGCGCACGTTCGAGGCGCTGCGGTTGCGGTTGTCGGTGAGGACTTCGATGATCAGGCCGACGCCGCCGGGGCCGAAGCCCTCGTAGCGGATCTCTTCCATGTTGTCGGCCTCGCCCCCGGCCGCCTTCTTGATCGCCCGGTCGATGTTGTCCTTGGGCATGGACTCGGCCTTGGCGTTGGCGATGGCCAGGCGCAGGCGCGCGTTGGCGGCCGGGTCCGGCAGGCCGGTCTTGGCGGCAATGGTGATGTCCCGCGACAGCTTGGAGAACAGCTTGGAGCGGACCTTGTCCTGCTTGCCCTTGCGGAATTGGATGTTCTTGAACTTTGAGTGGCCGGCCATGGGTCTCGCGCGGAGTCTTGTCGAAGGTCGGCGCTTCTACCGCCGCCCCACGCGAACGGCAAATCGGCGCGGAGACCAGAAGCTTCCGGGGGCGGCGATCCGGCCCCTTTGCGCCCCCTCCGTCAGTCCGCCGCGCGGCCCGCCACCTCCCCCGCTTCGCCTTCGGCTCGCATGGGAGGAGGAGACGCTACGCACCCTTCTCCTCCCCTGTTTCGCGAAGCGACACGGGGGAGGTGGCGCGACGCCCTCCGGGCGTCGTGACGGAGGGGGCGCAAGGCCGCCGCACTGTCCTCAGACGCAGTCGAACCGCTCGATCGACCCCGGCCGCAGGGCGAACACCGCGTCCTGCGGGACGTCCAGGTGGCGCACGGCCGCCAGGTCCAGCCCCAGGTGCACGCCGCGCATCACCTTGCCCGCCCCGGCGTGGGTGACGGCGATGACCTGGCGATCGCCCCCGGCGTGCTCGGCCAGGAAGCCGCCCAGGCGCGGCGCGGCCACGTCCCAGGGCTCGCCGTCGGGCGAATGCATGAAGAAGGGCTCGCCCGCCAGGTCCGGCCGCAGGACCTCGATCTCGTGCCGCGCCAGCCCTTCCCACGAGCCGATCGACAGCTCGATCAGCCGCTCGTCCGTCTCGATCTCGCCCGCGAATCCCGCCGCCTCGGCGATCAGGCGCGCCGTGGCCTGGGTGCGGCCCAGGGGGCTGGCCGCGATCGTCCAGTCGCCGCCCGACCGCATCCGCTCGCCGAACCAGGCCCCCACCTGGCGCGCCTGGGCGACACCCAGCTCGGTCAGCGGCGAGTCGATACGCCCCTGCAGGCGCTGGTCGCGGTTGAACTCGGTTTGGCCGTGGCGTGTGAGATAGATCATTTCGCTCCTCTAGCGACGGGCGCAAGCTTCGTCACCCAAGCCCACGGAACCGCCCGCCCCGGCGACCGTTCCGACGCATCGAACTGGAGCGCCCTCGATGGCCACCCGCGACGACCTCGAAGACCTCACCGAGCCGGACGAACTGCCCGTCCCCATCGTCCACTGGCAGCCAAACCCCAGGCCCACGGCCCGCCCAGGCGTCGCCGCGGGCGGGGTGGCGGCGGGCGGCGTGGTGGTGGGCTCGAGCCTGCTCGGCGCCGTCGCCCTGGGCGCGCTGGCCATCGGCGCCCTGGCCATCGGCTCCCTCGCCATCGGCCGCCTGGCGCTCGGCCGCGCCCACGTCCGCCGGCTGGAGATCGACGAGCTGGTGGTGGGCAAGCTGAAGATCCGGGAGCGCTAGAGCCGCGCCTTGCCCCCTCGCCTGCCGAAAGCTAGGCTTGGGCCATGGCTTGCCTGCGCGCCACCGCCGATCGAACCCCCCTGACGAACGCCCGCGCGTTCGGCGGCCGAGGTCTGCGCGTCTCCGGCTGATCGCGGAGCGGGCCTGACGGCGCGTCTCCGGCCGACCGGAGACGTAAAGCCCCAAGCCCCTTTCCAACACTCGATCGAAGCGAGGCCTTCGTGCTTTCCCTTTTCAAGACCAATGGGCTGGTCGCCTGGACCGCCCGCGACATTCGCCTGCGCGAGATGATGATCGCGTACTTCGCCGCCGAGGTGACCGACTTCCTCAAGGCCACCAACCCGGCCTGGACCGTCGAGCGCGTCGAGGCGCCGGTGCTGGTTCCGCGTGAGCTGATTTCCGACGCCTACGGACCCGAGGACGTCTTCCTGCAGCAGCGCCTGACGCCCCACGACGTGGAGCTGGTGCTGCGCCCGGAGACCACCCCGGCCACCTACGCCTACATGCGCCACCTTCTGGCCAGCCACCCGCCGGCGCGGCCGCCCTTCTGCGTCTGGCAGGCGGGCAAGTCGTTCCGGCGCGAGCAGGACCAGCCGACCAAGCACATGCGGCTCAAGGAGTTCTGGCAGATGGAGTTCCAGTGCGCCTTCACCGCCGACACGGCCAACGACTACCACGCCGCGTCGCTGGAGCCGGTCCGCCGGATGATCGCCGCCATGACCCGCCTGCCGACCCGCATCGTCCCTTCGGACCGCCTGCCGGCCTATTCGCAGGTGACCATGGATGTGGAGGTCGACAACGGCGACAAATGGATGGAGATCGCCTCCATCTCCCGCCGCACCGACTTCCCGCAGACCATCACCCTGCCGACCAAGGGCGGCGCGGCGCGCGAGCTGGACGTCCTTGTCCTGGAGATCGCCATCGGCCTGGACCGCTGCGTCTACAGCTGGAACGCGGCCGACGGGATGAGCTGACGCCCCGCCCCTCTTCCCCCGCGACCATCGGGAGTGGGGGAAGTGTCGCCTAAGCCGAAGGCGGGCGACGATGGGGGTGCGAAACACGGTGCGCCAGCGGTTCCGCAATCGGACGCCGACATCGACGCCGCGCTTAGCCCTCTCAAGCAAGAGCCCGTCCCCGGACCCTTCCCCCATCGTCGCCCGCCTCCGCTCCGCGTCGGCATTGGCGACACTTCCCCCGCAAGCGGGGGAAGAGGTGGAGCCCCCAAACTCCGTCCCTCCAAGCCGCAACGCCGACCCCTCTTCCCCCGCGACCATCGGGAGTGGGGGAAGTGTCGCCTAAGCGTAGCGGGCGACGATGGGGGTGCGAAACACGGTGAACCAGCGGTTCCGCAATCAGTCGCCGACCGCCAAGCCGCGCTTTGTCCTTCGAGTCCTTAGCACCTCACGGCACCCTTCCCCCATCGTCGCCCGCCTCCCCCCGGCTTCCGCCGGGGTCCGGCATTGGCGACACTTCCCCCGTCCCGGGGGAAGAGGGACCCTAAGCCCCCGCCATCTCCACCGACGGCACGGTCTGCGACAGCCGTCCGCCGATGCGGATCGGTTCGATCCGCCGCGCCAGGCCGGTGGCAGGGTCGGTCTCCAGGAACACGCCGCACACCGTCGCCGGCCCCTCGGCGGGCTTGTAGCGGCCGCCGGAGATGCGGGTGGTGAAGCGGCGCAGGGGCTCTTCCTTGTCGTTGCCGATGACGCTGTCGTAGTCGGCGCAGGCGCCCGCGTCGGTCTGGTAGGCCGTGCCGCCGGTCAGGATCTGGGCGTCGGCGGTCGGCACGTGGCTGTGGGTGCCGACCACCAGGCTGGCGCGCCCGTCGCAGAAGTGGCCCATGGCCATCTTCTCGCTGGTCGCCTCGGCGTGCATGTCGACCACGATGGCGTCGGCCGCCATGCCCAGCGGGCAGGCGTTCAGCTCCCGGTCCACGGCGGCGAAGGGGTCGTCCAGGGCGTCCATGAACACCCGCCCCAGCAGGTTGACCACCATCACGTTGCGGCCCTGCTCGGTGGTGAACATCTGCGCCCCGCGCCCCGGCGCGTCGGCCATGATCGGATAGTTCAGGGGCCGGATCAGCCGCGGCTCGCGCACGATGTAGGTCAGCGCCTCGCGCTGGTCCCACGAGTGGTTGCCCAGGGTCAGGCAGTCGGCCCCGGCCTGGAACAGCTCGCGGGCGGTGTTCTCGGTGATCCCGAAGCCGGCCGCCGCGTTCTCGGCGTTGACGATCACGAACTCCAGGCCAAGGCGGCGCTTGAGGCCCGGCAAATGCTCGGCGAGGCCATCGCGACCGGACCGGCCGACGATGTCTCCAAAAAAAGCTAGACGCATCAAAAGTCCTTTCGGACCCCGATATAGCCGTTTTCCGTCAAAATGGCGTCAAGCCGCTGATCGTGCGACTCCGTGGGCGCCCGGGCGATTTCCTGGCCGGCGTAGGCCAGGCCCAGGACGAACACCGGCCCTGCCGCCCGCAGGGCCTCCAGGGTGCGATCGTAGTGGCCGCCGCCCTGCCCCAGCCGCCCGCCCAGCCGGTCGAAGGCCAGCACCGGGGCGATCACCAGGTCGGGCCACGCTTGCGGCGCCGTCGCCGGCGGCGAGGGGATGCCGAAGGCGTCGGGCTCGGTCGTGTCTCCCGGCCGGACCAGGCGAAACGTCAGGGGCGCGTCGGGCTTCGCCGCCGGCAGGGCGATCGTCGCCCCCGCCGCCGCCAGCCTGGCCAGCAGGGGTCCGGGATCCAGCTCCACGCCCACGGGATGATAGCCGCCGACCACGGCGAAGCGGCCCAGCAGCGCCTCGGGCAGGGCCTGCGCCGCCCGCGCGGCGGCGGACTTGCCGTCTACGGCCAGACCCCGGCGACGCTGGCGCATGGCCGCGCGTAGGTTCGTCTTGTCGTCAATTGGCAGGTCTGGAGCCACCGGATCCTCGAGAGAGGTTGGGTGGCGGCGCCACGAAGAACCGTGAAGGCGGTTTAAATCCCCTCGGACCTGGTAGACCAGGTGGGCGCCGTGTGTCCGGAACCACGATTCCGGCCAGGGACAGCTCCCTATCGAGTGAATTAAGGTCCCCGGGATTTGATGCCTTCGACGCGAGCCGCAGCAAGACCCGCCGTCCGTTAAGGTAGGGCCCCCGGGACAAGGGCACAAGCGCGGCCCATTTTCTCTTCCCCGCCCGCTCCGACCCCCGCCACCACGACCCGTCACCCCGGACAAGGCGCGCAGCGCCGTAGATCCGGGGCCGGCCGGGCCGGCTCCTCGCTGGAGGTCGACTTGGTGTTGGCGCGGCCGGCCCCGGCTCTGCGCTGCGCTTCGGCCGGGGTGACGAAACGAGTTCGGCGCGCCCCTCCGCAAGGAGCGCTCGCCCCCCGCTACTCCGGCGCGATCGCCTCGATCTGTTCCGCCGCGGCGATGATCGCCGCCACCGCGGCCTCTTCCACGCGACCCTGGGACTCGCGCAGGTGGGCGATCTCGGCTTCCAGGGCGCCGGTGCGGCCCTTGGCGGCCGACAGCTCGTCGGCCAGCATCAGCGCCGCCATCAGCAGCAGCCGCGTCTCGCCCAGCGGCCCCACCTCGGCCGAGACCTGGCGCACCTGGGCGTCGATCTGCGCCGCCAGGGCGCGCAGGTGGCCCTCCTGGCCGTCCTCGCAGCCCACGGCATAGCTGCGGCCGTTCACGTCGATGGTCAGCTGGGCCATCAGCCGGCCCCGCCCGCCAGCGCCGCCCGGATGTCGGCGATGGCCCGGGTCAGGGCCTCCGAGGCCTGGGCGCCGGCCGCCTCCAGGTCGCGCTCGCGGGCCCGCGCCGCGTCGAGATCGGCTTCCAGGCGCGCGCGCTCGGCCTCGGCCAGGTCGCCGCCCTGCCGCCGGCCCAGGCGCTCCTTGAGCGCCGCCACCGCCGCGTCCAGCCGCCGCGTGGCCAGGGTGAGGGCGCCTTCTGCGCCGCCGCCGTCCGCCGTCATCGCTCCATGCTCCGTCAAACCTGCGCTCTTAGACCGCTGTTCGGCGAAAGGGTAAAGCATTGACGACGCGGAGAGTGTCGCTTGTGGGACGGCGCCTTTGAGCCGTCAGGTGGTGACATCGCCGCCCGTTCGGGGCATCTGCGGCGCCCACCGCCTCTCGCCGGAGCTCATCCGATGCCCGCCCCCACCGCCGACGCCAACGAACTGACCGACATCCTCGAGCTGGAGCGCATCGAACTCGACATGTTCCGCGGCTTCACGCCGCCGGAGGAGCGCAGCCGCATCTACGGCGGTCAGGTGGTGGCCCAGGCCCTGACGGCCGCCTACCACACCATCGAGGGACGGCTGTGCGCCTCGCTGCACGCCTACTTCATCCGCCCGGGCGATCCGTCGATCCCGGTGATGTACATGGTCGAGCGGGTGCGCGACGGCGGCTCGTTCAGCGTGCGGCGGGTGATCGCGGTGCAGAACGGAGCCCAGATCTTCAACCTCGCCGCCACCTTCCAGGTCGACGAGGACGGCTTCGAGCACCAGTCGGTGATGCCCAAGGTCCCGGCGCCGGAAGACCTGCTGAACGAGGAACAGCTCCGCGACGCCGCCGGCGTTCCGCCCCAGCCCGGCCGGCGCCTGTGGCCGGTGGAGGTGCGCCCGGTGGACCCCGTCCCGCACGGCGACATGACCCCGCGCGAGGTCGAGAACGCCGTCTGGTTCAAGTCCCGCCAGCCGGTCCGCCCGGACATCCCGGCCAACCAGTGCGCCCTCGCCTACGCCTCGGACATGACCCTGCTGGACGCGTCCCTGCGCCCGCACCCGGTGAACTGGGACTCGGGCGGCATGCAGGTGGCCAGCCTCGACCACGCCCTGTGGTTCCACCGCGCCAGCGACTTCGGCGACTGGCACCTCTACGTCATGGACAGCCCCAGCGCCTCCAGCGGGCGCGGCTTCAACCGCGGCCTGATCTACGCCCGCGACGGCCGCCTGGTCGCCTCCGCCGCCCAGGACGGCCTGATCCGCTACCGCCCGAAGAAGAAGGCGTAGGCGGCCGGCGGCGCGCGCCCTAAGCTGCGCGGCGGAGGATCCAACCATGCAAGGGATGCTGGCCCGCTGCGCGGCCCTGGCGCTCACCGTGGCCGTGGCCGTCGCGGCCTTCGTGGCCGTCGCCGCCTGGGCTCACAATCCGCAGCAGGCGTTCCACGACGCATCCGGTCCGCGCTGGAGCGCCCTGATGTCGCTGTTCGGCGCGTGGCTGACGGGGGTCTTCTTTCCCGTGTTCTTCGCCGCCGCCGTGGTCGGGGCGGTGGTGACGGACCGTCGCGGACGGTCTCGGGTCGATCCGGAAGGGCCGCCGCGTCCCCCGCTTGCTTGACCCCCGCGCCCCCCCATGCGAAGCGCCGGGCGCCCGCGCCAGGGCCAGATTCCACGAGCCCGATATCTCGATGTCCGCCACGCCCGCCCTCATGGCCAACGCCATCCGCGCCCTCTCCATGGATGCGGTCCACCGCGCCAAGTCCGGCCACCAGGGCATGCCGCTCGGCATGGCCGACGTGGCCACGGTGCTGTTCACCAAATTCCTGAAGTACGACGCCGCCAAGCCGAAGTGGGCCGACCGCGACCGTTTCGTGCTCTCGGCCGGGCACGGCTCGATGCTGCTCTACAGCCTGCTGCACCTGACCGGCTATCCGGGCATGACCATCGAGCAGATCAAGGATTTCCGCCAGTGGGGCTCGCTGACCCCCGGCCATCCCGAGTACGGCCACACGCCGGGCGTCGAGACCACCACCGGGCCCCTCGGCCAGGGCCTGGCCACCGCCGTCGGCATGGCCATGGCCGAGCGCTCCATGAACGCCCGCTACGGCAATGACCTGGTCGACCACCGCACCTGGGTGATCGCCGGCGACGGCTGCCTGATGGAGGGCGTCAGCCACGAGGCCATCCACCTGGCCGGGCGCCTGAAGCTGAACAAGCTGATCGTCCTCTTCGACGACAACAACACCACCATCGACGGCAAGGCGACCATCTCCGAGACGGGCGACCAGCAGGCGCGCTTCAAGGCCGCCGGATGGGCGGTCAAGGCCGTCGACGGTCACGACATGGGCAAGATCGCCGCCGCCATGCGCTGGGCGACGCGCCAGGACAAGCCGGTGATGCTGGCCTGCAAGACCCTGATCTCCAAGGGCGCCGGCCCCAAGGAAGGCGACGCCCACAGCCACGGCTACGCCCTCTTCGACGAAGAGATCGCCGCCGCCCGCAAGGCCATGGGCTGGTCATCCGAGCCGTTCGTGATCCCGGCCGACGTGGCCGCCGCCTGGGCCAAGGCCGGCAAGCGCGGCGCCCGCGACCGCCGCCGCTGGGATGCGCGCCTGAAGGGCTCGCCCAAGCGCGACGACTTCAACCGCGCCGTGGCCGGCGACCTGCCCCGCGACGCCTTCGCCGCCCTCGACGCCCACATCGCCAAGGCCGCCGCGGAGAAGCCCGCCGCCGCCACGCGCCAGCACTCCGGCGCGGCGCTGGAGCAGCTCACGCCCGTCATCGCCGAGATGATCGGCGGCTCGGCCGACCTCACCGGCTCCAACAACACCTACGTCAAGGGCATGGTCGCCTTCGACACGCCCGACTACGCCGGCCGCTACGTCCACTATGGCATCCGCGAGTTCGGCATGGCCGCGGCCCTGAACGGCATGGCCCTGCACGGTGGGGTGATCCCCTATTCCGGCACCTTCCTGGTGTTCTCGGACTACAGCCGCCCGGCCATCCGCCTGGGGGCCCTGATGGGCGCCAGGGCCATCCACGTGATGACCCACGACTCCATCGGCGTCGGCGAGGACGGCCCTACCCACCAGCCGGTGGAGCACGTGGCCTCCCTGCGCGCCATCCCGCACCTGCTGGTCTTCCGTCCGGCCGACGCGGTGGAGACGGCCGAGTGCTGGAAAGCGGCGCTCACCGCCCGCGAACCCTCGGTCATGGCCCTGTCGCGCCAGAAGACCGCCGCGGTCCGCTCGTCGGCCGGCGACCTGGCCCTCAAGGGCGCCTACGAACTCGCCCCCGCCGAGGGCCCGGCCCAGGTCACCCTGTTCGCCTGCGGGACGGAGACCGCCATCGCCATGGCCGCCCGCGACAAGCTGCACGCCGCCGGCGTCGGCACGCGCGTGGTCTCCACCCCCTGCTGGGAGCTGTTCGAGCGCCAGAGCCGCCCGTACCAGGCCGCCACCATCGGCAAGACGCCGGTGCGCCTGGCCGTCGACGCCGGCGTGCGCCAGGGCTGGGACCGCTTCATCGGCGAGGACGGCCTGTTCGTCGGCATGACCGGCTTCGGCGGCTCGGCCCCGGCCGAGCGCCTCTACAAGGAATTCGGCATCACCGCCGAAGCCGTCGTCGCGGCGGTGGCGGCCAAGCTCGGCATGAGCTGAATCGCGCCGCCGGGCGGCGACGCTAGAACACCGCCCGGTCGGCCTCGTTCAGGTCGCGCTTGATGTCGCTGCTGTGGCGATAGCGATAGCGCAGCAGCCGCTCGTCCTCGTCGACCAGGTGGCACTGCAGCCGGCGCAGTTCGCGCGGCGCATGGGGCGAGGCGCTCAGCCGCATGTCGTAGGGCCCGTAGCGGAACCACCTGTTGCAGGCCATGCGGCGATGGATCACCGCCGCCACCGCCGGCGGCTGATCGCTGGTCAGCCGCGCCAGCATATCCTCGTATTCCCCGGCCCTGGCGACCCCGCCAAAGCCCGCTCCAACGGCCAAGACCACAAGCAGGCCGGAACCTCGCATCGTTCGCCCCTCTTTCCAGGCAGTCCCTCTGGTTTTGATCTTGGGCGCCTCCGGACTTGACTTCCAGCCCCCTGACCGCAAAACCGCGCGCAAATTCGAAAAAGGAATCTCCTCATGCCCGTTCGCGTCGCCATCAATGGCTTCGGCCGCATCGGCCGCCTGGTCCTGCGTTCGATCTTCGAGCACGCGCGCCGCGACATCGAGGTGGTGGCGATCAACGACCTGGGCCCGGTCGAGACCAACGCCCACCTGCTGCGCTACGACAGCGTGCACGGACGGTTCCCGGGCCTGGTCAGCGTTGACGGCGACAGCATCGACTTCGGCCTCGGCAAGGTGAAGGTCACCGCCGTGCGCGACCCGGCCGAGCTGCCGCACAAGGAATTGGGCGTCGACATCGCCCTGGAATGCACCGGCCTCTTCACCAAGCGCGAGAAGGCCGCCGCCCACCTCGCCGCCGGCGCCCGCAAGGTGCTGATCTCCGCCCCCGGCGACGGCGCCGACAAGACCATCGTCTACGGCGTCAACCACGAGACCCTGACGGCGGAAGACACCGTCGTCTCCAACGGCTCGTGCACCACCAACTGCCTCGCCCCGGTGGCCAAGGTCCTGCAGGACCTGTGCGGCATCGAGCGCGGCTACATGACCACCATCCACTCCTACACCGGCGACCAGCCGACCCTGGACACCCTGCACTCCGACCTCTACCGCGCCCGCGCCGCGGCCATGTCGATGATCCCCACCTCCACCGGCGCGGCCAAGGCCATCGGCCTGGTGCTGCCCGAGCTGGCCGGCAAGCTGGACGGCTCGTCGATCCGCGTGCCCACCCCCAACGTCTCGGTGGTCGACCTCAAGATCGTCCCCGGCCGCGACGTCACCAAGGACGAGATCAACGAGGCCCTCAAGGCCGCCGCCGCCAGCGGCCCGCTGAAGGGCATCCTGGCCGTCACCACCGACCCGCTGGTGTCCATCGACATGAACCACGTGGCCGCCTCCTCCACCGCCGCCCTGCCCCAGACCCAGGTCATCGAGGGCAAGCTGGCCCGCGTCCTCTCCTGGTACGACAACGAGTGGGGCTTCTCGACCCGCATGGCCGACACCGCGCTCGCGATGGCGAAGCTGTAAGAAACTCGAGCTGTAAGAGACTGGCGATGGCATTCCGGACGCTGGACGACGCCGACCTGAAGGGCCGGCGCGCGCTTGTGCGCGTGGACTTCAACGTGCCCATGGCGGGCGGCCAGGTCACCGACGACACCCGCCTGCGCGCCGCCCTGCCGACCATCGAGGCGATCCGCAAGGCCGGCGGCAAGGTGGTCCTGCTGGCCCACTTCGACCGCCCCAAGGGCAAGCGCGTGGCGTCCATGAGCCTGGGCCCCGTGGTCGCCCCCCTGGCCGCCCTGGTCGGCGCCCCGGTGGCCTTCGCCGACGACTGCGTCGGCCCGGACGCCGCCAAGGTGGTGGACGCCATGCGGGACGGCGACGTCGTGCTGCTGGAGAACCTGCGCTTCCACGCCGGCGAGGAGGCCAACGACCCGGCCTTCGTCGCCGAGCTGGCCCGCAACGGCGACCTCTACGTCAACGACGCCTTCTCGGCCGCCCACCGGGCCCACGCCTCCACCGAGGGCCTGGCCCACGTCCTGCCGGCCTATGCGGGCGAGTCCATGCGCCGCGAGCTCGACGCCCTGGAGGCCGCCCTCGGCAATCCCCAGCGGCCGGTGCTGGGCGTCGTCGGCGGCTCCAAGGTCTCCACCAAGCTCGAGCTGATCCACAACCTGATCCTCAAGCTCGACCGCCTGGCCATCGGCGGCGGCATGGCCAACACCTTCCTCTTCGCCCAGGGCCACGACGTGGCCGCCTCCTATTGCGAGAAGGACCTGGCCGACACCGCCCGCGAGACCATGGCCTTCGCGGCCAAGAACAACTGCGAGCTCTTGCTGCCCATCGACATCGTGGTGGCCGAGAAGATCGAGCCGGGCGCCGCCGCCCGGGTGCGCGACCTGGGGCAACTGGATGAGCACGAGCGCATTCTGGATGCGGGCCCCAGGACGGTGGCCCGGCTGACAGCCGCCATGGACGCCTCCAAGACCCTGATCTGGAACGGTCCGCTGGGTGTTTTCGAGACACCGCCGTTCGACGCCGGCACCACCGCGGCCGCCCGCCACGCCGGCGCCCTGGCCAAGGCCGGCAGGCTGATCGCCGTCGCCGGCGGCGGCGACACCGTCGCGGCCTTGCATCACGCCGGGGCAGCCCAGGATTTCACCTTCGTGTCGACGGCGGGCGGCGCGTTTCTTGAATGGATGGAAGGCAAGACCCTGCCCGGGGTCGCCGCTTTGCAAGCCTGAACCGGCGGGGATACCCTGCCCAATAGATTGATGGGGAACGAAAAATGGCGCGAATTACCCTGAGGCAGCTCCTCGATCACGCGGCCGAGCACAGCTACGGCATTCCCGCCTTCAACATCAACAACATGGAACAGGGCCTGGCGATCATGGAGGCGGCCGAGGCCGTCAATGCGCCGGTCATCATCCAGGCCAGCCGCGGCGCGCGCCAGTACGCCAACGACATCGTCCTGGCCCGCCTGATCGACGCCCTGGTCGAGCTCTACCCCGACATCCCCGTCTGCATGCACCAGGACCACGGCAACAGCGAAGCCACCTGCGCCACCGCCCTCCAGTACGGCTTCACCAGCGTGATGATGGACGGCTCGCTCAAGGCCGACGGCAAGACCCCCGCCGACTACGACTACAACGTCGCCGTCACCCGCCGGGTGGTCGACATGGCCCACTGGATCGGCGCCTCGGTGGAGGGCGAGATCGGCGTGCTGGGCTCGCTGGAGACGGGCGAGGGCGAAAAGGAAGACGGCCACGGCTTCGAGGGCAAGCTCGGCCACGACCAGCTCCTCACCGATCCGGACCAGGCCGCCGACTTCGTGCGCGCCACCGAGGTCGACGCCCTGGCCATCGCCATGGGCACCAGCCACGGCGCCTACAAGTTCACGCGCAAGCCGGACGGCGACATCCTGGCCATGCACGTCATCGAGGCGGTGCACCGGCGCCTGCCCAACACCCACCTGGTGATGCACGGCTCCTCGTCCGTGCCCCAGGAGCTGCAGGACATCATCAACCACTACGGCGGCGAGATCCCCCAGACCTGGGGCGTGCCGGTGGAAGAGATCCAGCGCGGCATCAAGCTGGGCGTGCGCAAGATCAACGTCGACACCGACAACCGCCTGGCCATGACCGGCGCCATCCGCAAGGTGCTCACCGAGACCCCCGGCGAGTTCGACCCGCGCAAGTACCTCAAGCCCGCCATGGAAGCCATGCGCGCCGTCTGCAAGCAGCGCTTCGAGGAGTTCGGCGCCGCCGGCTGGGCCGACAAGATCAAGCCCCTGCCCCAGTCGGCCATGGCCAAGCGCTACGCCTCCGGCGAACTGGCCCCCAAGTTCGCCGCCACCCGCGTCGCGGCGGAGTAGGACGAAGGCTGGGGTGGTTCCCGCTGAATGGCGCCATCCCGCCCTTGTGAGCTCACCCCACCACCGCCATCATCAGCCCCATCCCCCACCACCGTCATCCTCGGGCGTCAGTCCCGAGGATCCCTACGCGCGATCAGGATTGTCGCGCAGCGGCAGCGGAGCGGCGCAAGGGCCCGGCCGGCCCTCAGCCCCCTTCCAGCTCGCCCAGGGCGCTCTGCAGGTAGTTCGGCTCGCCCAGGGAGGCGACCAGTGAAAGCTGGGTCTCCAGAAAGTCGATGTGCTCCTCGGTGTCGCGCAGGATCTCTTCCAGGATCTCGCGGCTGACATAGTCCTTGGCCGCCTCGCACTGGGCGACGCCGGCCACCAGGGTGACGCGGCCGCCGGCCTCCACCGCCAGGTCGGCGCCCAGGCACTCGGGCACGGTCTCGCCGATCTTCAGCTTGTTGAGGTCCTGCAGGTTGGGCAGCCCCTCCAGGAACAGGATGCGCTTGATCAGCTTGTCGGCGTGTTTCATCTCGCCGATGGATTCGTCGTAGGTGATCTTGCCCAGGCGCCTGAAGCCCCAGTTCTCGTACATCCGCGCGTGCAGGAAGTACTGGTTCACCGCCGTCAGCTCGTTGGTGAGCACCGCGTTGAGCAGTTCGATGATCGCCTTGTCGCCCTGCATCGCCGGCCCTCGCCTGGTCATGGTCTTGCCGAAGTCGCGTCACCCTCGCGCCGCCGGCGGCGGCTGGCAACGCAAAAGCCTATTCGGCCGCGTAGCGCAGCGCCTCGCGGGAGGCTTGGATCATCTCGCGCATTTCGCACACGCACTTGGCGCAGCGCGGCTGGCAGGCATTGGCCTTGAACACCTCGGCCGGGCGGGTGGCGCCGGCGGTGATGGCGGCGCGAACCTGACGTTCGCGAAGGCCGTTGCAGTTGCAGACGTACATGGAAGGCGCGGCTCCAGGGTGTGGATGGGATATAGTCAGTTGCGAACGCCGATGCAACTCATTCGCATCTAGACAGCCTGCGACCGGATGCCCCTCAGGATCCAAGCGCTCAACGTCCTTCTCCCCTTGCGGGAGAAGGTGGCCCTGCGAAGCAGGGTCGGATGAGGGGTCGACGCGGCCCTCGAGATTGTCGTCGGGCACGCAAATCCCCTTCGGTCCGACAACCCCTCATCCGTCAGCTTCGCTGACACCTTCTCCCGCAAGGGAGAAGGAAGATCAGGCCCACCGGCCCATGGGCCTGGAAGCGCCATGACCCAAACCGCTCGACGCCGCGCTTTGCGCCGTTTTCGTTCAAGTCGGACGCCAGAAGCCTAGTGCCAACGCCCCCGGCGCGGGCGTAGAACAGCGTTCATGGATCTCGATGCCCTGCTGCTGTCGCGTCTCCAGTTCGCCTTCACCCTGGCGTTCCACATCATCTTTCCCAGCTTCACCATCGGCCTGGCCAGCTTCCTGGCGGTGCTCGAGGGCGCCTGGCTCTTCACCCGGCGCGAGGCCTTCAAGACCCTCTACATGTTCTGGCTCAAGATCTTCGCCCTCAGCTTCGGCATGGGCGTCGTCTCCGGCGTGGTGATGAGCTACCAGTTCGGCTCCAACTGGAGCGTCTTCTCCCGCGTCGCCTCGCCGGTGATCGGCCCGCTGCTGGCCTTCGAGGTGATGACCGCCTTCTTCATGGAGGCCAGCTTCCTGGGCGTGATGCTGTTCGGCTGGAAGAAGGTCGGGCCCGGCCTGCACTTCGCCGCCACCTGCATCGTCGCCGTCGGCACCCTGGTCTCGGCTTTCTGGATCATCTCCGCCAACAGCTGGATGCAGCATCCGGTGGGCTACGCCGTGCTGCCGAACGGGCGGCTCACCGCCGTGGACTGGGTCAAGGTGGTGTTCTCGCCCACCTTCCCCGAGCGCATGGTCCACATGGTGCTGGCCGCCTACCTGACCACCGCCCTGGTGGTGGGCGCGGCCTCGGCCTGGATCCTGCTCAAGGACCCCCGTCAGCCGGAGTCGCGCATCGCGCTACGCATGGCCATCGGCATGTTCGCCGTGGTGGCGCCCATCCAGGTCCTGGTCGGCGACGCCTCGGGCAAGGAGGTGCTCAAGGTCCAACCGGTCAAGCTGGCGGCCATCGAGAGCTTCTGGGAGACCCGCTCCCACCAGCCCCTGCACCTTGTCGCCTGGCCCGACCGCGCCATCGAGGGCAACCGCTGGGAGATCTCGATCCCCGACGTCGGCAGCTTCATCACCGCGGGCCGCTCGGACGCCGTGGTCATGGGCCTCAAGGACGTTGCGCCCCGCGACCGGCCGCCGGTGTTCCTGGTCTTCTGGGCCTTCCGGGTGATGGCGGGCCTCGGCGTGGCCATGGCCGGCCTCGGCGTCTGGGGCGCCTGGCTGTGGTGGCGGGGTGGGCCCGAACGCTCGAAGCTCTACCTGCGGGCCGCGGTGGCGATGGGGCCGGCCGGCTTCGTGGCCGTCATCGCCGGCTGGATCGTCGCCGAGGTGGGCCGCCAGCCCTGGGTGGTCACCGGCGTCCTGCGCACCGCCGACGCCGTGTCGCCGGTGGGGGCCGGCCAGGTCTCGGCCTCGCTGCTGGGCTTCATCGTCGTCTACGCCATCGTCTTTTCCGGCGGCGCCCTCTTCATCCTGCGCCTGATGGCCAAGGGCCCGGCCGCCGCCGCCGAGCCGCCGCCGGGCGGCGAACCCGAACGCGCGCCCGGCAGCCCCCTGGCCGCCGGCGTCGCCGGAGACGCGTCATGAGCCTCGACCTGCCCCTGATCTGGGTCGGCCTGATTGCGGTGGCGGTGCTGATGTACGTGCTCCTCGACGGCTTCGACCTCGGCGTCGGCATCCTCTTTCCCTTCGCCAGGAGCCCCGCCGACCGCGACGTGATGATGGACGCCATCGCCCCCTACTGGGACGGCAACGAGACCTGGCTGGTGCTGGGCGGCGGCGGCCTGCTGGCGGCCTTTCCCCTGGCCTATTCCATCCTCATGCCGGCCTTCTACCTGCCGGTGATCCTGATGCTGCTGGCCCTGATCCTGCGCGGCGTGGCCTTCGAGTTCCGCCTGCACGGCCGCCGCAGGGGCAAGGCCCTGTGGACGGCCGCCTTCGCCGGCGGCTCCCTGGTCGCGGCCCTGGCCCAGGGCCTCGTCCTCGGCGGCTTCATCCAGGGCGTCGCGGTGCGCGACCTCGCCTTCGCCGGCCAGCCCTTCGACTGGCTGAGCCCCTACAGCCTGCTCACCGCCGCCGGGGTGGTGGCCGGCTACGCCCTGCTCGGATCGACCTGGCTGGTCGGCAAGACCACCGACGCCCTCAGCGGCGACGCGCGGCGCTGGGCCTGGATCGCCGCCGCCGCCACCGCCCTGCTGCTGGCGGCGGTCAGCCTGGCCACCCTCTTCGCCCATCCCGACATCGCCGCGCGCTGGGGCCTCGGCGGCGGCGGCGTCGAGGGCGGCCGCCTGCTGGCCCGCCTGCCCATCCCCGCCCTCGGCGCGCTGGGCCTGGCCATCACCGCCGCCGGCCTGCGCCGGGGCCGCCACTTCGCCCCCTTCATCGGCGCGGCCCTGGTCTTCCTGTCCGGCTACCTGGGCCTGGCCGTCAGCTTCTTCCCCAATGTCGTGCCCTACGGCGTCGGCTTCCGCGCCGCCGCCAACGACGACAGCGCGCTCGGCTTTATGCTGGTGGGCGCGGCGATCATGCTGCCGGTGATCCTCGGCTACACGGGCTACGTCTTCTGGCTGTTCCGCGGAAAGGTCGCCGCCGGTGCCGGTTACCATTGAGGGACCGCCCGAGCCGGGGACCCCCGCCCCGCCGCTCTGGAAACGCCTGGCCTGGTTCTTCGGCCTCGCCCTGCTGGCCGCCATGGCCGCGATCCTCGCCGCCTACGCCATGAAGGCGGCTCTGGCGCTGTAGGTTCGGTCGGCGCTCGGCGTTTCACCGTCAGTTGGCGAACGCCAGCGTCGCCGCGCAGCGGCAGGGACGAACCACGAAGCACACGAAGCACACAAAGAGGACGGCGCTGGAATGGCGTCGTCGATTGTCCGTCACGGTCATCTTCGTGGTCTTTGTGTGCTTTGTGGTCCCCACATCCGCCCCTCAAGACAGGGCTTGGTCGACTGTCGATCCGCCAGGGCCCGCTGCCTCTGGTATTTCGGGGGCCAAAGCGGGCATATCAGCGCCATGTCCGCCGACTGCCGCCTCTACCTCATCACCCCGCCCGCCCTGCCTGACCCGGCGGCCTTCGCCGCGCCCCTGGAGGAGGCCCTGGCCGCCGGCGACGTCGGCGCCGTGCAGCTGCGGCTCAAGGACGTCCCGGACGACGCCATCGCCGCCGCCGTCCGCGCGCTGAAGCCGGTGTGCGCGAAACACGGCGTCGCCCTGATCCTCAACGACCGGCCGGATCTCGCCGCCGCCCTCGACTGCGACGGCGTTCACATCGGCCAGGACGACGGCTCCTACCGCGACGCGCGCCGCCTCGTCGGGCCGGATCGCATCGTCGGCGTCACCTGCCACGACAGCCGCCACCTGGCCATGGAGGCGTCCGAGGCCGGGGCCGACTACGTGGCCTTCGGGGCCTTCTTCCCCACCACCACCAAGGACCCCAAGACCCGCGCCGAGCCCGAGATCCTGACCATCTGGCAGGAGAGCATGCTGACCCCCTGCGTCGCCATCGGCGGCATCACGGCCGACAACGCCGCCGGCCTGGTCGCGGCGGGCGCCGACTTCATCGCAGTCTCCGCCGGCGTCTGGTCCCATCCCGACGGCCCCGCCGCCGCCGTCCGCGCGCTGAACGCCGCCATCGCCGAGGGCCTGGCCGCACGGGCCGGGTGACGACGCGGCTCCCGCCCTTCTCACTCCCACGCCTCCCCCAGCCGTCACCCCCGGGCGTCAGTCCCGGGGGCCCATGAACACGTGAGATCGAGT
>Ga0265327_10002672_pt1 | contig 18325 bp, 20 predicted proteins | sample 41621metaG_FD_202089 | JGI IMG/M metagenome (GOLD analysis project Ga0265327, IMG submission 202089) | Rhizosphere microbial communities from Carex aquatilis grown in University of Washington, Seatle, WA, United States - 4-16-21 metaG | ecosystem: Host-associated > Plants > Roots > Rhizosphere...
TGAAGGCCTACGTCCCCCGCGCCTGACGACGTGACGGCAGCGCGAGGTCGTCAGTCGTCGTAGAGCCGACCGCCGTGCACGGCGAGGGCGTAGATCACGAGGATGTCGACCAGGATGATGATCGCCGACCAGTACGGGTAGTGCGCCAGGAACCCGAGCTGGATGACCGCGTTCCCGATGGCGGCGATGAGCCCGACGATCCGACCGAACTGGTTGCCGGCGAAGATGAGCCCACCGGACACGATCAGCAGGAGCCCCCAGGCGAACACGATCCAACCCCAGGTCTTGAGGTCGTTCGTGATGGGGAGCTGATCGGTGCCACCGGCCTTCGCGAAGTACGTGTGGTCGGTGATCGCCACCAGGCCGTCGGCCACGTTGAACGCGCCGACCATGATGACCATCAGCCCCGCGAACATCTTCCAACCGATGCCGTCGGCGGCTCGCATGTCGTCGTCGCCCTGAACCGCGGTCATGGATCCCCCGTGTCGTTCGCCGTGTGCGGTGCGCATACTGACATCAATTGCCGACACCGACGAGTCGACGTTCGCCGGCGGGGGCTGCCAGCATCGTCGCATGGCATTCGAGGTGGGTCTCGCCGAGACCGAGGAGCAGAAGGAAGCCGTGTACCGGTTCCGGTACTCGGTGTACGTCGAGGAGATGGGCCGCTACCAGGAGAGCGCCGACCACGTGGGCAGGCGCCTGGTCGAGCCGGACGACGAGCGCAGCTTCATCTTCTACGCCCGTGACGGCAACGACGTCGTCGGCACCGCTCGTCTCAGCTGGGGTGGCAACGGGTTCTCCGCGCGCCAGGTCGACGAGTACAGCCTCGCTCCGTTCCTCGACGAACTGCCGCACGAGCACATCGCGGTCGGCGAGCGGGTCATGGTCACGCCGGGGTTGCGGGGCACCGGGCTCGTCGACGAGCTGATGGCCCGCCGCAACGACACCGCACTGGCGCACGACGTGCGCATCCAGTTCAGCGCCTGCGAGCCGCACCTCCTGTCCCTGTACCTCGGGCAGGGGCGACGCACCTACGCCGCGAAGAACATCAACACCACCGAGGCGGGATACCTCATCCCGCTCGTCGCGTTCCCCGAAGGTCCCGAGGCCTTGACCGGGGTCGGCGCCGGCACCGCGGCGGGAGACCTCCCCGACTGCGTCGCCCGGATCCTCACCGGTGGGGGAGGAGCCGTGCTGAGCCCGCTCGTGACGGGTGAGGACGACTACGCGCTCCACCTGCGCTCCGCCATGCACGAGATCGAGGAACAGGACATCTCGGCGTTCCACGGGTTCAGCGACGACGAGGTCGAACGCTGCCTGGCGCGCAGCAACGTCATCGAGTGCGCAGTCGGCGACCGGGTCCTGAAGAAGGGTGGCGTCGCCCGCAACATCTTCGTGGTGCTCGACGGCACCCTCGAAGCGCGTGACGACGACCGCGTGGTCGGGGTGCTGAGCACCGGCGACGTGTTCGGCGAGATGGCCTTCCTGTTGGAACGCCCCCGCACGCTCGACGTCTACGCCGCGAGCGACCCCGTGCGCGTCCTCAGCCTCAGCGAGCGCACGTTGCGCACGATGGTCTCCGAGGATCCCGGGGTCGCGGCCAAGCTGCTCTTCAACATCAGCAAGATGCTGTGCGTGAGGATCGTCAAGGCGAGCTGAGGTCGCGGCCGCCTCCGCCTGCCGGTCCTAGAAGGGCGCCGACGACGGGAACGGGAACGAATCGACGTCGTGGGCCGGACGCGCCAGCGACGAGTAGTCGCGCTGCACGTACCACCAGCGACCGTCGATGCGGCGGAACTGGTCGTGGTACACGCCGTAGACCGCGGTCCAGCGCCGCTCGGCGTGGTCCTGGCGCAGCTCGCTCATGTACATGCGCGCGACGGCGGCGTCGGGATCACCGCCGTGAGCCAGGTACACCCGTGAGTTGAGGATCACGAACTCGAAGAACTCGAACCGGTCGACCGCCGCGCTCACGAAGTCGCAGAACGCGTCCCGGCCCTCGAACACGTAGGCGTCGCGGTCGCGCAGGTCGACGGTCACGGGGATCTCGGGGACGAAGATCTCGTCGAGCTCGTTCCACGCGCGGCGGGTGGCGATGTCGGCGTAGGCGCTGTGCAACCGGCTGACGGCCACGTAGTCGATGGTCTCTCGTGCGGCGTCCATCCCCTCACCCTACGTGTGCGGGTCGTTAGCGTGCGGGGGTGGCAGCTTCCGGCAGGGGACCGTCGCCGCACGCGCTCGCGGTGTGGCACGACGGCGTGCCTCGGGTGGTGCGGATCGTCTTCGCCGTGCTGGTCGCCGTGGTCGCGGGCCTCACGGTGCACGGGCTCATCGGCCTCGGCGGCAACGGCATCCACACCCTGCTCGACGCCTGGGTGAGCGTCAGCGCCGAGTACCTGGCGGCGCTGCTGTGCGCGCTCGGCGCCTGGCGCTCCGAGCGCAACCGGGGCGCGTGGCTCCTCGTCGCGGCGGCGATGGTCCTCTGGGCGATCGGCGACACCATCTGGGCGATCCGCGGCGATCCTCAGGCCACCGCGACGGTCTCGGACTTCTTCTGGCTGGCGTGGTACCCGCTGCTCGTCGTCGCGCTGGTCCTCCTCGTGCGCGACCGCGTCCCGAAGTTCGAGCTGCACCGTTGGATCGACGGCGTGATCGTGATGCTGGTCGTCGTGACGCCATGGGTCGCGCTGTTCCTCGAACCGGCGGCGAGCAGCTCGAAGGCCTCGACGGTGGTCGACGCGGTCGACTTCGCCTACCCGCTCGGTGACGCCATCGTCGTCGGCGCAATGCTCGGTGTCCTCGCGTTGATGGGATGGCGCGCCGGCCCGATGTGGCTGTCGCTGGTGGTGGGATTCTCGGCCCTCGGGCTGGCCGACGCGGTCTACTCCGTCGACACGCTCGGGCACAGCTACAGCTCCGACACCGTGTTCGACGCGCTCTGGCTCGGCGGGCTCCTGATCATCGCCTACGCCGCGTGGCTGCCGCACCCGGGTCGACTCGAACCGGTCGAGGTCTACGGCTGGAGGGCGATCGCGCTGCCGCTCGCGGCCCAGGGCTTCGCGCTCGCGCTCCAGATCTTCGGCCTCTTCGCCCACGTCCCGCTCGCCGAGCGCGTGCTCACGATCGTCGTGCTCATCATCGCCATGGTCCAGATCGTCGTCAGTCGACCCCGGGCACCCGCCGATGACCTCATCGATGGCTGACGCGGCGAACTGCGCAGCGGTCCCAGATCGAGGTTGGGGTGCGCCCGACCGTTCTCCGTAGGCTCCAGCGCGCATGACGGGCCCGGAGCTCCACGTCGAGGAACATCGCGCCGACGCGCCCGACGCACCCGTGATCGTGCTCGTGCACGGGGTGTTCGACTCGTGCGAGAGCTTCGACGGCGTGATCGAGCACCTCCGGCCCGAGTACACCGTGCTCACCTACGACCGTCGCGGTTGGGCGCGATCGATCGACGCCCAGCCGGCCGCCGCGCTCTACGACCACGCCCAGGATCTGCTCGACGTGATCGGAGACCGGTCGGCCACCGTCGTCGGACACAGCTACGGCGGCACGGTTGCCCTGCTGGCCGCGGTGCGGGCACCCGAACGCGTCGCCGCCCTCGGCCTGTTCGAGCCGTCGATGCAGTGGCAACCCTGGTGGCCGTCGATGGACGCCATCGCCGCCGAGGCTCCCTACGAGCAGACCCACTTCCGCGCCGGGCTCGAAGGCAAGCCGCGGCGCACGCGCGAGGAGCGAGACCGGGAACAGGCGCTCCTCCAGCACGAGTTGACGCTCATCGCCACCGCGCCCTGCCGTCTCGGCGAGCTCGAGGTGCCGCGCATCGTCGGACGCGGAACGCTGTCCGCCCGCTGGCGCTTCGGCCCGACCGATCACCTGGCTGCCGAGCTCGGCTGCGAGCTGGTCGAGATCGACGACGCCGGCCACACCGCCCACCGGATGCAGCCCAAGGGCTTCGCCGACTTCGCCCGGCGCACCCACGCGCTCGGACCCGCTGCAGCAGCAGGCGCCTGATGCACGTCGTCGAGCACGCCGGCCGCGTCGGTGCTCCGGTGGTCCTGTTGATCCACGGGCTCCAGGACTCGGTGGCGAGCTTCGACGGGGTGGTCGCCGAGCTCACGCCCGAGTTCACGGTCGTCACCTACGACCGCCGCGGCTGGGGCCGCTCGCGTGACGACCCGCTGCCGACCTCGCTGGCCGACCACGCGCAGGACGCGGTCGACGCGCTGGCCGGTCGGCGGGCGACGGTGGTGGGGCACAGCTACGGCGGGGTGGTGGCGATGATGGCCGCGGTGGCGCGTCCCGACCTGGTCGCGTCGCTGGCGGTGTTCGAACCGACGGTGCCGTTCACCGACTGGTGGCCCGACCACGACGAGATGCTCCGCCGCTCGCGCGACCTCAAGGCGATGCTCGCCCGGTGGAACGCCGGTCAGCCGCGTCGGACGCCCGAACAGCGCGCCGCCGACGAGGTGTCGATGGCGCGCGACTTCTCGTTCGTCGAGACGGCGCCGTTCGACTTCGCGGCGGTCAGCGTTCCCTGTCTGGTGGGTGGGAGCGTCGACACGACGCCGTGGGACTTCGAGTCGGCCGAGCGGCTGGCGGAGCTGCTCGACGCCGATGTGGTGATGTTCCCTGATGCCGGCCACACCGTGCACCGCACGCACGCGCGCGAGTTCGCCGAGTTCACCCGGCGCGCGGTCGCGCGGGCGCGCTGAAGCGAGGTTGCGTCACCTGAGGTGCTTCTGACGCCCTCGAGTGACGCAACGTCGGCTACTTGGGAGGGAACCGCACCGCGCCGTCGATGCGGATGACCTCGCCGTTGAGCATGGTGTTGGTGCAGATGTGCTCCACCAGCGCGCCGTACTCCTCGGGCTTGCCCATGCGCTTCGGGAACGGGTTGAGCTCCTCGAGCGCCTTCACCCGATCCTCCGGCATCATCCGGTACGCCGGGGTGGCGAACGTGCCCGGCGCGATGGTCACGACGCGCACGCCGATCGCCGCCAGGTCGCGCGCCGCCGGCAACGTCATGCCGACGATGCCGCCCTTCGCCGCGGAGTACGCGGCCTGGCCGATCATCCCCTCGAACGCCGCGATCGACGCGGTCATGATCACGACGCCGCGCTCGTTGTCCTCGAGCGGGTCTTCCTTCGCCATCTGCGCGGCGGCGAGGCGCATCACGTTGAACGTCCCGACGAGGAACGACTCCACGGTGATCGAGAATCCCTCGTGCGGCGCCGGGGTGCCGTCACGGCCGACGATGCGACCACCACCACCGGCGCGGCCGCCGCAGTTGACCGCCACCCGGAGCGGCCCGTGGCTCGAGGCGACGCGCACGACCTCCTCGACCTCCTCGTCGTCCTCGACGTCGCAGCGCACGAACTCGGTGTTGCGCCCGAGCTCCTCGACCATGCGCTGACCGCCCTCTGCGTTCACGTCGGCGATGACCACGTTGGCGCCGGCGGCGTGCAGCCGACGGGCCGCAGCCTCGCCGAGTCCCGAGGCCCCGCCGGTGACGATCGCTCCCACTCCGTTGAGTTCCATGCGGTGTGCTTACCGGGGAAGTCCGGCCCCGGGCAATTTGCGGGCGTGCCGCGGAGCGGGAACGCTGGTCGCACTGCAGCGCCTCGACTCCTTGGGGGGAAGCGATGACCGCGACGGAAGCCCTGCGCTACATCGACTCGGACGGGCACATCCTCGAGCACCCGAGCGCGATGCCCGACTACGCACCCGCAGAGTGGCGCGACCGCGTGTGGCACATCGAGACCCACGACGACGGCGTCGAGTACCTCCACTACAACGACTTCGTCATGCCGTCGAACGGCCTCTCGTTGGCCGGCACCGCGGGGTTCCCCGACGACGAGGTCGACCGCGCCCGCAGCGGCAACATGCGCTACACCGAGGTGCGACCGGCGGCGTACAACGCCAAGGCCCGCCTGCAGGACATGGACACCGACGGCATCGACCTCGCGGTGCTGTACCCCACGTCGATGCTCGGCCTGCAGTCGGTGGCCGACGAGGAGTTCGCGCGCGTGCAGGCGCGCGCGTACAACGACTGGGCGTCGGACCACACCCAGGAGGGCGAGGGGCGCCTGTTCGCGGCGGGCGCGGTGCCGCCGATGAACGACGAAGCCGGCGTGCAGGCGGTGGCCGACGAGATCCGTCGGGTGGCGGAGAAGCCGGGCATGGTGTCGGTGTTCCTGCGCCCGAACCCGTCGGTCGACTGGCGACCGTTCAACGACAGGATCTACGACCCGGTGTGGCAGGCGGCCGCCGACACCGGACTCGTGCTCGCGTTCCACCCGTTCCTCATGCCCGACCTCCCGGGCGCGTGCCGCGGCCTGAAGCTGGCGCGTCCGTTCGCCGACTGGAGCTACGCGCCGTCCGACCAGGAGCCCGAGGGTGGCTGGCAGATGGGCAACATCCTCTTCACCCAGGCCATCGCCAACCCGGTCGACGTGATGCACTCGATCGCGTACATCACTGCCGGCGGGGTCTGCGAGCGCTTCCCCGACACGAAGTTCCTGTTCCTCGAAGCGAACGGTGGTTGGTTGGTGCCGTGGCTGGAGCGCCTCGACCACCACTCGAAGAAGTTCGAGTGGGACGTGCCGTGGTTGAACATGCTCCCGTCGGAGTACTTCCGCCGGCAGTGCTGGATCAGCTTCGACCCCGACGAGTCGATGCTCGCGTTCACGGCCGACTCGCCGCTGTGCGGCGCCGATCGCATCGTGTGGGCGTCGGACTACCCGCACCCCGACGCCAAGTTCCCGGGTGTCACCGAGGAGCTGGCCGAGGCGCTGGCGCCGTTGTCGCACGAGCAGCAGAGCGTGATCACGAGCGAGAGCGCGCTGGCGCTGTACGGCATTGGTTGACGCTCGGAGGACCGGCGCTTCGGAAGTCGGTGCGTCGGGGCTCGACCTCGACACCGTCGACAAGCTGCTCACCACCACGCGGGCGGTCCGGAAGCGCCTCGACCTGACGCGTCCGGTCGAGCTCGACGTGGTGTTGGAGTGCCTCGACCTCGCGCTGCAGGCGCCGACCGGATCGAACCAGCAGACGTGGCGCTGGCTCGTCGTCACCGATCCCGGCGTGCGCGTCGCGCTGGCCGACCTCTATCGAAACCTGCCCGCCGACCGCCCACCGACGCGCCTGGGTTCGGTGCCGCCGCCGGAGGAGCAGCAGGCCCGCGTCACCGATTCGGCCGGGTACCTGATGCAGCACCTGCACGAGGTGCCGGTGCTGGTGGTGCCCTGCGTGGAAGATGTCGGCGGCGCCGCGGGGTGGGCGCCGTCGATCTATCCGGCGGTGTGGAGCTTCATGCTCGCCTTGCGCAGCCGCGGGCTGGGTTCGGTGCTCACCACCGTCCACCTGTACCGGCAGGCCGAGGCGGCCGCGCTCCTCGGGGTCCCCGCGGGGTTCGTGCAGTCGTGCCTGCTGCCGGTGGCCTACTTCACCGGCGACGACTTCCGGCCGGCCGAGCGGCGACCGGTCGAGGAGGTCACCTTCGTCGACCACTGGGGACGCCAGCCGGGCGCGGCCTCGTAGCGGGCCCGTCAGAAGTCGAAGCGCGTGGCGCCGCCGGGCTCGATCGTGCTCACCACGGTCGCGGTCTTGGGCACCACGCGGTACACGTGCCACGGCGGTGGGCCGGCCGACGGCGCACTGAACTCGGCGGTCAGAGCAGTGCCGCTCTCGTCGACCCGCGCCGGCCAACTGTCGGCGGCGTAGCGGGCGGCGATGTCGGCGACGACGTCGGGATCGGTCACCAGTTCGGCTTCTCCCTCGACGATCAGGTCGAAGTCGTGCATCGCGAGGCTCAGGGTGCAGCGCGGGTCGCGTGCGATGTTCCGTCCCTTGCGCGAAGTGCGACCGGTCTCGAAGAAGAACGCGCCGTCGACCCACAACGAGCCGACACCGGTCACGTGCGGGCTGCCGTCGGCGTCGATGGTCGCCAACCACGTGGAATGGCGGTTCGGCCCGCCGGTGTCGGGGGCCTGGGTGTAGCCGGCGTCGAGCGCGGCCACGCAGTCGGCCCAGGCGAGCGGGGCGAGGTCGTACAGGTCGGCCAGGTTCTTCGTGTCCATGCCTTTCAGACTGCCCGCCGGCGCGAAATTCATCACCCTGGCGATGAATTGGAGGGCTGCGGGCAGTCAACACCGGCATGGAAGCAACCGTGGTGCGCTACGAGGCCAAGCCCGACCGGGCCGACGAGAACCAGCAGCTGATCGAGGCGGTCTTCGCCGAGCTCGAGCAGCGCGACGCGAGGGGCTTCACCTATCAGGTGTTCCGGCTCGAGGACGGCGTGAGCTTCGTGCACGTCGTGATCGAGCACGACGTGCCGGACGCCGACTCGCTGCAGGACGTACCCGCGTTCCAGGCGTTCGTGCAGGACATCGCCGACAGGTGCGACGTGCCGCCGCTGGCGATGGGCGCGACGGTGGTGGGCCGCCACCTCGGCGGCTGAACGCGCGTCAGCGCGCGAACACCGTCTCCAGGAAGTCGAACACGACCTCGTCGCGGAGGCTCTGGGCCGCCGGTTCACAGTGCCAGTCCGCGCCGTCCTCGGTGACGAAGCGCGCGAGCTGCTTCTCGCACGTGAGCGTGTCGAAGAACTGCTTCGACTGACCGGGCCAGAACTGCTCGTGGTCCGGATCGAGCACCAGCGTGGGGCACTCGATCTGCTCCACTGTCGCCGCGTCGAGGGTCATCGCCCGTGCCGCGACGTACGCGTCGTAGTACGAGGTCACGCCGTAGGGCGCCATGCGCCACTCGAGCATCGCCTGCTGCTGCTGGTTCGGGTTGGCGCCCATGAGCGCGTCGAAGTCGCCCTGGTTGCCGTCGTCGATGAGCTGCACGAGCTCCTTCGGAAGGTGTGCCTCCCACGACGACGCCACCCGCATCACGCCCGGATCGGCGACCAGCGCGGCGAGACGGTGTTCGAACGCGGCAGCGCGGGGTGCCCAGTAGCCACCCTGGCTGACGCCCTGCAACGCGATCCTGTCGGCGTCGACCTCGGGCCGGGTGAGCAACCAGTCGACGACGGGGGTGATCACGTGCTCCCAGTCGGCCCGGAAGTAGAGGTTCTGCCGGTGGAGCGCGGCGCCCTGGCCGGGTCCGTCGAACGTGATCGCGTTGAAGCCGCGAGCGATCGCGGCGCGCCCCCCGAGGCTCCACTGGCTGACGACCGGGCCGTCGGAGCCGTTGTTGAGGATCACGGTCGGGCGGGGTGCCGTGGTGTCGCCGTCCGGCGTGAAGAGGTAGCCCTCGAGCGTGGTGTCCTCGTAGGGGATGTGCACCTGCTCGACCGGGCACTCGAAGATGTCGACCGCGCGGTCCCAGCAGTCGCGGTGGTGCTCCCACAGCGACGTGAAGCGCGACGGGTCCTTGGTGCCCGGGGACATGGCGGAGGCGTGGTCGTAGTACGTCGACGCGCGCAGGAGCTTGGTGCGCGCGCTGACCGTGTGCCCGCCGGCCCGCGACTCGTCGGCCTGCTTCGCGAGCCGGTGGGCGGTCGCGGTCCACTCCTTCACCCAGGCTTCGCGGTCACCTTCGGGGACGCGCTCGATGGTGGCGAGCGTCTCGCCGACGTCGGTGGTGTTGGCGTACGCGGACCCGAGCGAGATGAGAACCGCGAAGTTCATCCCTTCGTCGTCGTAGAAGCGCCGCATCGTGGGAATCTAGATGTTCAGCGTGCCTTGGTGAAGAGGAACACGCCGCCGGGCGCGCCGCCGCCGTTGCTCACGACCGCGGTCTCCGCGTTCGCGACCTGACGCTCGCCCGCATGGCCGCGCAGCTGCGTGACCGCTTCGTGGATGAAGCCGTAGCCGTGCAACCGGCCCGACGAGAGCTGCCCGCCGTGCGTGTTGAGCGGGAGCATGCCGTCGAGGGCGATGTTGGTGCCGCCGTCGAGGAAGTCCTTCGCCTCGCCCCAGCCGCAGAAGCCGAGCGCCTCGATCCACGACAGGCAGTTGAACGAGAAGCCGTCGTAGAGCTGAGCCATGTCGATGTCGGTCGGCTTGAGGTCGGTGCGGGTCCAGAGGTGCGCCGCCGGACCCTGCACGAGCGGTTCGTGGTCGAGCGCGCCCTGATCCCAGCTCATGCGCTCGGTGATCGCGGTGCCGACCGCCTCGAGGTGCACCGCGGGCTGACGCATGTCACCGGCGAGGTCCTTGCGCGAGACGATCACCGCCACCGCACCGTCGCACGGCACGTCGCAGTCGTAGAGCCCGAACGGCGTCGTGATGGTGCGCGCGTTCAGGTAGTCGTCCATGGTGAGCGGTTCCTTGTAGATCGCCCACGGTGTGCGCGCCGCGTTCTTGCGTGCGTTCAGCGCGATCCACCCGAGCGTCTCCTTGGTCGTGCCGAAGCGGTCGAAGTGCGCCGACGCCTGCATGGCGATCCAGTTGCTCGCCGACGACGCGCCGTACGGGATGCGCCACTGCGAGTCGCCACCGATGCGAGGCGACTTCTGGAGCGCGAGCATCCCGGTGCTGGCCCGCTCGTTCATCGCGGCGCGTTCCTTCGCCGCGTACGTCGCCTCCCAGACGGTGCGGTAGCACAACACGTGGTTGCAGAGACCACCCGCGACCGCGAGCATCGCCGCGATGACCGAACCCCCCTGGCCGGGGAGCTCGATGCCGCTGTTGATCCACAGCGGTCGGAGGCGCAGCACCTCCTCGAGTGCGGTGATGCCACCTTCCGACATGCCGACGCCGATGCCCGGGCCCGGGTAGGTCGAGAGGCCGTCGATGTCGGAGGGCTCGAGGCCGGCGTCGGCGATCGCCTGCAGCGCAGCGTCGACGGTCAGGGTGATGGGGTCGACCATGAGGCGACGACCGACCTGCGACATGCCGATGCCGGTGATGGCGACGTCGTCCTCGAACTTCTTCGCGCCTCTCGGCATCGGGCGTGCGACCCGCGACGTCTCGTCGACGGCCGGGAACGGGCCCTTCTCGGTCTCACCGGTGGGCTCGAACAGCGGGATCCACACGTCCTCGTCGTGCTCGAAGCGCACCTGCACCTTCATGCCCACGTAGACGTCGCCCGGTTCGCAGCCGACGATGTTGGTGGTGAGGCGGACGCGGTCGTCCTCCTCGATGGCGACGATCGCGATCACGTAGGGGGGCGGGAAGCTCGGGAGCCAGGTGTGCTCGTTGATGGTGAAGCCCGCCACCACCGCCCGGCCCGACACCTCGGCCGGCTCCCACTCGTTCGAATGGCAGTACGGGCAGACCGCGCTCGGCGGGTGGCGCAGCTCGCCGCAGTCGCGGCACCGTTGGAAGCGCAGCTTCCCGTCCTCGCCCGACTTCCAGAAGAACGTGTTGCTGTCGGTCAGCTCGGGCAGCAGGCGCCCCGACGGTTCGGCCACGGTCACTCCTCCGTTTGCGCACGGGTCGTGGAAGGTCGGGACGCTACCCGGGCTCCCACGAAGCCACTACTTTTCGGGACGCTCGGAACCGTTGCGCGACGTGACACCTGGGGGAGACGCATGCCTGCACAGCTGAAGCCGAACGGTGGTCTCGAAGGCACCGGCGTGCTCGTCACCGGCGGCGGGACCGGCATCGGTGCCGCGTGCGCGCGCGTCGCGGCTGCCGACGGCGCCGCCGTCACCATCTGCGGGCGCACCGAAGCAACGCTCCGGGCTTCGGTCGAGAAGATCACCGGTGCCGCTGCGCACGGCGGCAGCATCCGCTACGTGGTCGGCGACGTGACCAGCGAGGAAGACGTCGAGCGCATCGTCGCCGCCGCCACCGAGCCCACCGGCACGCTCGACGGAGTGGTCGCCAACGCCGGCGGCGGCGGCATGCTCGCGCCCCTCGGCATGCAGGACGTCGGGGAGTTCGAGCGGGTGCTGAAGCTCAACGCCACCGGTACGTTCCTCACCGCCAAGCACGCGCTCCCGCACCTCATCGACGCGAAGGGCTCGTTCGTGGGCATGTCGTCGTTCGCGGGCGCGTACACCCACCGCTACTTCACCGGCTACACCGCGGGGAAGGGCGCACTCGAGCAGATCGTGCGCAACGCCGCCGACGAGTACGGCGCGCTGGGGGTGCGCTTCAACGCCATCCGACCCGGCTTCATCAGCACCGAGATCATGGAGGGCATCTCGCGTGACGGGTCCACCTACGAGAGCTACCTGCTGAACACGCCCCTCGGTCGGGTGGGGGAGCCCGACGAGATCGCGCACGTGGTGCGGTTCCTCCTCGGGCCCGAGTCGCAGTGGATGACCGGCCAGGTGCTCAACGTCGACGGCGGCAACTCGCTGCGCAGCGGTCCCGACTACGGCGAGCTCGTGGTGATGATGCACGGCGCCGATGCCATCCCGGGGGCGTCCGCGGGCTGAGGGGGACACAGGAGGGGGGACCGCCATGACCGAGACGCCAGTTGCCGTCGTCACCGGAGCGAGCCGCGGCATCGGACGCGCGGGCGCGCTCGCACTGGCCGAAGCTGGTTTCGACGTCGTCGTGAGCGCCCGCACCGTCAGGGAGGGCGACGGCGCGTCGGACTCCACGTCGGTGCGCCAGGATCACAGCTCCGTCGTGGTCCCCGGCAGCCTCGAACGGACCGCGGAGGAGATCGAGGAGCGCGGCCGGCGCGCGTTGATCGTGCCGATGGACCTGCTCGATCGTGATGCCGTGCTCGCGCTGCCCGCGACCGTGCTCGCGGAGTGGGGCCGGATCGACGTGCTCTTCAACAACGCGATCTACAAGGGCCTCGGCACCCTCGACCGCGTCGCGGATCTCACCGTCGAGTCGATGCTCGACATGTTCACCGGCAACTTCGTGCATCAAGTGCTGCTGATCCAGGCGGTCCTGCCCCACATGCTCGAGCGGGGACGGGGCACGATCATCGACATGGTGTCGGGCTCGGCCCGGCTCGATCCGCAGGCGCCGCCGGGCGAGGGCGGCTGGGGCATCCTCTACTCGGGGTCGAAGGCGGCGTTCGCGCGGGTGGCCGGCGGCATCAACGCCGAGTACCTGAGCTCCGGGATCAAGGCGTTCAACGTCGACCCCGGCAACGTCGTCACCGAAGCCCGGAAGGCGATCAAGGCGGATGACGAGTACTCGGCCGGGTACGGCAGCGAGCCGGCCGAGGCCACGGGCAAGGTCGTGGCCTGGCTCGCCACCGACCCCGGTGCCGACCGGTTCCTCGGCAAGTGGATCTTCGCCCCGAAGCTCTGCTCCGACCTCGGCCTGCTCCCCGACTGGACGTACCGGCCGGTCGCCTGAGGCGTGCCGCGTCAGCGCACCTCGAGCGTCATCGCGGTCTCGCCGTCGGCCCGCACCGCTCGCAACGCGGCGCCGTCGTCGTCGGTCGGTGCACCGGCGAGCCAGAACCGTCGGTTGGCGAAGTGCGGGGCGCGGGCACGGTACGACACCTCGCGCGCGTCACGTCCGCGACGGGTGCGCGCGAGCTCGGCCAGCAGGATCGCGGTGAGCGGACCGTGCACCACGAGATCGGGGTAGCCCTCCACCTCGGTCGCGTACGGGTGGTCGTAGTGGATGCGGTGAGCGTTGGCGGTCACCGCGGAGAAGCGGAAGAGGAGCCTGGGGTCGGCGACGCGCTCCTCGACCCACTCGTCCTCGGGGGGCGCATCGGCGTCGTGACCGACCGGCGCCAGCGCGCCGGCGGTGCGGAACACGAGGTCCTGCTCCTCCTCGACGTGGGGCGCGCCTTCCTGCTCGATGGTGTGGCCGACGGTCACCAGCCAGAAGCGTCCGGCGCCACCCTCCTTCATGTCGGCCTTCACGATGCGAGAGACCCGCTCGGCATCCACGCCGATGCGCAGCGGCCGGGTGACGCGCACACGGCCACCGACCCACATGCGCTGTGGGAACTCGTCCATCTCGGTGCGACGGCGCGGATGGCCGTCGATGCCCAGCGCGCCGGTGGGCACCGCAGGGTGGAAGAGCACCCAGTGCCAGAGCGCGGGCAGCAGTCCGTGATCGAGGACCGCGGGATCGACGTCGAGGCACGCGGCCAGGCGGGCGGCCGGCTCGAGTCGCACTGGGTCATGGGCGATCGGCGCGAAGCCGGCGTCGGCGAGCGTGGGCACGGCGCTCACGCGAGTGCCACCGCGCTCGCGACCACGCCGTCGTCGTGGAGCGCTCCGATCTCGGCGGGGGAGAGCTCGAGCACGTCGGCGAGGACCTCGTCGGTGTGCATGCCGAGGAGCGGCGCGGCCGCGGGCGGCTCGGGGGGCTCGGTGGGGAACTTGAGCGGCGACGCCGGCGTGCGCAACGTGCCGATGCCAGGGTGGTCGACGTCGCCGAACACCGGACTCGTGGGCGCGACGCGCCAGTCGTCGTCGAGCAGCTGCGTGAACGTCTGGTACGGACCCCAGCACACGCCGTGCGCGTCGAGCGCCTTGCGCACCTCGTCGAGGGTGCGCGCTTCGAACCAGGGCTTGAGCAGCGCGGCAATGCCGTCGCGCGCGCGGTAGCGGTCGGCTTCCTTCGTGAAGTCGGCGTCGAAGGCGCGCTCCATCGCCGGGAGGTGCTCCTCGATGCCGGTGGCCTTCACCAGCGTGCGCCACTGGTTGAGGCTGATGGCGACCACCATGACGCGCCGCCCGTCGCGGGTGGCGAAGTCGCGTCCGAACGCGCCGTACATGTCGTTGCCGAGGGGCGGCCGGTTCTCGTGCGACACCTCGGCCTGCGCGAGGAAGCCCAGGTTGGCGACCATGGTGAACGCGACGTCGGCCAGCGAGATCTTGACCAACTGGCCCTCACCGGTGACCGTGCGCTTGCGCTCGGCGGCGAGGACGCCGATGACCGCGTTGAGCCCGGTGGCGATGTCCCACGCCGGGAGTGCGTTGTTCACCGGGAACAGCGATCCGACCGGCCCGGTGGCGTTGGCGATGCCCGACGCCGCATTGACCGTGTAGTCGACCGCGGTGCTCTCGTCGGGATTGCCCACGATGTTCACGTACACGAGGTCGGGACGACGGGCCCGCAACCGGGCGTCGGCGAGCCAACCCGACTCGGGGAAGTTGGAGAGGAACACGCCTGCGTTGTCGCCCGGCGCGGTGATGAGCTCGGTCGCCAGCTCGCGGCCCTCGGGGCGGGAGAGGTCGATGGCGATGGACCGCTTCCCCTTGTTGAGCCCCGCCCAGTAGAGGCTGACTCCGTCGTCGGTGACCGGCCAGCGCTTGTAGTCGAGGCCGCCGCCGATGGTGTCGAAGCGGATGACGTCGGCGCCCAGTTGGGCGAGGGTGAGTCCGCCGAGGGGGGCGGCCACGAACGCCGATCCCTCCACGACGCGCAGGCCCGAGAGCAGCTCCATGGGCGACACGTTACGGTGCTCGGCATGGCACTGGACAAGCTCCTCTTCTTCTTCCGCCGCAAGGACGGGCTCACGCGCGAGGAGTTCCACCGGCACTACCTCGAGCAGCACGCGCCGCTCGGTCTGCGGGTCACGGTGACGATGGCCGGCTACACGGTGAACCTGGTCGACAGCGACAGCGACGTCGACGCGGTGACCGAGGTGTGGACCGCGTCGACGGCCGACTTCTTCGACCCGTCGAAGTCGTTCGCGACGGAGGAGGACGCGAAGGCGCTGATGGCCGACCACGACTCCTTCATCGGTCCCTACGACGCGTACGCGGTGGAGGAGGTGATCGTGCAGGGTGGTCTCCCCGACGCACCGCTCGGCGCGGTCGCGCCCGGCGCCAAGGTGTTCGTGGGCTACGCCGACGCGTCCAGCGTCCCCGCGCCGCCGGCCGACGCGACGTACGTGGTCGATCAGCGCGTCGTGCAGACCGTGATGCCGGGTTCAGCCGACCTCGCGGTGGTGCGCACGATCTGGCTGGAGGATCCCGGCGAGGCGACCGACCTCTGGGCCGAAGCGCTCGTCACCCGTGAGGTCCGGATGAAGCCCCCGTTCTGACCCGCCCTCCACCGATCCCCGAACTGGCGTCGTTCGGGGTGGTTGGACGACCACAGACGACGCCGGTTGGCGATGGTGGTCGGGTCAGGCCGACTTGGACTCGGGCGCGAGCTCGGGGTCGGCGGCGACGAGCTTGGCGAGCAGGTCGCGGAGCTGACGCTGCTCGGTGGCGCTGAGCGCGGCGAACGCCGACGGCGGTTCCGCCAGCAGTTCGAGCGCGCGCTCTCGCTTGGCGCGGCCCTCGGCGGTCAGCACGATGGTCTTCACCCGCCGATCGGTGGGGTGGGGTTGGCGTTCCGCGAGCCCGCGCTCCTGGAGGCCGTCGGCCAGTGCGGTCACGTACGACGCGTCGAACCCCCAGGTCTCGGCGAGCTCGCTCATGCGCAGCCCGCCGTTGCCGTCGTTGTCGCCGAGGTGCACGAACGCCTTGAGCAGCGGGGGAGAGAGTCCGAGCTCGCTGCAGATGCGGTGGACGCGGTCGTGCGCCTCGCCCTCCATGAACAGGGCGTACATCGACGCCCAGGCGTCACGGGATGCGTTGCGGGATGCGTCGCGGGCGGCCTGCGCGGTCACAAGGCCGAGCCTAGCAAAACAGTTGATGAAGATCGAACATTGATTCTCATAAAAACTTGAGAACAGTCAAGAAAATCGCACTAGGGTGTTCGTCATGGCAGCACCTGCGATCGAAGCCGATGGACTGGTGAAGCGCTTCGGCGACCTGGAAGCGGTGAAGGGCGTCTCGTTCGAGGTCCCGGAGGGACGTGTGCTCGGGGTCCTGGGCCCAAACGGCGCGGGCAAGACCACCGCCGTGCGCATGCTCACCACGCTGTTGAAGCCCGACGGCGGCACGGCGCGCGTGCTCGGCGTCGACGTGCGCAAGGACCCGCAGCGCGTCCGGGCGAGCATCGGGCTCGCCGGTCAGTACGCCGCGGTCGACGAGAACCTCACCGGTCGGGAGAACCTGGCGCTGGTCGGCAAGCTCACGCACCTGCCGGCCGCGGAGATCACCGCTCGATCCGACGAGCTGCTCGAGCAGTTCGCGCTGTCGCACGCGGCCGACCGCGTGTCGCGCACCTACTCGGGAGGAATGCGTCGTCGCCTCGATCTCGCCGCCGCGCTGGTGCACCGGCCGCCGGTCCTGTTCCTCGACGAGCCGACGACCGGCCTCGACCCGCAGGGCCGCAACGACCTGTGGGGCGTGATCGAGGCGCTCGTGCGCACCGGCACCACCGTGCTCCTCACCACGCAGTACCTCGAAGAGGCCGACACGCTCGCCGACAACATCGTGGTGATCGACCACGGCAGCGTGATCGCCGAGGGCACGGCCACGGAGCTGAAGGAACGACTCGGCTCGACGGTCGTGGAGATCACGATGCGCCACGACGACGACACCGCGACCGCGGTCGAGCTCCTCGCCCCGGTGGGGAGCGCCTCGCGCGACGGCAAGTTGGTGCGCATCAGCGTGCCCGGTGGCGCGGGGCCCAGCTCGATGCTCGAATCGGTGCGCCTCCTCGACGGCGCGCATCTCGATCCCGCCACGATGGTGCTTCGCGAACCCACCCTCGACGACGTATTCCTCGAGCTCACCGGTCGCACCACGGTCGACGACGACGACGGAGGCGACAAATGACGGCAGTGACCACCGACGCACCGGTCGCGGTGGCGCGCATCAACCGCGGTCACGCGGTCGGCGACGCGCTCACGATGATGTGGCGCAACATCCTGAACATCAAGCGCAACCCGCAGCTGCTGGTGTTCGCCACCATCCAGCCGGTCATCTTCGTGCTGATGTTCCGCTACGTCTTCGGCGGTGCGATCCAGGGGAGCCTGCCGCCCGGTCAGACGTACGTGAATTTCCTGATGCCGGGGATCTTCGTGCAGACCATCGTCTTCGGCTCGCTCACCACCGGCGTCGGCCTCGCCGACGACCTCAGCAAGGGTCTCATCGACCGGTTCCGCTCGCTGCCGATGGCCCGCTCCGCGGTGTTGGTCGGCCGCACGCTCGCCGATCTCGTGCGGAACTTCTTCGTCGTGATCCTCATGTGCATCGTCGGCTTCATCGTGGGGTGGACGATCGGCACCAACGTGTGGGGATTGCTCGGCGCGATCGCGATCATCGTCGCCTTCTCGTACTCGCTGTCGTGGGTGTTCGCCATCGTCGGTCTCTCGGTGAAGGACGCCGAGACCGCGCAAGCGGTGTCGTTCCCGATCCTGGCGCCGTTGGTGTTCGCGTCGTCGGCGTTCGTGCCCGTGGCCACGATGCCGTCGTGGTTGCAGGGCTGGGCCAAGAACCAGCCGGTGTCGGTCGTCGTCAACGCCGCCCGCGCCCTCACCATCGGCGGGCCGACCGCACACGACGTCACCCTGGCCCTCATCTGGATCGTCGGCATCGTGGCCGTCTGCGCGCCGCTCGCCGTCCGTCGCTACCGCCGCGCCGTCT
>Ga0265327_10002673_pt1 | contig 18318 bp, 8 predicted proteins | sample 41621metaG_FD_202089 | JGI IMG/M metagenome (GOLD analysis project Ga0265327, IMG submission 202089) | Rhizosphere microbial communities from Carex aquatilis grown in University of Washington, Seatle, WA, United States - 4-16-21 metaG | ecosystem: Host-associated > Plants > Roots > Rhizosphere >...
GAATAATTGTTCCCACAAACGATTTACAATTGTTCTTGCTGTCAATGGATTTTTTTTATCAGTCAGCCACATTGCTAATCCTAAACGATTGCGAGGCGCACCTGCTGGAAGTTGATTTAATGAATGCGGAACATCTGGCTGAACAACATCGCCCTTCACGAGCCAGTTGCCTCTTTCAAAAACATTCGATGTTCGGTGCATGTATGAAGGATTGTCCATCATCACAGGCGTTGTTGGAACATCTGCAATAAGCAATTTCCAATATGTATTTTTCATTGCTGTATAATCAGGCTTTTCTTTGCCCGGAAATTCATCTGTGAAATAAATCCAATCGATCATTGCACCGACATCTACTGGCGTTTTTAATTTATTATTCTCATAAGTGAAATATAAAGAATGAATGCCGTTCATTGGTTGAATATCTGCTTCCGCAATTACCCAATCAGTATTTTTTGTTTTGTTCAACTTGATAGAAGCAAGCAGCGGGCCGTCAGCATTGTCTGCATGAATTTGCCAAGTGCCACCATCAACATTACCGCTAAAGCGGTAGATGAGATGATTTTTATTTGTAAGCTCAACATCTTTTAAGCGACAGACAGCGTGATCACGGAACGCTGCCCACTTCGTATCGGCAAGCGCACTATTTACGAAGCTGTCACACCGCAATGAATTATAAGAAGGCTGCCATGTTTTCAAAAACTGATATATTTCTTTTGCTTTTTGCGGCGATGCGTTTTTCGTGAGCCAATCAGTCAATTTATCCATTTCATTTTTTGCAGAATCATTATAAGTGCGGAGCAACGGATAATCAGCATAAGAATCTTCATCCCTCGTGTCGTTATAAAACGCCATGAATTTATAATATTCATCATGAGTGAATGGATCATAAGGATGACTGTGACATTGCACACACCCAAAAGTAGTTCCCATCAATGCTTCCCATGTTGTGTTCACACGGTCAAGCACAGCCGCAGTCCTGAATTCTTCATTATTTGTACCACCTTCATCATTGGTCATGCTATTGCGTTGAAACGCCGTTGCAATGTATTGCTCATCGGTTGCGTTCGGCAGCAGATCGCCAGCAATCTGCTCTATTAAAAACTTATCATAAGGCTTATCATTATTAAACGCATTGATGAGCCAATCGCGATATCTCCAAATACTTCTGCCTCCATCTTTTTCGTAGCCTTTTGTATCTGCATAACGCGCAAGATCAAGCCACATGGAAGTCCAGCGCTCGCCATAATGTTTTGAAGCAAGCAATGAGTCAACCAAATTTTCATACGCAGCATCGCTCTTATCATTCAAAAACTTTTGCGATAAATTTTCGGGTGCTGGCATTCCAATCAGATCAAGACTTACCCTTCTTAATAAAGTTGCTTTGTCAGCTTCAACCGATGGCGACAATTTTTCTTGTTTCAGTTTATCGTAGATGAAATAATCAATATCATTTTTTGCCCAATCAATTTTTTTTGCAGAGATCAAACCAAACAAAGATGGCTTTGGCTTCGGTACTTCAACAGGCTGCACTGCAACATAAGCCCAATGATCGCCCCATTGTGCGCCTTCTTTGATCCATTTTTTTAAAATTTCAATCTCATCTTTTGATAATGCTTCATGTTTGTAAGGCATTCTTTCTTCGGGATCTTTTAATGTAAGCCTGCGGATCATTTCGCTATGTTCCGGATCGCCCGGAATAATCGCTGGCTTGCCTGATTCATTTTTTGCCAATGCCTCCGATCGGAATAATAAGCTAAAGCCAGCTTTGCGGCGAACGCCACCATGACAAGTAATACATTTTTTATTGAAGATGGGTTTCACTTGCGCATTGAAGTCAACAGTTTGACTACGCATGCTGAAAGTTAGAAATGCAATAATGGCAAGAAGAAGAAATGCTATCAGCCACCATTTTTTATTTAATAGGAACACTTTCATGGAAGCAATGAATAAGTGTCTAAGTTACAGTTTTTATCGCGAAGAATTTGATGCAAGGTTTTGCTTTTGTCCATTGATTGCTATATAGAAAAGACGGTGACAATTTCTTATGACGACCCAATTAGTTGGCGCGAGATTTCCCATCCCGACTTAATCACTAATGTTTGAAGACGATGCTGCGGGACTCGAAATGAAAATCTGCCGATTTTTAGCGCTTCGAAAAATAATTATTTATTCTTTTTCAATCAATCCCTCATCAATCAAATAAGCAGAAGCCTCGCTCACAATTGGCTTTGCTTTTGCATCAATAAAAATAATATCAAAGCCATTTGCTTCTGTTGATTCAAATGTCAAGATGCGCTTTCTCCCGATTGTAGTTCCTGCAATTTCTTTTACCACATTGCCATCTTTCTTCACTTCAACAATAAAATTTTTTACTCTTTGTCCAAGCTGTATCGGTTCTTTCAGAACAATACAATTGATTTTTTTTAGAGAACCAAACCTGATTTTGTAATTGTTGTTATAGGCAAGCGGAAATTTTTTATTGATGACGGCTTTGCCAAAACTTTCATCGCGCAATTTTTTAAAACCAACAAGCGCTGCAGAATCATGTTCATTGATCAAGCCTCTTCTATCTGGCGGAACATTCAATAATAATGCAGATCCTCTACCCACAGATTTTAAATACAACTGAAATAATTGCTCAGGCGTTTTTACTTTATCGTCTTCTTGCTGATGATAAAACCATCCTGGTCTGATGCTCACATCGCATTCTGCCGGGATCCAATTTTTCCCGTTTTCATTTCCTGCATTCAATGTATCGGTTGGTGGCGCGCCTGCACCTCTCGTAAAACCTGCAGTGTCCAATAAAGCCCAGTTTGTTTTCCCTGCAAAGCCGCTTTCATTGCCAACCCATCTAATATCTGGCCCAATATCGCTGAATACAACAGTGTTTGGCGCAATGCTTCGCATAGTATTTTCAAATCTCCGGAAATCATACACTTGCTTTTTTCCATTAGGGCCTTCGCCATTTGCACCATCCCACCAAAATTCAAAAAATGGTCCATAATTCCGCACGATTTCTTTCATCATATTTACATACACATCATTGTAAGCATCGGTGCCATAAGCGGGATGATTTCTATCCCAAGGCGACAAGTACACGCCCATTTTCAATCCGTATTCATTGCATGCATTTCTTAAATCGCGCAGCACATCTCCTTTCCCATTTTTCCATTTGCTTTGCGCAACTGTGTGCGTTGAATATTTGCTTGGCCATAAACAAAATCCATCGTGATGTTTTGCTGTGATCATAACGCCTTTCGCTCCCGCAGCTTTTGCAATGCGGCACCACTGGCGGCAATCCAATTCTGAAGGATTGAAAACTTCTTCATGCTCTGTTCCCTTTCCCCATTCCAGATCAGTGAAAGTGTTTGGCCCAAAATGTATGAAGAAATAATATTCCATATTGCTCCACTGCAATTGCCTTGCAGATGGCAACGGCCCGAATGGCTGAACTTTTTGTGCATTAACAAAAAAAAGCGCACTGCTACAAAAAGCCAAAAGCAAGAATGATTTTTTCATTGGGAAAATTATTAATAGTGAACGGTTGGCGATTGCCAACCATTGCAAAGAACATTAATTTTTTCTAAAAAAATAAACTCATATAACCGCGCCCATTAATGGATCGCTGCTCGATTCTTTTCCAGTCTCCACATGTCCGGCATATCTCCTCTCAAAATTTTTATTGCCATTTATTCTTACCGTGAAATCGTACCAACCAAAACTTTTGCTGAGATCTAAAACTATTTTCTGCTCCTGATTTGCTGCAATGGCTTTTGTGAGCGCTGGGTTTTTATACGCATTGTCAGTAATCTCAATACTGCTTTGGGAAGAATCATTGTTTTCAATCTTCATCTCAATATTTCCAGAAAGGTTTCTGCCGTTTGAACTGCTATGATAATTGCACGCAACATCAATAGCAGGCTGGTTCGCATCTCCTTTAAATTCCCTAAAAAAACCATTTGGTCCATAAACACTTGCATGATAAATGCCATTCTCAAATTCGTTCACGTTCCATGAGTTTTTTAATCTGTCTCCTGCTGAAACAGCATAAGAAGAAAATTTGCCATACTCATTTCCATGAACAAAAATATTAAATGGGGAGCCTGAAGATTTTTCCTGGAAAACATCTTTACCAGCTTTCATTTCAATATCAAAAGTTTTTTTATCAACGCTCAATTTGCCTTCTGCATACAATTCATAAGGAAGAGCGCAAGATGGCCGCGTTCCTTTTTCCTGTTTAGGCATGAATGGCGATTCGTGCCCACGATTATTGATCTGCTCAATTTCTTCTGCTGTTAATTTTTTAAAATTGCTCGGAACATTTTTAAATTTTGCTTTATGGATTCCTTCAACAAAAGGTTCTCTTGCGAGAAATGGGAGCGCATTAATTTTTTCGCCTTTGTCTGGTCTGAAAACAGAAGTGAGATCGCCGCAAATTGTGCGGCGCCAATTCGTAATGTTTTCTTCTTTAATATTCTTGCCGAATTTTTTATTCAAAAAGCTTTCGAGAAACTGTAGCACTGATGTGTGATCAAAAACTTGTGAGTTCACAAAACCTCCGCGGCTCCATGGAGATGCGATTACTAACGGAACTCTAAAACCAAGGCCAATAGATCCCGGCGAATCACCATCAGCCTGAACATGCTCAATGCTTGTTTCAATTCCTTCAGAAACCTTTCCTGATGCGGGATTACGAGAATCTGGTGCAACAAATGGCGGCACATGATCATAATAGCCATCGTTCTCATCATAAGCCAAAACAAAAATTGTTTTCTTCCACACTTCCGGGTTTTTTGTAAGAATATCCATTGCCTCAGATAAATACCAAGAGCCAAACCATGGTGTGCTCGGATGATCAGAAAAACACTGAGGCGCTACAAGCCATGAAACAGTTGGCAAATTTCCAGTCTTCACATCTTCGCGGAACTGATGAAAAATATCTCCCTTCGGGATATTAATTTCACGATTAATAGTTGCATCCTTATAATTCAGCGGAGTAAGTTTATGCTGATTAGGATCTTTGGTATTTGTAACAAATGCTTTGCTGTGAATATTTTTTTCGTGCTCTGACAAACTAGCAAATTTTTCGTGCGTATAGTTTTTCTGATCATCAAGCGCAACTTCCAATTCGTGTTGTCTATATTTTAATAGCCGTTGCGCGTTTTCATATTCTTTGCTATCAGTCGTCAATTTTTTTGATTTATCTTCCACATCAGCAATTTCTTTTTTGAGCTTCTCAATTCTTTTAGGTAAATAATCAATGTACAACTTCGAAAATTTTACGTTGTATTGTTTGAGATACTCAAGCACATTATCACCAAAATTCCCAAGCCATACATCTTCTTCTTCTGTAAAACCATGATCAAGCCCAATCTCATTCTGATAAACTTTCCATGATATTCCATTCTTCTCAAGTCTCTCAGGAAAAGTTTCCCATTGAACACCTGCTTCCACATCACCATTTTGCACGTAAGGTTTTGCGCTTACATGTTGTTTCTCTCTCACTGTGCCGGTCCAGAAATAAAGACGGTTTGGATCAGTTCCTGTCAATGATGAACAAAAATTCTGATCGCAAACAGTGAATGCGTCTGCCAATGCATAATAAAATGGAATGTCTTCACGCGTATAATAACCCATCGTTAAAGGCATGTCTGCATAGTCATCCGATTTTTTTGCTTCGATCCAGTTATCGTGAAAACCATTGTTCCTAGCTTCCATCTGACTTTGGCGACCATGCGGCAATGATCCCATCCATGTAATTTTTGTATCTTTTATATCAAGCCTGAATGGAGAATAGGTTTCACCTTTTTTATTTGTCTGCAGCCAAACTTTATTTTTATTGGGCAATGAGATCGCTCTCGGATCATTAAAACCGCGAACACCCTGAAGCGTTCCATAAGTATGATCGAACGATCTGTTTTCCTGCATCAGCAAAACAATATGTTCTGCGTCCATAAAAGTGCTGCCTGCCGCAGGGTTAATAGCCAATGCTCTTTGAATAGAAGCTGGAAGCATTTGCGACATACCTACAGCGCCAGAAAGCAATGCTGTTTTTTTTAGAAAACTTCTTCTGGTATCCATATAAAAAAATTGAATGCTGAAATTAAACGTTCGGAGGATCAAGGCTGCGAGTTAATAGCAAGATAACATAAAAATAATCACAAACATTTACACAAACGTTGACGTGATTTTTAGAAGGTGTCTGTATTTATTCAATCTCGTACCATGTATAGCTTTCCGGCTCAATTGAAAAAGTCAGCTCCATTTCATAGTTGCGATTAACTGGATAAACTTTTGGCGCAACTCCTTTTTCGCGAACAGTGGCAATGGTAATTAAACCAGAATAATACATTGGGATCTTAATTGTCCGCGTGATTTTTTCTTTAAGCGGGTTATACAACATCACAAATGCTTTTATATCCTGTTGTGGATTTACGTGCATGATACCATCCCAATCTCTTCCATCAGCTCTGCGCAAATGGATGATATCAGAATTAAGAATGCTGCGATATTTTTTATACCATCTGATTACATTGCTCACCATTTTTTTTGTTGTATCTGTATCAAATAATCTTGGCCCGCGATAACAAGCCTGAACGCCTGCGCCATAATATTGCATCATCAACTGTTCATAATCTTTCAGGTGTTCTGAAAGTGGCTCCAGCACTGCCTCTGGGCCACCGCCCTGATATTTTGTGAGCGGTACAAAACCCCAACTCATCGATGGCGTTTTCTCCCAAAGCCCATCATAAATATTTTGCCTGTTCAAAATTTTTTGGTTTTCTCTTGGCAATGAGAAATTCACTTCGCGATATCCAATCGCAATTTTATTGGTGCCATCCAAAAAATACCAATCAGGCGCATTCACATAAACACCATGCTCGCTGCACCAATGATATAATCCTTTCTGCAATTCCATTTGTTTCCATTGCGAGTCATCTAAATTTTTATGTCCCGGATGTTTGGTAGAAGCACAAACATCGCCGGGATAAGGGCCATCATTTTCAAAAACATTAAAGCCAGTATTAGAAATAAAATATTTCAGCTTCGCTAAATATGCCAACCCCCATTTGCTCCCCATACATGGTGCATTGCCGAAGAACGCGGCTGCATCGGGCTTTCCGGTTATGGGATCGATCACATCATCTGAATCACTGATTTGCCTCGAGCTGAATAATGAATAGCCTCCAATCAAAATATTTTTGCTGTGGGCATAATCGCTCAGTGCTTTCCATTTTTTTATGTTTGCCGCAGAAGTGTCTTCCATATCGCAATGGCTTCCAAAACTTAATATCACGGCCTCATATCCTGTTGCCCAGCACTGATCGATTGCTTGTTTTACTTCTTCATCATTTTTGCTCACTAAGTGCATGAAGATTGGGTTCTCTGTTGTCCATGGCGCAATCGTTCTGTACATTTTCCTAATCGCCAATCCTCTTCTCTCACGGTCATAGCTATCCATTAATAATTCGCTGGTGCGAACAGAATTGAAAACTTCATTGGGCTGCATTTCAACACCCGTCACTTTTTCAGGATATACTTCCAACAAACAAGGTGTTTGATAATTATAATTTACCTGAGAGGTATAAACAGAATCCATTTTCCAATGTGTTGTCTGATCGCTGATATCGTAGCGCATTGCATTGTTGAACGCATAATTGGTTTCAACATAAATGCCATGTTGCTTTTTCATTTGTTCTGGCGTGCCAACAACAGCGCTTTCTTCTTCCACCAATGCCAGCACTTCATTCACTGCACGATTTAAAGTGATGGTATGATCTGTTTTATTTTCTACAGAAACCCATTTAATAATTAATGGAATGCCATCATACAATTCATAATTTACTTTGATGATGATGTTTTTCAATTCCAATAAATTAGATTGAAACAAAAATGAAAGTATTTTTCCTGTCGGCTGATTCTTGTTCATTGCCCAGATTGTCTGCTTCCATTGAACAAAAGGTTTTATATCAGCAATTTCATATTTCACAAATTGAAAATCATTTTCATTCACGGTAAAACTATCCAACCATTCAGGAAGCAGATATGCATTTTCGGTTTGCCCATGCAACCCGCCGACATTATATTCTTTATTATTAATAGTTACTCTTGCTTCTGGTTTTATTGCTCGCAATAATTGTTGTCCGTTGCTCAGGTTTTTATAATCAATACAAACAACATTTGGCTGGATGCGAAAAGCTCTTTTCACTAAGCCATTATATAAAATAATATTTTTCCCATCTTCAGTTTTGTAAACATTTGCTTTCTCAGCAAGAGGATTAACAAGCCAATCCTTCTCATAAATTTTATCATTCGCATTGTTCCATATAGATTGAGCAGACAAATTATTCATCTGACATATCAGAACTAATAAACCAGCAAAAAATACTCTCAACATTTTTTTTGTTTCTTTTATTTAGGAAAAAAATTAGTTCACAATCATTTCATCCACAAAAAGCCATGCTTCATCGCCGGCCCCGGTATTACCTGCAGCTATTTTACCAAGCGGTTCTGCAATAATCCGCAAGTATCTCGCAGTAACAGATTGCCATGCAATATTAAATGATGCTGCCCCGTCTTTCGAAGGAACAGGCACATCTTTTTCCGCAACCGTTTTAAAATTTTTCCCATCATCCGAAACTTGCACCGTTACTTTTTTCGCAACCCAAACCCAGCTCGATGGCTTTTGAAAAAATCTTGTTTGCAAGGAAGAAGTTGCAATCGCATTGCCAAAATCAATTGTTCCATTGAATGCTTTTCCTTCCCAACCGAGCCATTCATCATCACTAAATTGTTCATCATTTCCCAAACAACCATTCACCCAAGCACTGCTTCCCCCTTTATTGTATTGCTTGTCTGGCGCGGTTTCAAGCGTTATGGGTTTGCCTACAGCTTTGTGCAACTGAAATGATTTTTTTATTTGATCAAGCACAATCCCATCCTGCAAAACTGCCGCAGTGAGCGTGGAATTTTTTTCAATGATGATCGGATCTTTATAAATAGCAGATTGTTCTGTTGGAATTGTTCCATCCATTGTATAATGAATATCATAATCTTTTGAAACACCACCGAGCGTAGCCTGAACTTTTTTATCTGGATTAATTGAAGTGCCCAATTTTATTTCAAAAAGATGTTTGCTGTAATTGACATTATAAGTATTCAATCGTTTTAAATAATGGATAAGCCTACCCGTGAATTCCTCATAATTCTTTTTTGAAGGATTTGTCCAATCTACCTCCGCCAATGCAACTGCACGAGGGAAAATCATATACTCTGCTTTTGCCGGGGAAGGAATATATTCAGTCCATAAATTTCCCTGCGCACCTTGAATGAATTTTTTTTCATCGTCTTTTAATTCTGTTGGGATCGGATCGTAGCCATATACTTTTGGCAACGTGAGCATACAACAAAATGCAACAGGCTCGCCAGGCGCATCAGATTGGTAGTGATCAAAATAACAATAATCACCCGGAGTCATGATCACATTGTGATGTTGCTGGGCCGCTTTAATGCCACCTTCAATTCCGGTCCAGCTCATCACCGTTGCGTTTGGTGCCAACCCGCCTTGCAAAATTTCATCCCAACCAATGATGCTTCTGCCTTTGCTGTTCACAAATTTTTCAATGCGGCGAATAAAATAACTTTGCAATTCTTCTACATTTTTCAATCCTTCATCTTTCATTCGCTGCTGATCATATTTGCATTTCTTCCAGGTTTCTTTGCTTGCTTCATCGCCTGCCACATGAATATATTTCGATGGGAAGACATCCATCACTTCTTCCAAAATATCGTCCAAAAATTTGAACGTTTCATCTTTTGTGCAGTACTCATTTTGTATTTGCTGCGGATAAGGAAAAGCTTTTCCATTGCTATCGAGACAAGCCAATTCAGGATACGAAGCGAGCGCCGACATAGAATGTGCAGGCATTTCAATCTCAGGAACGATGGTGATAAATTTTTCTGCTGCATATTTCACCAAGTCTTTCAATTCTTGTTGCGTATAATAACCGCCATACAAAGTATCATTAGGTCGTGAATTATAGTCATACGTTGCGTTAAGCGGGGTACCTTTTCTATATGCCCCAAATTGATTGAGCTTTGGATATTTCTTGCTCTCAAAACGCCAGCCCTGACTATCCGTAAGATGAAGATGAAGCCTGTTCATTTTTTGCATCGCCAACAAATCAATCAGCTTTTTCAAAAAAGAATAAGGCATATAATGCCTCGCCACATCCAGCATAATACCTCTGTATGGAAAGCGAGGTTCATCTTTAATAGCAACACAAGGAATTGCCCATTTCATATTTTTTTGCAGATCATTTTTTTCAATTTCCTCAGGCAATAATTGCAAGATGCTTTGAACCCCATAAAAAATTCCTTCAGTGGTTTTCCCTTTCAGCAAAATTTTTTGAGGAAGGACAGTAAGTTGATAACCTTCATCATCAGTGATTGTTTTGTCAAGGCTTACAACAATAATTGATTTCTGTTTGCAAACTGCTTTCGATAAAATATCGAGGCCCGCAGCTTTTGCCAATTTTGTTATTAATGGCTGAACCGATTGCTGCAATGCTTCACTGCATTGCAAGCGAGTGCAATTAGAAAAAATAAATTCCCCTGAATTTACGGTGAGCTCGTTTGGCAGTGGAATAATATTAACTGAGGTTTGCGCCCAACAACCATAACCAATCATTAAAAAAAATAAAATTGCAATTTGTTTTTTCATGCTCATATTTTAGAAACTATAAAAAATGTTCGACTCTTTTCTGCATGGAAGTTATAGAAAAAACATTGTCAACCTAAAAAACATATAAGTAGAGCAATTACCTTTGCGGCAAAATATTATTTTATGGAATATAGGATTGAAAAAGATACGATGGGAGAAGTGAAAGTGCCAGTTGATGCATATTATGGCGCGCAAACGCAGCGCAGCATCGATAATTTTAAAATTGCACAGGACATTAATAAAATGCCGAAAGAAATTATCCGCGCATTTGCTTATCTAAAAAAAGCTGCTGCATTAACAAACTTCGAAGCAGGAGTTCTGCCAAAAGAAAAATCAGATTTGATAGGGAAAGTGTGCGATGAAATTTTGGATAATAAACTGAACGATGAATTTCCATTGGTGGTTTGGCAAACAGGGAGCGGAACGCAAAGCAATATGAACGTGAACGAAGTGGTTGCTTACCGTGCGCATGTTATTAATGGCGGCAAATTAACAGACAAAGAAAAATTCATCCATCCCAATGATGATGTCAATAAATCGCAATCATCAAATGATACTTTTCCAACGGCGATGCATATCGCAGCTTATAAAATTTTAGTAGAGACAACCATTCCAGGGATTGAAAAACTGCGCGATACGCTTGTTGAAAAAAGCAAGAAGTATATGCATGTGGTAAAAATCGGTCGCACACATTTTATGGATGCAACGCCTTTAACCGTTGGGCAGGAATTTAGCGGTTATGCGTCACAGTTAAACCATGGATTGAAGGCAATAAAAAATACGTTAGCACATTTATCAGAGCTTGCACTTGGTGGAACTGCCGTTGGAACCGGCATTAACACGCCGCCAAACTATGCCGTGAATGTTGCGAAGCAAATTGCCGAGTTAACAGGATTGCCATTTATTACCGCAGAAAATAAATTTGAATCGCTGGCGGCGCACGATGCAATTGTAGAAGCCCATGGCGCATTGAAAACAGTTGCAGTGAGCTTAATGAAAATCGCAAATGATATCCGCATGCTTTCATCCGGACCCCGCAGTGGAATCGGCGAGCTTTTCATACCAGATAATGAACCAGGCTCATCTATTATGCCAGGCAAAGTGAACCCAACTCAGTGTGAAGCATTAACAATGATTGCCGCGCAGGTCTTGGGAAATGATGTTGCTATCAATATCGGTGGCGCAACGGGGCATTTTGAGCTGAATGTTTTTAAACCTATGATGATATATAACTTTCTGCACAGTGCAAGATTAATTGGTGATGGATGCGTTTCTTTCAATGATAAATGCGCGGTCGGCATCGAACCAATTGAAGCAAACATTAAAAAACATGTTGACAATTCCCTGATGCTTGTTACTTCCCTCAATACAAAAATTGGCTATTACAAAGCTGCTGAAATTGCACAGAAGGCACACAAAGAAGGAACAACCTTAAAAGAAATGGCCGTGAAATTGGGCTATGTAACGCCTGAAGAATTTGACCAGTGGGTTATTCCAGCAAAAATGGTGGGGGAAATTAAAGGTTAAAATTTTGTGTGCCAGCAATTTTATTTTATTTGATTCGTTGTGTAAGCCTGATACTCGAATCAAATATCAAATTTTCAATTCGTATGAACAGGGTTTACAGGCTCGCTATTGTGCTGATTGCTTTAGTAAGTATTTATAGCTGCTCAAAAGAGCTCAGCTATGAAACAAGTGTTATTCCAGTTGCAACTACTGCCACTGGTTCTCTTAAAGATAGTCTTGGCAATTGTCTTACAATAACCCCAAGCGGCAGTTATTATAATGGCATCGCAATTCTCGGCGATACAAATTATGTTCAGATCACAGTTGATGTGAAAACGACCGGCAACTACAATATTCAATCAGACAGACAAAATGGTTTTCAATTTGCGGGCACAGGCGTTTTTAACAGCACGGGCATTCATACCATCAGTTTAAAAGCATCGGGGACGCCATCGCAAATTCAGACGACTGCTTTCACAGTAAGTTTTGACAGCACTGCATGTATGTTTACTGTAAACGTTCAGGACAGCACAGGGCATAGCGGAAGCACAAGTGGTGGAACAACAGACACCACAGGAATAGCTTTAGGCAAATGGCAGTTTATTACTAACGGGCATACCTATTCGGGTAATATTGCTACATCACAATTCTCAAACCTGATTGGAGCAAGCCTTACAGTTGTCGGCAGCATGGCATCGGGAAGTACAGACTCATTATTTGGGATCACCATTGAATTCCCTGCCAGCACACTTGATACAGGCACTTATGTTACATCTGATGCAGGAACAAATTTTTCTCTTCAAAAATATCCAAGCGGGGATATTATATATGCAGCCAATGCCACTTCCAATGAGGTTGTAAGTATTGATATTGTCAGTTATAATGCTTCCACAAAAGTTATTTATGGCACATTTTCCGGACAGGCCTATGACTCAGGCGGGAACACCGTGAATATAACCAATGGCAAATTTAAAGCGACGGTTAATTAGCTGCGATCGTTTATAGGAACATGTTCAATTTTAAATTATTAACAGTAATCTATAACCGAAAATCGGTTTATCTTATCTAACAATAATCTTCTCAGTGCTAATATTTACTCCGTAGCCATTAGATAGTTTAAGAACATAAACGCCAGTTATCAAATTGCTCACATCTATTATGAAACTATCTTGATCGGTGGTTTTCTGGAGCACAGTATTTCCTGACATATCATAAAGGTTTGCCTGCAAAGGTTTGTGAATGCCTTGGATTACTAAAACGTGCAGATATTTTGAAACAGGGTTTGGATAAATAAGAATAGACGTTTGCTTTGTTTGCTTTGGAACGAACGGTTGAGATTCATCTAACGGTAATGTATGTATGTAAATCATCCGCAGAATAAAACCTGCATTGGTAACATTTGTTGTGGCACCGCTAAAACCACCCGTTGGCCCAGATGTTGAGCCAGTACTGTCAATAGCAAAAAATAAAGTATCGCCTGTTGGCGCAATCGCAATATCGCGAACCCGATAGCCATGTAAATAAGCAATGGTATCAATAATTTGCGGAGTGCTTGTACTATCAACAGACATTCCATCTGGTTTCAACTTCAATCGATACATACCTAGTTTCAGCGAAGTGACCAGCAAAGAATTGTTCCATCCGGGAATTGCTGTCTTATCATAATAATCAATACTGGAAGGTGCGATCGTTGGCCATGTAAAATTATTTGCAGCACTCGATGGCACATCAATCGCTTCCACATTAAAAAAAGAAAAGAGTGGCTCTTTTACATTGTGTGATGAACAGAAATCATGTTCGTTGTGCACTAGTTTATTGGCGAGGTAATCGTTGTTGGCATTTGCATCTGTGTCATTATAATTATCATCGCACATGCCAGCAACTTTTGGCCAGCCATAATTTTTTCCTGCTTCAACAATATTCACTTCATCATCTGATTTATCACCATGCTCAGAATTATACAAGACCCAATTGCTGTTCACGTTTGCCCAAACCAATCCTTGGCTATTGCGATGGCCATAAGAAAAAACAGCATTTATATATCCCGTTGAAGAATTTGTAAAAGGATTATTATTGGGTATCCATTCATTGTAAGGATCAAAAACATTAGGTGCATCTCCATCAGGTTCTGTATTTAGCCTAAGCACTTTTCCTTCATAAATATCCTTGTCCTGCGCATTATTAATCCTCGATGCATTATTGAATTGACCGGCACCCATATCGCCAATGGTATAATACAAATAATAATTTCCATCGCTCTCCGAACCAGTTGGGCTTATCTTCAATCTGCCAGAATTATGATCATTGCTGCCATCAAGACCATCCAGCATTACCTGCATAGATCCTAATGTCCCATTCGCAAAATCGTAGGTATATCGAAGCACCTTCGATTTATAAAAACATGGATGGCCATTATTGCTGCTGCCATTGCAAAGGTTATTGTTGGTGCTTTGTGTGCCGCTGTCAGAAACGATATCAGGCTCGCCTGAAACTGAATTGATATAATAAACGAGCACAACATATATGTATGGCTTCCCGCTGTTAAATAGCGGATGAATAGCAAGACCTTCTAAACCACCTTGAGGAGCAATAGCATTCGCTGCACCGATTTTTGGTTTGTAATAATTGAAATTCTTCAGGCTGTTCAAATCCAAAATCATCCTGCTTGCTTTGTCCCCAGGATTTATTTTCCAGATCCGATAGCCATGCGCTTCAGTCACCCACAGAGAATCATCGGGCCCATAAGTCACTTCCCATGGAAAGCTCAATCCATCGTTACCTGTTTTGGGGTAAAGCGTGTCTATCTTAAAAACCTGATTATTAAATGTGATGGTTGTTTGGCTATGAGCAACAAATGCGGTAATACATATAAGAATGATGGAAAAAAATATCCCTGCGCAAAAGTTTTTCATTGTGGTAATACTGGATTAAAATAATTAGCCGCCAAAGTAGCAAACAAAGCCAATACAAGGTATAGTACAAATTCTACGGCTTTAATGATATTTTACTATTGCTTTATACAAAATTGAAATGTATTTTGTAAGCTGTTTTCGACAGAACCCATAACCTATGAAATACTTAATCCACCACTATGGATCGACCCAAAACCCCAATGCTCCTTTATAAAGGAATCATTCCTTTTATTGCAGCTGCTTTTTTAAATCTTCCCGCTTACTCTCAGGATTATGGAAAGAGTTATGTGAACATTTCCAAAGGAACAACCGGCAGCACCATTGAGCCAGGTGACACACTTGAAATAAGAGGAACTTTTGTTGTGAGATCGGGCACATTCACACTTTGTTCTTTTTCTGATGTTGTTCCAGCAAACACAACTTATGTTCCAGGCTCATTAAGAGTTCTTACAAACGAGGGGAAAATATTTCGCCAGTGGACAGATGCAGCTGGGGATGACCCCGGCACAATTTCTGGATCTAGCATCAACATCAATTTAGGGAAAGGAGCCACTTCTGCTAGCGGTGGAAGCATTAAGAATACGGACAAGCCATCTTTTTACGGAGGTTCATGCATTATGGTCGCATCGTACCGAGTGGTTGTGAATGCCGTTGCCTATGGGACAAAAATCGGCATTGGTAATGGCAATATCCATTATACCAAATCTAGCACTGCAATCACCGCCAGTTTTCCGGAAGATACCATCGTAGTCTATAAAAATTATGGGATATGCAGCAATACAGTTGGCGCAAACGCCATCCTCTCTGAATATGGCGGCACATTCGGGTCTGGCAATACAAAAGACCGCAGTGCTTCCTCAAGCGTTCCATCTAATTATACCTACTCTGTATTCACATCATCCGGCAATATGCCAAACGATTATTATTATGGCGTGAGCAATAATACAAGTGGAGGCACTACAACAGCAACCGGGTACTCAACATCAAATACATGGAACTTCCCTGACAATTCCCAAACACCTTCTCACCGCATATTTAGCGTGTGGGATATTATTGGCGATCACACTGGCGCGAGCAACCCTTTGCTTGGGAACCCGGCAACAGACGATAATGCGGGCGCATCCGGCGGATATATGCTTGCCATCAATGCCTCTTACCGAACTGATACTGCTTTCCTCGATACAGTAAGAAACCTTTGCCCCAACACATATTATCAATATGTAGCGTGGTTCAGGAATATCTGTTCAAAATGCGGTTGCGATAGTAATGGGAAAGGTGCTTCCGGCGGCGCAGGTTATATCCCAACTGGGGTTGGCGATTCTTCGGGTGTTCACCCCAATCTTACTTTCAATGTAAATGGAGCTGATTATTATACCACAGGTGATATTCTCCATACAGGCCAATGGATCCAAAAAGGTTTTATTTATAAAACAGGGGCAACAGAAACTTCGATGGTAATCAATATCAGGAACAATGCTCCTGGTGGCGGTGGGAACGATTGGGTGATAGATGATATTAGCGTGGCTACATGTTCCCCAAATATTTCGCTCACGCCCGATAAGCCAGATACTTTATGTCAGGGCGCGAATGACACGGTTCGCTTCAAGATTACATCCTATTTCGACAATTACACAGAATGGAGAATCGATCAGAGCTATGACAATGGCATCACCTGGTCATCGCCAGGCACCGATACAACAGGGGCTGCACCTAATGGTTCGGCGACCCCCATTTATAATCCATCGATCAACGAATATGAGTATATAATCACGCGATATTATCGATTGGATAATGTTCACAATTTGGTTAAATACAGAATTGTTATTGCTTCTACTATTGGCAATTTGAGCGATGCAAATTGTTCCTTCGCAGCATTAACACCAAAAGCAGTTTATGAAGTAGATTGTCTTGTATTGCTGCCGGTAAATATCATTTATTTCACTGGGCAACAAAAAAATGGTTTCGCCAATTTAAAATGGGTAACAGAAAACGAAACCGGCAATCTTAAGTATATTGTTGAGCGAAGCACCGATCAGATAAATTATAGGGCGATTGGAACATTGAATGCTATTGCACCAGAAGGCGGCGGAACAACTTATAATTTTATCGACAACAATGCAATCAAAGGAAATACTTATTATAGAATTCGCACAGTGAACGGAAATATTCAAAAGATAAGCACGATTGTTTTACTGAGCAATTCAGCAGTTGTTTTTGAAGTGAGTGCTTTAGCAAATCCTTTTACAGATGCTATTTCGATGAACATCACGGCTCCGGAACAGGCACAAGCAACATTTATTTTGGTTGATATGTATGGCAGGACAGTAACCCGCCAAAAACAAACATTGGGCGCAGGATTTAATAGCGTTCATATTTATGAATTGGGGACTATTGCTGATGGCGCTTATGCTTTATTGATATCGTACAAAGATAAAAAAATCAGCAAGCAGGTATTGAAGCTTACGAAATAGAGGGGTGAATGGTCAATGGTGAATAGTGAAGACCTTGCTATTTAATTGTTGAGCATGTCAAATACAGATCATGAAATCTGCACCGTATCATTCACTTCGCTGCTGGTCTCAACTGTGGTATGTTGCTCAGAAGATTGTTTCTTAAAAAATCTTTTTTGAAAAATTAGAATTGCAATCACGCCAGCAGAAATGGAAGCATCGGCAATATTAAAAACAGGGCTGAAAAACTCGAAAGGATCCCCACCAAAAAAAGGAAACCAACGCGGATAGTGTGATTGTATCAAAGGAAAATAGAGCATGTCAACAACTCTTCCATGCAAAAAGCCCGCATATCCATGTGCAGGAAAAATTTTTGCAACGTGATCGATGGTGCTTTCTTCAAACATCAATCCATAAAACATGCTGTCTAGCAAATTGCCGAGCGCACCTGCAAAAATCAGCGCAGCGCAGATAATAAATCCCCTGTGGTATTTTTTTTGAACGATAGAACGGATGTAAAAAATGCCAAAGACAACTGCTACCAACCTAAAAAGAGTAAGCGCTGTTTTGCCCCAATAACCACCAAAACTTTTGCCCCATGCCATGCCTTCATTTTCCACAAAATAGATTTGAAATTTATTACCGATAACCTGAATGCCTTTATCGTATTTGGAAATGGGTGCATGATAAAAATCCCACTGATAGCTTAATGGCATGTGTGTCTTTA
>Ga0265327_10002674_pt1 | contig 18314 bp, 18 predicted proteins | sample 41621metaG_FD_202089 | JGI IMG/M metagenome (GOLD analysis project Ga0265327, IMG submission 202089) | Rhizosphere microbial communities from Carex aquatilis grown in University of Washington, Seatle, WA, United States - 4-16-21 metaG | ecosystem: Host-associated > Plants > Roots > Rhizosphere...
CAGCACACCATCGCCATGTTCAATATGTATGTGCATTTGCCGCATAACTTCAAAGGCACGCACATGTCTCGCTTTGTCGAGATCCTCAACATGAACGAACGTGAAATCTCCATAGAGAATTTCGAGACCATATTGCGCGAGATGGTGAAGCGCCTGGAAGCGAATTCCGGTTATATCGAAATGACTTTCCCTTACTTCGTCAACAAGTCCGCACCGGTTTCAGGCGTGCAAAGCTTGCTGGATTATGAAGTGACGTTTATCGGCGAGATCAGGAATGGTGCATACCATGTCACTATAAAAGTAGTCGTGCCTGTCACCAGCCTTTGCCCTTGCTCCAAGCAGATATCGGATTACGGCGCGCACAACCAGCGCTCACACGTCACGGTCACGGCAGAGATCAACGATTTTATCTGGATCGAAGACCTGATCAAACTAGTCGAAGAGCAGGCCTCATGCCAGTTATATGGTTTGCTGAAACGGCCGGACGAGAAATATGTCACCGAACATGCCTACGACAACCCCAAGTTCGTCGAAGACATGGTGCGCGACATCGCAGCAAAATTGAATGAAGAAACCCGAATCGACTCCTATGTGGTGGAGTCGGAGAATTTTGAATCAATCCATAATCACTCAGCTTACGCGCTCATAGAGCGCGATAAGCGAGTAGCCTGATTCGACATTTCGACCGCGGTTCGCAGTTAAACTCAGTACCTGTGTAGCTGCGACCGGGTCGAAATGTTGCAGCTTTTTTCTTCCGCTTCTCCCTCATGTTGCATAAGCACCAAAAACGTAACAGATGTTTTACCTATTAGCACTACTTCAGGGCAGTCATGCCGCCAAAAACCAGCACAGTGCACACTTTCAGCAATCCACGCTTAAAAATAAAAATCTTTTTTAACAAATAGTTAACATCATTTTCACGCTGTTATCACATTACCCCACTATGCTTGGCACAACTGATGCTTAAGTACTGTCAACTCGTATCAAAACTCGCCGGATTTCGTAATATGTTTTTAACTATAGAAGGAGTTATGAAATGAACCGCTCTACTATTGCGCTTTCAATGTCGTATGTGTTCATAGCCGTATCAGTATGCTTATTATTTACTGCAAGCGCTTTTGCAGGAAGCCTGGATACAGTACATACCAGCGTCATCGGTCATATAATGCCGTAATAACAGGCGCGCTCATCTGCGCCTGTTATGCATGCTCCGGTTGCAGTTTTACCCATCGCCACATCAGTACAAATGCGATCAGGGCACCGGCAGAACATAGGCTAAAAACTACGGTAGGGCCCGCGCTTTCCCACATCCAGCCGCTTAACAATCCTCCCACCGTACCACCCAAGCCGTATGAGACACTGGTATAGATGGCTTGCCCCTTGGAATGATGTCGTCCGCGGAAATAGCGTTGCGTCACAGCTACCGCCGAAGCATGGAAAGAGCCGAAAGTAGCAGCATGCATGGGTTGCGCCAGGAACAGTAAAGCGAGGCTGGATACACCCCAACCTATCAGCAGAAAGCGCGCCACAGCCAACGCAAAACTCGCCAGCAAAATACGTCTTAATCCAAACCTGTGCGTCAATTTCGACATCGCCAGAAACATCAACACTTCGCCGACGACTCCCGTTGCCCACAACAAGCCCACCACGGTCTTGCTATAACCGTGATCGACCAGATAGATGGAATAGAAAGTGTTATATACGCCATGGGCCGCAGCCATCAGGAAGCAGGACGCCAGGAATGCCACAACCTCAGGCCGGCGCAGTATCTGCCAGACACTGGCCTGCGCGCTCTCATGATGCGGGATGCTGACCGCAGGCAGCCATAGTGTAACCAGCAGCGTCGCTGCGATCAGCCAGAATATAATCCACAACAAACTATGGATAGGAGTGTAATCCAGCCAATAGCCCAAGCCGATGACGGTAACGATAAAGCCGATGGAGCCCCACAAACGGATACGACCATAACTTGAGGCTGCCGCCCCCAGATGTCCGAGGGTAACCGACTCCAGCAACGGCATGGGCGCACTCCAGAAAATGCACATCAGCCCGATGACGGCGAACAGCCAGTTAAAACCAGTGCCAGCAAACACCCCGAGATAGAGTATCAGGGTGGCCAATGTGGTCAGTTGCACGATACGCACGCCTTTTCCGGTGCGATCTGCCATCCAGCCCCAGGCATTGGGCATGAAGATGCGCGCCACTTGATACAGACTCATCAACACGCCGATCTGGAACGCGGAAAATGCAAGCGACTTCAGGTACAACCCAAAGTAAGGGGCGAACGCTCCGACAAAGGTGCAGTAGAAAAAATAAGCGGCCGAAAGCCGCCAGTAGGTTAATGCGCGCATGCTGTGATTATGCAGTCTAATTACAAGGCGTGACTCAGGTGTAACGGCAAGTGTAGTGACAAAAAAAGCCGGCTTGTGACCGGCTTACTCTGTTGATCTATGCGATCAGCATCGCGTAAAGCTCGTCTTTGAGCCGAATGCGCTTCTTTTTCAGTTCTTCAAACGATGCATCCCCCATCGGGATACCTTCGATCTCAAGACGTTCCACCTCATTGGTCGAGTGTTGATACTCATCGAACAACTTGGCGAAATGCGCGTGACTGATCTTTAAAGTGTGAATCTTTTCGCGGTACTGCGGAAAGTCGTGAACCAGTGCATGCTGATCTGGATCCATCATGTTCTCCTTAAACTCATATCTCATTTTTTACATCCTTTCTGGACTTTGTTACGTCTATTTTACAGACCCGGGAATCCTGGGCATGCTGCTCACTACATCGCCGCACTGTGCACGATGACGCAGCGCATGATCCATCAGCACCAGTGCCAGCATCGCTTCTGCAATGGGCGTGGCGCGTATGCCTACACACGGGTCATGCCGACCGTGAGTATTCACGATCACCGCCTCACCCTTGCTATCTACCGTATGACGGTCGAGGCGGATGCTGGAGGTAGGCTTGACAGCGATGCTGGCCACGATATCCTGCCCGGTGGAAATGCCACCCAGTACGCCACCTGCATTGTTACTTAAAAATCCTTGCGGCGTCATCTCGTCGCCGTGCTCGGTACCTTTTTGCGCCACCGAAGCGAAGCCTGAACCGATCTCCACGCCTTTCACCGCATTGATACTCATCAATGCATAGGCTAACTCGGCATCTAACCTATCATACACCGGCTCGCCCCAGCCTACCGGCACATTCTCGGCCACCACAGTGATCTTGGCACCTACCGAATCGCCGGATTTACGCAGTTTGTCCATATACTCTTCTAATTGCGGCACCATTTCTGGCGCGGGGCAGAAGAACGGGTTGGCATTAACGCTATCCCAGGTGTGGAACGGTATCGTCACCTCGCCCAACTGGCTCATATAACCGCGTATCACCACGCCGAACTTTTCAGACAGCCATTTGCGCGCGATCGCCGCTGCAGCCACGCGTACCGCAGTTTCACGTGCAGAAGAGCGTCCGCCGCCGCGATAATCACGGAAACCGTATTTCTGGGTATACACGTAATCGGCATGGCCGGGGCGGAAAGTATCCACCAGATTGCCGTAATCTTTACTTTTCTGGTCTTCGTTGCGTATCAGCAAGGCGATGGGAGTGCCGGTGGTTTTGCCTTCGAACACGCCGGATAGTATTTCCACCGTGTCGGGCTCGCGGCGCTGCGTCACATGGCGTGAGGTCCCGGGTTTGCGTCTATCAAGATCGGCCTGAATATCCGCCTCGCTCAGTGCCATTCCCGGCGGGCAGCCGTCGACCACGCAGCCTATTGCAGGACCGTGCGATTCGCCGAAAGAGGTGACTGTGAACAACAGACCAAGAGTGTTGCCAGACATGAGGTGAATCCGCTAAAGATATAATGGTATTTTATCATATCGCGGCATAATGCCCTTGAAGCAGGCATGGGTCTGCATGACACAAGCGAAGTAAATGACTGACGAAGACTATATGAAGCTGGCGCTAGCCTTGGCGCAAGAAGCTGCGCAAGCAGGCGAAGTGCCGGTAGGGGCTCTGGTCGTTAAAGATGGCGAGATCGTCGGACGCGGTTATAACGCACCTATTTCTGGTCACGACCCAAGCGCCCATGCCGAGATGCAGGCGATACGCGCCGCGGCGCAGAAACTTGGCAACTATCGTTTAACCGGCTGTACCCTGTATGTGACGCTGGAACCCTGCGCGATGTGCTGCGGAGTGATTCAGCACGCGCGTATCTCGCGGCTGGTGTTCGGCGCAGCCGACCCCAAAACCGGCGCATGCGGCAGCGTGGTTGACCTGATGGCGGAAGCGAAACTGAATCACCATTGCCAGGTGCAAGGCGATGTAATGGCGGCAGAATGCGGCCAGATCCTTTCCGCATTTTTCGCTGCCAGACGCAACAAATAACCCCCACTTGACATTCATACAAGTCTGTATAGCATGACCTCATAAGCAGTTAAAAATCACTTCGATTGTGACCTAGAGGAGATGGAGATGAACAAGCCTGTAGATAATACCGAGACTTTCCACGGCGGTTGCCCGCACGATTGCCCAGACACCTGCAGCATGGTGTTTACGGTCAAGGATAAAAAGCTAATCTCAGTGACCGGCAACAAAGATCACCCAATGACGCGCGGCGGCCTGTGCGTGAAATTGAAAGACTACGAAAAGCGTCATTACCATCCCAATCGCCTGCTGTACCCGATGAAAAGAACCGGCCCCAAGGGCAGCAAACAGTTCAAGCGCATCAGTTGGGACGAAGCGCTGGACGAGATCGTCAGCCGCTGGCAGACCATCATCAAGGAACACGGACCGCGCGCTATTCTGCCTGCCAGCTATCTGGGTAACCAGGGGCTGGTGCATGGCCTCAACGGTGGCGACGCTTTCTTCAACCGCATGGGCGCCACGGTATGCGAACGTACTTTCTGCGGCGAAGGCTCCTGTACTGCATGGTTGCTCACCGTCGGCCCAACTGCCGGGGTAGACCCGGAAAGTTTCGTCCATTCCAAATACATCATCATCTGGGCATGTAATTCCGTCAGCACCAACCTGCACCACTGGCATATCGTCAAAGATGCACAGAAACTGGGTGCCAAGGTCGTCGTCATTGACTCCTATGCCTCCAAGACCGCCAAGGAAGCCGACTGGCACCTCGCACCCAAGCCCGGTACCGATGGCGCACTGGCAATGGCGATGATGAATGTGATCATCACCGAAGGACTGGTGGACCAGGATTATGTAGACAACTACACCGTAGGATATAAGGAACTGGCGGAGAGAGCTGCGACATGCACGCCGGAATGGGCCGAAGAGATCACCGGTATTCCGGCTGCAGACATCCGCAAACTGGCCAGGGAATATGCCACTACGCCACCTGCCGCGATTCGCATGGGCGTGGCACTGGAGCGCAGCTATGGCGGCAGCCAGGCGATTCGTGCAGTGACTTGCCTGCCCGCTTTGATCGGTGCCTGGCGCCATGTAGGAGGCGGGGTATTGCAATTCCCCGTATGGGAGCACCCTTACCGCTTCGATGTCATCAGCCGTCCGGATCTGATTCCGGAAGGCACGCCGGTGGTGAATATCCTGCAACTGGGACGCGCGCTGTTAGGCGAGACCAAATTAGAGACGCCGATCAAATCGCTGATGGTGTGGAACACCAACCCGGTGACGCAATCGCCCGAAACCGACAAGATCATCGCCGGCCTGCAGCGCGAAGATCTGTTTACCATCGTTGCCGACCACTTCATCTCGGATACCGCAGCTTATGCCGATATCGTGTTACCCGCAGCCATGGGCGCTGAGATGGAAGACATGATTCTGTCCTGGGGGCATCTGTACCTCACCTACAATACCAAATGCATAGACCCTCCTGGTGAAGCGATTCCCAATAATGAGATATTCCGCCGCCTGGCGAAACGTTTAGGCTTTGAAGAAGACAATTTCAAATGGTCGGATAGTGAATGCCTGGAAAACTATGTGGCATGGGATTCTCCCGCTTGCGAAGGCATAGACCTTGAGTACATGCGCAAGCATGGGTTTGCACGTCTAAAAGTGGGGACCAAAGATGATCGGGCCCCGCACAAGAACGGCAACTTCCCTACCCCCACGGGCAAATGCATGTTCATGGTCGAGGGTGCCAAGAATTTCGTGGCTGGCCCGTTCCGCCAGATGTATGAAGGCTTCCAGCCGCTGGAAGACCTCGACCCGCTGCCTGGCTACGTGGCGAATCGCGAATCGATACAAAGCAACCCGATACTGGCCGCCAAATACCCGCTCAGCATCATCTCACCCAAGAGTCACGGCTTCCTGAATTCCTGCTATGCCAATATAGACAACAAGATCAAAGGCCAGGGCGAGCAGTTCGTGATGATCCACCCTGCAGACGCTGAAATGCGAGGCATTGCAGAAGGAAGCACGGTGCGCGTATTCAATGACCGTGGCGCGTTTGAAGGCGATGCCCGCATCACCAAGGATGTGAATCCGGGCATCATCGTTGCCACGCTGGGTTACTGGCGGCAACTCAATAACGGCACGGTGAATTGCATCAGCTCAGCCGAGTTTGGCGATATGGGGCATTCAACGACGTTTTCCGACAATCTGGTACAGGTGGAGATGCGTTAAAGGATGAGTTAGAGTAAATAGCCTTAATACGCTGCTGTAAAATAGCAAAAATGAAATCGCATGTAGATGCCAATTACCGCTTTATTGCGGCGTATCAGGAAGTCAATGTACGCATTGCGCAGCGCCAGCAGGCATTGGCGCTGTATGTGACGCTGACGGTAAGCTTGCTGGCAGCACTGGTGGCGTTGAAGCCCGGCGAAAGCAGCGGCAAGCTGCCTATCGAATGGCTGGTGATGGGGTTTCCTGTGGCATCAATGTGCCTGGTGCTGCTGAACTACATGGCCGAACGCGCCATTACCAACCTGCGCAGTTTTCTGGCCACGCTGGAGCGGCAGGATGATGCGCATAAATACCTGCCCAGCTACCACGTAGACCCTGTATGGACACTAGCTGCCAATAAGGCCCGGCGCTTTCATGTATTTGCGGCCGCTGTACTGGTTGCCGGGGGTAACGCCATAGGCTTGGGTGCGGTGATCAAGATATACCCGGAGCGTATCGCCGCCAATCCCAGCATTGTCTGGGTGACTGGCATCGTTGCGGTTGGTTCGCTGGTTGCACTGCTGATGATACCCAGATGGAGCTATAAACCAACTGACGAGTAGCCCTAAACCCCGCTACCTTAAAATACCGTTAATCTTTTTTCCATCTTCCGTAACTCTTGAAGCGCTCTATCGCTTCTGCCATTTCCTGCTCGCTCAACAATACCGGCCCGCCCACCTGTAAGGTACGCCAATACTGCTCACATAGAGTCTCCACTTCTACCGCTACCGCCAGCGCATCATCCAGGTCGCGCCCAAGTGTGATCATGCCGTGGTTTGCCAATAAACAGGCTTTACGCTCATGTAGCGCTGCTAATGCGCCATTGGACAGTTCCTGGCTGCCGAACAGGGCATACGGTGCGCAACGGATATGGGTGCCGCCCACCAGTGCCATCATGTAATGCAAGGGTGGTACGTCGTGGCGCAGGCAGGCGATGGTGGTGGCGAACATGGAGTGGGTGTGGATGACTGCGCCCACCTCTTTACGGCTCGCCAGAATATCGCGATGGAAACGCCATTCGCTGGAAGGTTCGCGGCTGCCGTGATGCTTGCCGTCGAACTCCATCTGTACCATGTCGTGCGGGGTCATGGCGTCTACCATCATGCCTGAAGGCGTCACCAGAAAGCCATCGCCGTCGCGCACGCTGGCATTACCTGAAGTTCCTCGATTGAGGCCTAACTCGGAAAGCTGGCGCGTGACCGCAAGCAGCTTTCCACGTACCGGTTCGTGTAAACCTGTCATGGGAACAGACTCCTCAGCATGTCCGGGCGGCAAACGCCGCGTTCGGTAATGATACCCGTCACCAGCCTGGCAGGGGTAACATCGAACGCCGGATTAGCGGCGAGGCTGTCGTCCGGCAATACATTAACGCTGACGATCTCGCCATCCGCAGTACGCCCCTGTATCCACGCAACCTCGTCGGCACTGCGCTGCTCTATGGATATTTCGCTCAAGCCATCCTGCATATCCCAGTCTATGGTGGGCGATGGCACCGCCGCATAGAACGGTACCCGGTTATCGAACGCCGCCAGTGCCTTGAGGTAAGTGCCTATCTTGTTGCATACATCGCCGCTAGCTGTCACGCGATCTGCGCCTACGATCACCATATCCACCTCGCCGTGCTGCATCAGATGGCCGCCGGCATTATCGGTAATGACCGTATGCGGCACGCCGTGTTGCCCCAGTTCCCAGGCAGTGAGGCTGGCCCCCTGATTGCGCGGACGAGTCTCATCCACCCATACATGAATGGGAATGCCAGCGTCGAATGCAGTGTAGATGGGCGACAACGCGGTACCCCAATCCACCGTCGCCAGCCAACCGGCGTTACAGTGGGTGAGAATATTGACCGGACGTCTGTTGTGTTGGGTATGCACTGGTTCGATAAGTGCAGCGCCATGCTTGCCTATGGCCTGGTTCAAGGCTACATCTTCGTCACATATCGCAGCTGCTTCCCGCCATGCGGCTGCGCGCCTGTCTGCAACCGATAATGGCTGCAATAGCGCCAGCATGCGCTCTACCGCCCAGCGCAGATTAACTGCAGTGGGTCGGGAGGCGACCAACAATTCGCCGGCATTGCGCAAGGCAGCATCGCTTGCCTCGTGACTCGCCGCCAATGCCATACCGTAAGCCGCTGCTGCCCCTATCAGCGGCGCACCACGTACCTGCATGGTCTTGATCGCCTGCACCACGCTATGCACCGTATCCAATCTCAGCACCACAAACTCATGCGGCAACCTGGTCTGGTCTATGATTTCCACCGCGCTTTGTACCACCACTCCGACCACCGATGTATCCTGTACAGGCCAGATAGTGCGCCATGGATGCCCCTGGATTTTCATATCTCACTCATCAAAAAGCTATCCACAAAATCTGTGGATAATTGTGGGGACAACTCTGTATTAATACTGTAACTTATTGCTGGCATAACGATTTCTGCGTATCGCCTAAAATTTAAGCTAATTAATTTTTCATTAAAATTCATATGGTTACCATACCTCATTGGCAGCAAAGGGTTTTTTCTCAACTCTTAAAGTAAAGCTTGAGCGAGTGTGCACAAGTTAGCTTGACTTGTCGTCAGAAACCCTTACTGCGCCGCCGTATTCAGCAGATTCGGTAATACTGTTTGCGCATTTTTCGTGGTCATTTTTGCCACTTCCACGAGTGACATTTGACGTAAATCTGCCAATACCTGAGCGATACGTGCCAGCTCGGCAGGACTGTTACGTTGCTGGCGTATCCATTCCGGCGAGATGTCCGGAGCATCCGTTTCCAGCACGATACTCTCCAGCGGTAATTCTGTCGCCAGTTGACGTATGCGCAAAGCGCGGTCAAAAGTCATGGCACCGCCGAACCCCAGCTTGAACCCCAGCTTGATGAATTCATCCGCCTGCTGACGGCTACCGTTAAAGGCATGGGCGATCCCTCCGCGCACCTTGAAACGCCGCAGCTGTTTCAGCACTGCATCCACGGCACGCCTGACATGCAGGATAACCGGAAGGTCATATTCGCGCGCCAGCCGCAATTGACCACAAAAAAACAATTCCTGACGGGCGATATCCTGACCCTCGACAAAGAAATCCAGCCCTATCTCACCCACAGCGACCACTTGCCCGCTTGCCGAGTGCTGACTCAATAATAAAGCCAATGCATCCAGGTCATTGTCCTGCGCGCGAGCTATATATAAAGGATGTATACCCAGCGCCATCGCGCACACAGGTAAGCGCTGACTCAGCTCAACCACCGTGTCGAAATTCGCCCTTTCCACGGCCGGTACCACGATGCGCGCTACCCCGTTTTTTTGAGCGGCCAGGGCGACTGCATCCCGGTCGGCATCGAATTCTGCCGCATCCAGATGGCAGTGGGTGTCAATCAGGTTGTGAGTTGACTCTGGCACGGACACGGATATCCTGACCGACAAAATCCAGTTGCTGAATGGTGAGCGAGACGGCTTGGTTCATATCAGTAAACACCGGCAATTCAAACATGCCCATAGCTGCGTTGCCCATGAGCGTGGGCGCCATATATAGCAGCAACTCGTCTGTAAAGCCTGCGCTCAGCAACGACCCGCTCAATTTATAACCGGCTTCTACATGCAGCTCGTTGATCTCGCGCCTGGCGAGTTCCTGCATCAGCGCGGCAAAATCCACTCGCCCTTTGGCATCCGGCAACGCGATCACTTCTGCTCCAGCATTGCGCAAAGCTGCTGCGTTGTTCTTTTCTATACTCGCGCACACCACCAGCGCACCGCCTTGCAATATTCTGGCAGCAGGCGACATGCGGCAACGGCTATCGAGGATGATCCTTAACGGCTGGCGACCTATATCCAAGCTGCGCACGTTGTGTTGCGGATCGTCGGCCAGCACGGTGCCGACGCCGGTCAGAATGGCGCAGGAACGAGCGCGCCAGCGCTGCACATCCAGCCGTGCTGCATCCGAGGTGATCCATTGGCTGGTACCGTTGGCAAGTGCGGTCTTGCCGTCCAAGCTTGCCGCGATCTTGCTGCGCACCCAGGGGCGGCTGCGCTCCATGCGTGAGATAAAACCGATATTGAGTTCGCGTGCTTGCGCCTGCATCAGCCCGACTGCGATCTCTATACCGTGGGCTTGCAGCAGCGCCATGCCGCTACCGGATACTTTTGGGTTCGGGTCCTGCATGGCAGCCACTACTCTGGCGACGCCTGCATTGATCAGGGCATCGGCGCATGGCGGCGTACGGCCGTGGTGGCTACATGGCTCCAGCGTGACGTAAACGGTTGCACCTTTGGCCTTGTCCCCGGCCTGCTGCAGGGCATGCACTTCAGCATGTGCCTGACCGGCACGCTCATGCCAGCCTTCGCCCACCACTTTGCCATCATTGACGATGACACAGCCGACGCGGGGATTAGGCGTAGTGGTATATAGACCCCGATCTGCCAGCCTGAGGGCTTGCGCCATATGCAGATGATCGGCGGCAGAGAATGCCATCAACTATGGCTCGAGCGGGTCGGTACTGCGGCGTTTGAGTTTATTCAGGTCGCGGATGGCATCGCGGAAATCTTCCACATCCTGAAAGCTGCGGTAGATAGAGGCAAAGCGTATATAAGCGACTTTATCCAGACGCCGCAGCTCATGCATCACTGCCTCACCCAAGTCTCTTGACGCGATCTCGCGCTCGCCCTGCCCCAGTATCCTCTGCACGATATGGTCTATCGCCTGATCTACATATTCGGTAGGCACCGGACGTTTATGCAGGGCACGGGTAAACGACAGGCGTAATTTGTTGCGGTTGAATTCCTCACGCGTCGCATTCTGTTTCACCACTTGCGGTAGATGCAGATCTGCCGTTTCGTAGGTGGTGAAGCGCTTGTCGCAATCGGCGCAACGCCGGCGGCGGCGTATGCTGTTACCCTCGTCATTGACCCTGGAGTCTATGACTTGCGTATCTTCAGCGCCGCAGAATGGACATTTCATCTGGGTGTCCTGCCCTAATCACCATACACCGGGAACCTGGAGGTCAGGGCATGCACCTTGGCCTTGGTTGCCGCCGTCACTGCCACGTCATTCGGATGATCCAGAATATCGGCGATCAGGTTCGCCACCTGGCGCGCTTCATCTTCCTTGAACCCGCGCGTGGTGATGGCGGGCGAACCTATGCGTATACCAGAGGTAACGAACGGGCTTTCCGGATCGTTGGGGATCGCGTTCTTGTTCACGGTGATATGCGCTTCGCCCAGCAAAGCGTCGGCAGCTTTCCCAGTTAAATTCTTAGGCCGCAAGTCCACCATGAACATGTGCGATTCAGTACGCCCGGAAATAATGCGTAAACCGCGCTCAGCAAGCGTGCTTGCCAGCACTACCGCGTTCTTCAATACCTGCTCCTGATAGGTCTTGAACCCAGGCTGCGATGCTTCGAGGAATGCCGTGGCTTTTGCCGCAATCACGTGCATCAATGGCCCGCCCTGCAAACTCGGGAACACGCTGGAATTAAGTGATTTCTCAAATTCCGCGCGGGCCAGGATGATGCCGCCACGCGGGCCGCGCAAAGTCTTGTGGGTAGTAGAGGTGACGAAGTCGGCATGCGGTACCGGGTTGGGGTAAACACCCGCTGCGATCAGGCCGGAATAATGCGCCATATCCACCATGAAATAAGCGCCCACTTTTTTGGCGATGGCCGCCATGCGCTCCCAATCGAAACGCAGTGCATAGGCAGAAGCACCGCCTATGAGTAATTTAGGCTTGGACTCGATGGCGATGCGCTCCATCTCGTCATAGTCGATCTCTTCTTTGTCATTCAGGCCGTAAGCCACGATATTGAACAGCTTGCCCGACAAGTTAGCCGGAGAGCCGTGCGTAAGGTGGCCGCCATGTCCCAAATTCATCCCCATCACCGTATCGCCCGGCTTGAGGATGGAGAAATACACTGCCTGATTGGCTTGTGAACCGGAGTGCGGTTGTACGTTCGCGTATTCCGCACCGAATAATGCCTTTACCCTGTCGATCGCGATCAGTTCTACCTGGTCGACAAACTCGCAACCGCCGTAAAAACGCTTGCCCGGATATCCTTCTGCATATTTATTGGTGAGCTGCGAACCTTGCGCAGCCATCACTGCCGGGCTGGTGTAGTTCTCTGAAGCAATCAGCTCAATATGCTGTTCCTGGCGCTGACGCTCGGCCTCAATAATCTTGAACAAGTCGGGGTCGGCCTGGTTGAGGGTAAGGGATTTGCTAAACATGATTTAATTCCAAAAGTTTGATTCCAGAAAAAATATAAACAAATAAACCTAATTAATCGTTTATTTAATACAACATAAACAATGATTTTAACATGATAGCCTCCGCCTCGCTTGCCGCGACCCCACTCCGGTAAACGAATCGCTTATGCTAGTATCGCAATTAGGCGGGAACTCACACAGAATTTGTAACCGTTAGGGGAAAAATGGAATGAAGTGGACAGATGTACAACTGATTGCTGAAACGCTCTGCGACAACTACGGCGAGATCGACCCGAAAAAAGTCAATTTCGTGGATCTGCACAACATGGTCATCACGCTGGAAGACTTTCACGACGACCACAGCCGCGGCGGGGAAAAGGTGCTGGAGGCGATACAGCAGGCCTGGATAGATGAGGCTGATTAAGTAAAAAGTCAATCCTCTTCGCCATGCGGTGTTGCGAGCAGAAAAATTGCTCCTTACATCTGTCGCCGCTTCGGATATTTACCTTTGCTAACTCCACGTCAATAAGCGCGCTAACGCACAGACACCTCTGCGAAAAACGGCAATGATAATTGCTGGAAAGTGTTTGGTCTCGGCGATCAATGAGCAGGTTCGGCAATAACTTCCAAAGTCTCATTTATCGGCGTTTGAGTCGAGTGTCCAGATCAGGATTTACATAGTGGCCTTATTTTCACTATGCAAGATTCACATAGAAAGGCACTCAATTTTGAAACTCAACCCGTACTTATCACCCTTGCGGTCATACTTGCAACTGCACAATTTACAGCTTAGGCATCGGACATGTTGAAATGACCGTTAAGTTGCGGCCTAAGTTATCTGATTATTTTGAGCAGATAAAAGGCCAGAAGATTGAAGGAATCGGCACAGAAAGCGGAGACTTAATCATGTTCCTGTCTAACGGTATCGAATTATGCGTATGGTCTGATGACAGCTTGAATCTTACCGTCTCTGAAACACAGATGAATGATGCGGAGGCTTAAAGATAAAACCTGATGAATATTGAAAATTTGGTTAATCTTCCTTGGGTTAAACCTGTAGCAATAGGTCTTGCTGTCTTAGAATTTTATTGATTCGCTCAACTTCAAGGGGCATGGCGCCGAAGATTGAATTCTCCCCGGATTATTAAACTGCGTCTTCGCCCATCTCGCCCGTCCGTATCCGCATCACCTGCTCCACCGAAGTCACGAATATCTTGCCATCGCCGATCTTGCCGGTACGCGCGGCGCTGATGATAGCCTCGATCGCGCCGTCAACCTGCGCGTCTGCAACAACGATCTCGATCTTGATCTTTGGCAGGAAATCCACCACATACTCGGCACCTCGATAAAGCTCGGTGTGCCCTTTTTGGCGGCCAAATCCTTTGACCTCGGTTACGGTCATACCGCTAACGCCCATTTCAGAAAGTGCTTCGCGCACTTCGTCAAGCTTGAATGGCTTGATGATGGCTTCTAATTTTTTCATATTTGGCTCCCTACCCCGGTCAGTGAAACATTCATGTCATGTTAGCAGAAAGCCGAAATTATGTCGTGGAATCTGTGCCTGCAAAGTGGCATGATGGCGTAAATACTTATTGTTTGGCACTATTCTTTGAACAAACATGCCTGCTTTCTACTGTTGTCGATAGCGGCAAGCCTCGCTTGCGCTGGCAGTGATGCCGCCTGTCTGGATACTGATAAGGACTGCATCACAGCGGCGCATCGCAATCATGTCGTCATTCAGCTTGGCTACTGGAAACCAGCGCTGAATAAGCCTTTGCTGCAACGCATAGGCCCGGCTCCCGCTGAATTGGTCGACTATCTTAAACTGGACAACATCCTCAATGGCTATCCTGAACGCCCGATTGCGGCGACCCCTTCGGCTGATTTTCGACGCGATATGGAGGATGCTATTTCAGAGATGCCTGACAACGTCAAACGCGCGATTAACAGCCGTCTGGCGGGGATCTATCTGGTACACAACCTGGGCGGCAGCGGCTTTACCGAAGCTATCGCCAATACGTCAGGCAAACCGGTTGCTGCCTACGTAGTGCTGGACTTGGATGTACTGGCGCAACGCAACGCCAACGCGTGGGCGACATGGAAAGAAAGCTCACCGTTCCGTGCCAGCGGTGATACGCATCTGATCGCGACCATAGAATCCCCAGACAACGACAACCGCAAGAATGCGATCCAATACATCCTGCTGCATGAGTTCGGCCATGTGCTCTCGGTAGGCCAGCATTTCCATCCGCCCTGGGCACAAGACCCCGCGGAACTGAATGTAGCGGAATACCCGTTCTTTGGATTGTCCTGGCGCTTTGATAAAACGCAAAAACGGTTTGTCACCGACTTCGAAGATGGTTTTCCTCTGCGAAAGCAAGTGATCTATTATTTCGGTGCCAGGCTGGATGCGGATAGGATGGCTGATGTTTATACCCAGCTTGAAACCACCAACTTTCCCACACTTTACGGTGCGACCAACCCGTATGACGACTTTGCGGAGTCAGTTGCGAACTATGTCCATACCGTATTGATGCATAAGCCTTTTGAGATACGGATAGAGAATCAAGGGGAAGTCGTTAAGCGGTATGGAAGTTGTTGGGGCGGGAAACGCTGCGAGGAAAAAAGGAAGTTGCTGGAGCAGGCGATAGAAGGGTATTAGGTCCTTAGTTAATCACAAGAACCGACTAATCATATTCAAATTACCAATGCAATTGGCGCAGCAACGAGCTTTTTTTCTGCTGGTGTCCTTGCATGCGTCGCAGGATGTCATCCAGTGCCTGGATGGCCTCAAGTATGTGTGCGCCTTTATTAAGCATGACACATTCAGCACGTTCGCTCATCGCTGCATCCGTTATTTCCGCTCGACTCGGTTTGCCGCTTTTGGCCATTTCCTCCAATACCTGCGTTGCCCAGATCACAGGCAAATGAGCGGCTTCCGCCAGCCACATGATTTCTTCTTGCAACTCGGCCATGCGCTCATAACCACACTCCACTGCCAAATCTCCACGGGCGATCATCACGCCCACATTTGGCGAGCGCATGAGGGTGAAAAGTAATTCAGGCAGGCATTCGAATGCGGCACGGGTTTCCACCTTTATCACGATCCCCAACTTGTCTTTTTCGAGTCGTTTGAGATGGTGTTGCAATAGCCTGATGTCGGATGGCTTGCGCACGAAGGAAAGGCCGATCATATCGGCATTTCGGGTGATAAACGGGAGGTTTTTAACATCCTGCTCGGTCATACCCTCGAACTTCAGTTGGCTGTCGGGCAGGTTGATACCTTTGTCGGAAAGCAGTTTTTCGCCGCCGATTCTGGCTCCACTAATTTCAACTAAGATTTCGTCGCGGCTAACTTTGCGTATGACCCCTCCTATGCGTCCATCATCGATCAGCAGACGTTCCCCCGGTTTTACGCTGGTGAATACTTCGGGTAATGAACAACTTATGCTCGCCGCCCTGAGCAATCGCCCCTTTTGGTCATACTGAGCAGGCAAACCCGGAATATCTTCGCGAGTAATAATCAGATGATCATTTTGCTGTAATACGATTTGGCCTGTCAGACTGGGCAAAGTGCCCACTTTGCCAACGCTTGTAATTTCGCGCGACCTACCGGAGGCAGGAACCCTTACCAGCTTCAACTCTAGCCCTGGCTGGAAGTATATGGTGTGCGTAGCCTCTGCCCAAAGACCTTTGCCATGCCTGCCGACCAATTTCATATTCCGCTTTGCATCACGAGCATCAGTGAATTCGATTCTGTCGGATACCGTTGCTATTTCCAGCCAGTTTCCTAGGATCGGGATACACGCATCTGCCGGGGCGGGAGATGAATCCGGTTCGGATTCAGGATAGAGCCATATTCGAGCAGGAGATGTCACCTTGCCATAGACATCGCGTGGGGGTCTGCACCTCAGCACCGCAGGCCCGGGGGCTATTGATCCGGTGCGCAGTTTCGGGCCACCAAGATCCATCAGGATTTTACATGGCAAGCCTGTTTTACGGCGAGCCAGCTTGATTTGTTGAATTATTTTTTTCCATATTTCCTGCCCGTCATGTGCGCAATTGATACGGGCACAATTCATGCCGCTCTTTAACATACATTCGACTAAAGTGTAATCGTCGGCAGATTCTCTTGGCATTGTGACCATAATCCGCACTTGTCGACTCTTGGGCGGAATGCCGAAAAGATTGTCGGCATGTACATTTAACCGATCTGAATCAAGCAGGGACGCATCAAGATCATGTGGCGGGAGTTGTTCTACCGGTAATTTGAGTGCGTGCTGTAGCAAACTGGTAATGCAATGCAGATTGCTGAGTACATGAGATTCAGAACGCCCCAAAGAAGATAGTCCTACAGCGGCAAGTCGCTCCTGCAAATCTCGCATATCCCGACGGCGCAAACCAAGATAATGGACGAGATTGATTGCGCCAGCGATATGATTTAATGCTGATTCGCTTAGAGATTCGGCGAAGTCGGTTTCCAGGTGCATTAAGACTTGCTGCAGTTCTTTCAGCTCATGCAATAGTTCCTCATAAGCCTGAATTTCAGGCCTTTGAAAAGCATTTGTCACATCTGCCAGGCTGCACATTACCGCTTTGCTTTATTCCACTAGTCATTGGTGAGAGACATCCAAACTACATCATATGGAATGGGTGTTAAGAAATTGTGATTGGAAATGATTTAAGTAAGATAAAAAAACAAAAAGCCCACCTTTTTGAGGTGGGCTTTTTGCTTTGTAAGAATCTGGCAGTGTCCTACTTTCGCATGCGAAAAGCATACTATCATCGGCGCTGAGTCGTTTCACGGTCCTGTTCGGAATGGGAAGGCGTGGGACCAACTCGCTATGGCCGCCAGAAAAACTGGTGTGTAGTCGTAAGTCTAAAACCAGACTTAAGTCGTTAGACGTTAGTCATTAGTTAAAAACAGCAAGCTATTCGCTTGCCTGGTTACGGCTACGTAAAAACAGAAGAAGTAAAGTTTTGGGACATTCAATTGCAGCACACATGCTTTAGTGTTTTACCTATGCTTCAGAAGTTAACTAGCGACTACAGACTAACGTCTAATAACTAGTTTATCCAAAGTTTCAAGGTGTTAGGGTCAAGCCTAACGGGCAATTAGTATCGGTTAGCTTAACGCATTACTGCGCTTCCACACCCGACCTATCAACGCGGTGGTCTTCCGCGACCCTTTATGTGGGTTAAACCCACGGGAAATCTCATCTCAAGGCAAGTTTCACGCTTAGATGCTTTCAGCGTTTATCTCTTCCAGATTTAGCTACCCGGCTATGCCACTGGCGTGACAACCGGTCCACCAGAGATCTGTCCACTCCGGTCCTCTCGTACTAGGAGCAGCCCCCTTCAAATTTCCAACGCCCACGGCAGATAGGGACCAAACTGTCTCACGACGTTTTAAACCCAGCTCACGTACCACTTTAAATGGCGAACAGCCATACCCTTGGGACCGGCTACAGCCCCAGGATG
>Ga0265327_10002675_pt1 | contig 18297 bp, 12 predicted proteins | sample 41621metaG_FD_202089 | JGI IMG/M metagenome (GOLD analysis project Ga0265327, IMG submission 202089) | Rhizosphere microbial communities from Carex aquatilis grown in University of Washington, Seatle, WA, United States - 4-16-21 metaG | ecosystem: Host-associated > Plants > Roots > Rhizosphere...
CGGTAGTCAAAAGTTTCATAGATCTTACTTATCAGAGTAATTTATGCGTGGATAAGGACTCCTATTCCGTGGCCTGCATGGCGCCGCAGAGAAACTAAAAATCGGTAGCCCGCTCAGCTCGTTATTGCGTCGTGCCCTGGGAATTATTATTAAAGCACTCGCTCATTGGTACTTTGAGCACAGCATCGTTCATTAAGTCGTCGCTTGGGCAATATTGGTTAATCGATTACAAAGCCTGATGGTATAACTTATTTTTAGTGAGCGCGTTCCCGCGCACTCGATCACCAGCACTGAGTTCGGCTGTTTTAAGCCGAACTCAGGGCAGTACCAACCTTGTTCTAAACGTAACGTGGCGGTATCTATGGCTGCTACCTGAGCGATTAGTTGGGCGTTTAAAAAAATATTGGCAACATTCCGGTCGATAGTTACATGCAGTGCTGGATGGAAATGGACTAGTGATTGAGTGCTAAACAAACCGTCTCCCTCAAGGTCGTCAGCTATATCTAGTTGCACAATGCGATTGTCTGTAATTTTAATCATGGCCCGACGTCGGTGCGTTATGCCGCCGTTAATACTTGGAAAGCCGCGGTAGCTACCATGAAAATCAATGCCTTGCGCGCTGCGTTGCATGGTTGCCTGGATACGGGTGGCACGGCGCCCGACACGAAACTCGCCCCATACCTCCGATTGTTCCTGGCCGTTAACTATCACTGTATTATGCGCGGCCGTTGAGCGTACGTAGCGACGCATCTCTCCGGGCTCATATTCCGACACGCCGCTATCGACTACCAGCCACTGATTATCGGCCATTAATACATAGCTTAGGAAGTCGCAGTGAGTATGTCCTGGTTGATAGTTCGGGCCGATAGCGCCACAGTCTATTAAAAAGTAATCCTGTTTTGTTTTGCTGCCATATAGCCCGGTATCTGGTAGGTCAATAATCTCAACAGGCTTCGGTTCTGTCTGTGTCGGGTCTAGCCCTAACTGTTTTGCGCGCAATATAATCTCGCTGGGCCGAGCTGCCGCACCGCTCGCTGAATCGTTGAATAATGGAATGTCGTCATCGGGTGTCTGAAGCGCGATGAGTACGCCGAGTGCCGCACGAATAGCCGTGCTTAACTCGTTGTATGTTTGCAAAGTAAATAACTCGGGATTTTTAGCGACCAGAACAAATAAGTCGAGATAGTCCTCGAGCAAAATACAATGATATTGAGGGCTTCTTTCGTAGTGACCGCCGTCGGCTAGAGTTTGTTCATGCAACTGTTCGATTAGTTCGCGCTGGAATTTTTTCAGCCAACGAGCCGCATTTTTATCGTTGAAAAAACTGCCGGCAAATAATAGCGCTTTGATGTTTTCAAAATAGTGGTTGGCCAGGATATGCAGCTCTAGATTTGCTTCGAGCCAGCGTGCTTGCTGATAGAGGCTGGCCAACCACGCTGGTTTTACGCAATCGATAGGCAGGGGGGAGAGGAATCTGCACCAATTAACGATGCGTAAGCTGGCAGTATAGGGCTCCCATGCAGGTTCGCTACCGGGAGGGTTATTTGCTACCCAATCGTCCAGGAGCAAACATTTTTCTTCGAGCGATCGCGTGCTCTCGCCTAGATAATCAAAATAATGCAAGTTGTAGCGCCACAGCCGGTTCGCTTCCTTGGGATTCCAGCGCATGGCTGCTCGCGGGAATTGCTGAGAGTAATTTAAAAATGTGAAGTAAAAGCCGGTGCTAGACGTTTGCGAATGCGTAAATTGCAGCGAGCTTGGGAAGTTAAACTTCCGTCGTATAATCGGCGCTCGCCATATCGATACTCGACGTGCGCCGATACCTCGACGCCATATGTAATAAAACGCTTGGCGTGGTTGCAAGTACCGAAGCGTGTTATATAGGCGCTGCAATCGCGTCAGCGACGACTTAGCCACGGAGCTGTTCGGCCGCATCGAAACAGGCTTGCATCACCTCTTTTAGCTCGCCGAAAGGAATTAATGAATCGGCATTGCCGTTAGTAATTGCATCGATAAAAGTTTTCGCACAGGCGTGCTGGCCTTTATCTTGTCGCCACAGGCGGTGGTTTGCAACACCCGGCCAATTATAGCTACGTAGTGCCCGAAAATTATCGATCTGTAAAATAGCTCCGCCCGCAAAGACTTCCAAGCGTTCTTTAGGAAATGCTTTGCCTCCATTAGCAAAATAATTGATTGTGCCGATCGATCCATCAGCGAAGCCAAGGGTAATAGCCGCGGTATCGCGATAGCCATCCATACCGATTGCACGCACCGAGCTAATCGGCGCTGCGGCTAGGTAGCGTAATAGATCGATAAAATGACAGGCTTCGCCAATAATTCGACCTCCACCAATTGCGGGGTCTTGCGTCCAATGATTGGCTGGAATAGCCCCCGCATTTACCGTCATGATAAAGCTTTTGGGCCCTTGCTTGGCTTCGAGTGCGCGCTTTACCGTAGCCACATGAGGGGCATAACGGCGGTTAAAACCCACCATCAGCAGCTGTTGCGATTCGGCACTATATGCGGTTTCAATTTCAGCGAGTTGGGCGCTATTCAATGCTAAAGGTTTCTCCACGAAAATATGCTTTTTTGCAGCGAGCGCTCGGCATATCCAATAGGCATGGCTGTCGTGGCGGGTGGTAATGACAACCGCATTAATATCCGGGTTATCGAGCAGGGAGGGCGTATCTGTGCTCGCTTGGTTTATACCGAATTTTTTTGCCGCATGTACACTGCTGACGCCACTGGCCGAAGCTACGGAGAGCAATCTAGCGGAGGTTTTAGCGAAGGCAGGAATTAATACGCTGCTCGCATAATTGCCGGCACCAATAAAGCCAAGAGCTGCGGCCTTGTTGGTCTGCACGGATGTGACCGCGGTGGCGGCTGTTATTGTGATAGTGCGTTCCGGCGGCGTATCAGTGGGCGTGCGTTCGGGGTACTCGAGCAGCACCCCGAGTGGATTGCCGTTACTGATTAGCGCATAAGCTTCTGCGGCTGCATCGACGCTGAAGCGGTTCGAAATCAGTGTTTTAAAATCGATGCGCCCATCTGCCAACATGTCGAGAATGGCTTCAAAATTGCGTTGCTCAGTCCAACGTACAAAGCCGATTGGATAGTCGTGCCCCTTCTCCTCGTACTCGGCATCGTAACGTCCTGGGCCGTAGGAGCAAGATACTTGAAAGGACAGCTCTTTTTCGTAAAAGTCTGCGCGCGACATTTCCATTCCGACCACGCCAACCAGGACGATTCGGCCGCGCTTGCGGCACATTGCCGTTGCTTGGCTAATCGGAGCATTACTTTTTGTGGATGCGGTAATTAATACCGCATCGACGCCGCGGTTTTTTGAGTAGCGTAGCGCTGTGGCGACAGGATCCTCGCCGCGTGCGAGATTAATTGTTTCTGCACCGAATTGCCGCGCCAGCGCAATTTTTCCGGGATCGAAATCGATACCCAATACCCGACAACCGTGGGCGCGCAACAATTGTACGGCCACCAAGCCGATCAAGCCCAGGCCGGTAACTACCACGGTTTCGCCTAGAGTCGGAGCAATTAAGCGGATGCCCTGTAAAGCTATTGCGCCGATAACGCTAAATGCAGCCGACTCGTCATCGACGTTATCGGGGATCTTGGCGCAGAGATTTTTTGGGGAACAGACATATTCCGCGTGCTTGCCGTTGGATATAACTCGATCGCCAACGACGAATTCGGAGACATCGGCGGCGACCTCCATCACACGACCGACGTTGCAATAGCCGAGGGGTAAAGGGGTGTCGAGCTTGTTGTACACAGCCTCAAGAGTAACCTGCAGGCCGTCGGTTCGGATTTTTTCGAGTGCCTGCTTAACCTTGTCCGGCTGCAGGCGTGCCTTTTGCAATAAGTTGCCTTTGCCAAAATCGACCAGCATGCGCTCGGTACCGGCCGAGACCAACGTGCGGGAGGTTTTGATCAACAAGGAGCCGCGTCCGACTAGAGGAACCGGTACGTCGGCTACTAACGTTTCACCGGTTTGCAGATTTTGAAGAATTTGTTTCATCGACTGAAATCGCCATTATTATCGCGCGTGGAAGTGATTGCGGCCATTATTAAAAAAGCTCATTTGTGGTTGCCATAAACGATTACTTTGCCGAAAAATTATCGCTTGAGTGCGCTCCTATCTTCCGAAAAGTGCCTTTTAAGCTCAAGTGATAAAAATATTATGTTCAGCAATCTGTTCGGAAAATGAAAATTCAATTTGGCTTTCATTCTGAAAGAGCATTTCTTCGATTCGCAGCATTAAAGCGGTCGATAATTTTACTTCATGCCATCGCGATGCTTTATTGTCGTCTTTAGTGAAAGGCTGAAGTATGGCACTCCTATGCCCAACATCTTTTGGCCAGTACGAGTATTTTTTATAAACATCATCCTGCCAAACCTTCATTTCTCTGAAGTCGTCGATTTTGGCGCTTAAACTGCCCCACTGCAACATGACGGATTCATTGACTCCTTCAAAGGGGTCGTTACGGGAGGTTAGTGTCCATGTAATGATATCGCCTCTCTCGCTTACCATAACTATCGTAACGTTTTCGTCTTTAAGCTTGTCGTCGCTGGCAATCAACGAAATTTTCCACTTATCGGGCAGCTCCCCCCAGGCTAGTATATGCACAGCGAGATCTAGCCAGTGGCCTATGTTGCCGCATATTCTTCCGCCTTCGTTTGAATTTCTATACCAATGGTCTGCGGCTAAGAGATGGCCAACTATGTAAAAGTTGAGGGTCAACGGGGTTTTGGAGCCATCATAGAACTTCTTTAGTCGTTTTATGGCGCCGGCAAAAGGTCTGTTGTAACCGCAATAAATTTTTTCAAAATTATTACCTATTATGCGGCTCAATTGAGAGAGCTGTTCCCAAGTGACGGCCATAGGCTTTTCTACATAAACTGTTTTTCCGGCCTCCAGGGATTTCTTTGCATAATCGGCGTGCGTAGCATGATTGGATACTACGTAGATTAAATTTATCGATGGATCGGAAAATATTTGCTCGATATGGGTTGTTTTTTTATCGATATCAAAAAAGTTCTCGAAAGATGTTTGTGCTATCGGATTGATATCGAAGCAACGGGCAAATCTGGCCGGTGCGTACATCTCCAACAGGGCGCCGAGGCTGGCAAATGCAAATTGACCGCAACCTATGACTCCGACTGTTTTCGGCCGACTTAGAATGTTCCCGCTGAATAAGCTGGCTTTGCCAATGCGTTTTCGCCCGGCGGCTTTGAATAGTGCGCGTCTTAAGCCGTAAATTTTGACGTAGCGATATAGCTTTTTGACCTCGGCAATGCTCGCTCCAATTCGCTTTAATTGAACTAAGCTGCAGGGTTCTAGGGTAATCGATTTTAATGAATTAATATCGCTTAATAGATTGTTCGTAACGGTCGACCAAGAGTACTCTTCCTCCATCCATGACTTGCCGCGTTGCCCCATGGCAAGGATCTCTTCGCGAGGTATTGTATGGATTTTCAGTAGCAGAGCGCCCAGCGTGTCCGAGTTTCGACTAATCCACCAGCCGCATTCTTTTTCGTTAAGTCGCGGCCAAGGAACGCCTTCGGTTGCGATTACTGGTAGGCCCAAAGATAAAGCTTCGGAAACAACAAGCGAGAAGTTTTCGGAATGCGAAGTAATCGTTAGAATATCGCAAGATAAGAGAAAGTTTATCTTGTCTGGGCCGCGCAGCACGCCTTGAAAATAAACGTTAGTGATATTGGAGTTCGAAAGGAATTTTTTCAACTCACTGGTATATTCTGGATCCTCTTCAGGACCGACAATATGGAGCTCGCAATCGGCTTTTGAGCCTAATGTTCGCGACCAGCTTTCAAGCAAGAGCTCAATGCCTTTGATTTTATGGATGCGTCCTAAAAAGACAAATCGCAATTTATCGCCATTTTTTTTCATCGGCGTATAGTTTGTCGGCTCTACGCCAAGAGGCACCAGGCTGATAGGCTGAGAGAGCCCTCTAGACTTGATCTGGTCGGCTTCTGCTTCGGATGTGGCATGAAAAATATCAACTCGCTTGAGCATGGCTCCTTGTCCTAATAGGGCGAGCGATATTTTCTTGGCGAAAGGCGAGAACCTCATGGCATCCGCTGAGAAGACGCCATGCGGAGAGCACACTAGTTTATAGTTCTTGATTTTAATATAGGCGGGAATCAAATGTGGCCATCGCCATAGACCGTGGCAATGCACGACATCGACATCCGGTAAAATGCTTGCCATATAGCGGTAAAACTCCGCACTCCATTCGATTTTGTTGCCGATGATGGTGCTATATCTAAACGCTTTTACCGTGACGCCATCAATGTGAATAGGCTCGGGCTTGTGGTCGGTATATAGAAACTCGACCTCATGCCCCGCGCGGGCCTCTGCCTGAGCAAAACCGGCCGCAGCGATTCCAATTCCCCCGATTCCGTGCGATAAATCCGAGCAGCCAATATGTATAATTTTCATATGCTCAATCCAATATGTACCATTCTATTAAGCTTGCAGTAAACTCCGCTCCTCCCAAGTCCACGCTCGCCGACCTCTGGGCGACATATACGATATGCCCATCAACCGTTTGACCGTAGCCATACTCCCTTGGCACGATCCCTGTTATATCGACTGACTGGGCATGGCTACCGGGTTACGTAACTGCATAATATTTTGGCTCAGTAACTAAACTGGCGGTATGTCTGTAGAAATATTTTGGCGGTTGCCTGCTCGGAGAAGCCTTGTTCGATACTTTGGCGTGCGGCAATTGCCATTTGTGCCCGGAGGCCATTGTCTGCCAGTATCTGATTGATCCGTGCCGCCATCGCTTCAGGATCGTTACGCTCTACCAGATAACCATTCACGCCATCCCGCATAAAAATATCGGGTCCACCGCACCGCGTAGTGACTACCGGTGTGCCGCAGGCAAGTGCCTCCAGCATGGCTATTCCCAAACCCTCTTCGTCGGAAGAACATACAAATATCGTGGCGCCCTGCAGCAGGACGACTAGCTCCTGCTGAGATATCCCCAGCCTAAATTCGATATGATCGGCAATACCGAGGCGCTTGGCAAGTTGCCAATCCTGCTCGTCGGGTCCATTTAGTCCCGCCAAAATTAATCGAGGCGTATTTGGGTTTATCGCGCGCAAGCGATAATAGGCTTCAAACATAAGCGCAGCGTTCTTGCGCCGATCATTGAAACGCCCCACGGATAACAAATACTTTTCCGGTGAAGAGGATGTAGTTAATTGAGTCTTGCTGGGCTGAAATAAATGGGCATCGACTCCGGGAGGTGACAAAACTACCTTAGCGGCCCCTATCTCGCCGGTGAGGCGGCTGTGCATCCAGAGGTTCTCGACAAAAACTATGTCTACACGGCGCAAGGCTAATGCTTCTATGTAACCGGTAATCGCAGTAGTGACTTGCAAGTAGCGCTTTTTCCAGCCACTTGCGATGGAGATCATCTGTCGTCGTTCTTCCTTGACTAGCGTAGCCACTTGTAAAAATACCGGCTTTTTGACATCGCGGGCGATATAGGCCCAAGCAGGGGCGCCGGCGACGATCTGCACGGCATCAAAGCCGTCGAGCAATTCGGTTAATTTGCTGCGCGGCCAGTAGCGTTGAAACTCCAGCTCTGTGAACCAAGCCCCGACATCGAGGACAGGCTTACCTTCCCAGGTGCTCGACTTGATCTGCAGGCCTTTCAACCAGCTGGCCGGAGACAGCAGTCTAACGCTGCAAGTGTCACTTTTGGATGTGCTGACTGAGATTAAGTGGCAGTCGTGCTCCTGCGATAAGACTTCATAAAGATAACGGACGACCGCAGGAACACCGCCGCCATGGTGAATGTAGGGTGTCACAATCGCGATTTTCACCGCTTTATTTTCCGGGCAACTGGTTGGTTGATCCAAGCCTGGATCGTTTTTTTCGTAATACCAAATCCAAAAACCAAATTATAAGCAATACTCGGCCTAACCCAGCGTACTGCTGAGCGCAATCCGCCTCAAATCTTACGATGACCATATAAATGGTCATCAATAACACGATTACTCTCGGTAGTGTGACCTTGATGCTGGGATCTGCCATTTTACTTATGTAAGCCATTAGTGCACCTACGAGCAACATGCCGACAATTACGCCGGTCATTTCAAAGTTCCAATAGAATTCCCCTAAATGGGTGGCGGGCACATAGGTTAATTTTGATGCCGATACTTTGAACTCCCAGTTGAATAATTGACCAATCTCGGTAGCGGGTTTGTCCGCATAAAAAGCTCTAGGTACCCACGACCAAAAAAATAGCCCCAAGGTATATCCGTCCTGGGTTTTGACTTTTCCGCTGTCGATTCCGGATACCAATATTTTTATATATTTGCGCGTCTCTATGCGCTCCTTCAAATAGGAAGCATTGCGTTGCTGGTTGTCGACATGTTTGGTGTGTATGTTGTGAAAAATGCTAGCAATGGTTTTTGGAAGATCCTGCATCGCTTGCTTAGGGGTTTGATTGGGTATCTGAATGACGAATAATCTATAAGTATTGAACAGCGACAAATACCCAACCATGAGTAGGACTAGAAGAACCGTGTAAAGCTTTTTAACTCTACCGGTGGCAAGAAAGCTCAGCAGCAAATATAGGACCGGCGGTATAAACGATACTTCCTTGGTGTTTGCGGCAAAGCCCAGAAAAAAGTCGAAGGTAAACATAGCCAACATTACGGCTAGCGTGCTTTTATCCTTATAGGAAATATAAAGATAAATGATCATTAAGTGGCCCATAAGGGCCAGGTTTTTGAAGTTGGATATAATGCTTAGAGGCAACCATGCGATCTTTTTACCTTCCTCCAAGAAAAAGAAAATTAGAATGAATGCTGCGCTGCCGATTAGCCAACAGCTCACTCCAGCTAATTTGATTTTTCGAGGGTCCCAATCATTGTAATACCAACCGCGCTGCCTTGAGCTTCCAATATTAATGCAAGTTAGGTAGCCAATGATGTACATGAACAATCCAGTCCATATAATCAGGTCGACCTTGCTGGTTACATCCTCAGTTTCGGTATAAGCCTTTCGGTCCAGCCCCAGCACTTCGCTAAGTTCACCTAAGCCAAACAATAAAAAATAAATGGGCATAAATACCGCTAATAAAATATAGCGGCCACGGGTCTTGTTCATGAAAAAGTTAGGGAGTACACAAACATTCATAAACAATATGACGTAAATAATTCGACCAAAATCGACGTCGGCATTATTGTAGAAAGAGGAGAAGGTGATCCCGATCGACGATAAAATAAAAAAAGCTAGAAACGCTATCGCGCCAGAGCGACTTTTTCCGACGGTTGAGTGCGCGAGGAATTCCATGGATTAAGTACTCGAAATTCTTAAGAGTTCGGTGAGGCGGTGTTTGTAAGTGTGTTCTCTGTGGGCGCGAGCTAAACCCTTTTTTGCAATATCGATGCGTTTTTCGGGCTCGCGCAAGTAATAATTTACTTTTTCAATAAGTTCGTTCTTATTTCGAAAGACTTCAATTTCCTCGCCAATTTCGAAATGTCGAGAAACTTCGGCTTTCTCCGAAACCAGTTGAAAGCCGCCACAACCGGCAATCTCGAAGAGTCGACAATTCACTGCATCGACCTCGGCAAAGTACAGTGTGTTCAGTACGATTTTGGCGGCGGAGAAGGCATGTCTTTTATGGCGGTCGACAACATACCGGCGAGTATGGCTGCTGCCTAGCTCGTAGTTCAGCCAATCGGGCACGTCTCCCCACACCTTTAGCTTGAATTCGCCTTGCAATGGTTTAAGGATTTCTTGGCGATAGTAATAAAGACTGGCGGCGGTGGTTATATCGCATGCATAGATATCTTTCTCCGCCGCAGAAGGGGGCTCGAAATAATGCATGCGCGGGTTACAGGCCTCCGGCAGATATCTGAAGCGGTCGCCTACCATATCGTTAAATAGATTCACCATGTAATGATCTTTCAGGAATACCAGGTCATAAGGCGAGCCTATTAAATATTGACGACCAATGGTCGCCAATGTGTCCTGACACCAGCATACGATCGGCGCTTTAATGCACTTTTTAAGTAAAGAGATCGTTTTTGGGGAGACCATGTTGCCAAGTAGAACCAGGACGAGGTCCGGGTTTTCTTTTGCGGCCAGGTCTAATAGTTTTTTTTCGTGTATTCGTTCGGGTTCCCGCAGCAAAAATCCGGCAATATATTCTGCATAGGCATTGAGACGACGGTTGGCGCCAAATATTGTTTTGATATCAAAATTAATAACTTGATGACCCATATCTTCGAGAGTCTCGATGACATGGTATTCCATATTGTCCGGCATTGGTTTTGTGGCGATAAATAAAATTTTCATGATGTTTTCGCTGCAAGCTTTTTGTTGTTTTTGCTTAGTAGGGTGTCCATATTTGCGGTTACGAGAATTAGTACTCCGTATGCAATAAGAGCGCTGCAGGCTGCGCCGATGGCGCCGAACCGCGGTATTAACAGGAAGTTAGATATGACGTCTATAAAAGCGGAAATAAATACGGCGGTGGCCAAAAGGTGGGTTCTATTATCGAGCTCGTATTTTTTGTTGTAGAAGTGGCTTGCTCCACATAGCAGTTGCGCAATCATCACAATGGCTATCAGCCAGGCATCCGTCTGGTATTTCTGATAAAACATCTTTAAGACGATGTATAAAGCAATTCCCACTGAGAGGGCGTAAAGGGGCGCGAACGTATAGTATTTTTTCAGCATTTTTTTGTTGTATTGTAGAGCCGTCTCTAGGCCGCTCTCTCTTTCCATGCGGATCAGGGTCGGAAAAAACACGGTGATAAAAAACATTAGGGGAATGGTGATCGCGTTGGCTGCGAACTGATACACCAGGATATAGTTGGCAACGGCCGTTTTATCGGCAAAGATCGACAGGATATAGCGATCGGACAGTGAGACTATCCAAACGGCAATAGAAGCGGTGATGAGGGGGCCGCCGTATCCCATCATAGATTTGAGTGTCGCTAGAGTGACTTGCGGCTCTATTTTTTGAGGGCGCCAAGCTTTATTGAAAAATGGCGGTAAAAAAAACAGCTCACTAACGATAAATAAAATTAATATAAGCTCGAAGTTGCTGATTCTTAGCAGCTGTAATGCAATGATAAAAGCTATCTTTCCAATAAAAAGCAGAGAATTTGCATAAGCAAACTTCCGGTAGTCTTCGCATGCATTACTCAGCTTTGAAAAATAATCTTTTATCGAGATAATAAAAATAGCTAAAGGGATAAGGCTTTCGTAGGTGCGCCCAGCTAACAGCAGCCCGGCGGCTATAAGCAGCGATACCAGGAGCAACACAAGATAGTACTGAGCTATCGAACCGCCTAGCGTACTGCTGCTTGAAGAGACGATTTTGTGCGACCATCTAAACGCCGCTCCGTTTAACCAGCCATAAAGCACGGAGGAGCCGAGCATCAATATCGGCATGACAAGGTTGTATTTCGCAAAAAGCTCCGGCGATAAAATGAGAGGCAACAATATAATAATCAGAAATTGGGCGGCGTAGCTGAATACCCGGCCCATTAAGGCGTAGTACTTGGGGTTCATGGTCTCGCATCTCTCCCGCAAGCACCGATAGCCCTGAACTCCGGTACAGGGTGCTGATGGGATGCTTTTTTGGGGGGGAGGGGCATTAACGGATGATTCCCCGCGTATCGATTACAATTTTTTCCTTTAAGTCCAAGGCAGTAATTTTTTTGAAGGGTTTATGGTCGACCAACAACAAAATGATATCGGCATCTTCGATAACGGTTTGCAAGCTGCTCAATTCGAGTTCGGAGTGCGACTTCAAATTCGGCTCGCAAATGAGCAATTGACCTATATTTTCGCTCTGCAGGTGACGAACGATATCCATCGCCGGGCTTTCGCGCAGATCGTCTACATCGGCTTTAAAGGCCAGTCCTAGACAACCAATAACTGGGTTTTTGAATTTAGCGGCTTTTTTTCGCACGCGCTCCACGACCCATTCAGTTTTGTAATCGTTGACCTCGCGGGCGGTGCGGATCAAGCGCGCGTACTCGGGAGAGCGGTGCACGATAAACCAAGGATCTACTGCGATGCAATGGCCGCCAACCCCCGGGCCCGGTTGCAAAATATTGACGCGCGGATGGCGGTTGGCCAGGGCGATGACTTCCCAGGTGTTAATACCCTCATCCTCGGCAATCATGGATATTTCGTTTGCAAAGGCGATGTTGACGTCGCGAAAAGAGTTCTCGGTTAATTTAACCATTTCAGCGGTTTTGGCGGTTGTCGCCAGTACTTCACCGCGTACAAAATCCTGATAAAACTCCACGGCTTTTTGCGTGGATGCCTCATTGATTCCGCCAACCACACGATCGTTCTCAACTAGCTCGATCAAAATACGGCCCGGCAGTACACGCTCTGGGCAGTGGGCAACAAATACGTCGGTACCGACGGCATGTCCGTGCTCGCGCAAAATTTTTGCAACAACTTCATCCGTAGTGCCTACCGGGCTGGTGGATTCCAAAATAACCAGATTACCTGGTTTTACGAAGGCGCAAATTGAGCGCGTAGCCTTATCGACGTATGTTAAGTCTGGCTTTTTCCCTTCCATGAACGGCGTCGGTACGGCAATGATAAAAATATCCGCCTCGACCGGTGCTAGAGCCGCCGTTAAATTGCCGGATTGCACTGCCGATTTGACGAGGATATCCAGATCGGGCTCGACGATATGAATGCCGCCGCGATTGATTGTTTCGACGACTTTGGCTGACACATCCACGCCGTGTACGGAGTAGCCTTTAGTGCCGAGCAGCGATGCAGTGGGTAGTCCGATATAGCCTAGGCCGATTACGCAAATTTTCTGTTTAGAGGCGCTCACGCGGGTACCCGTCCTGTCAGGTTGGTGTAGTAAATTCTTGTTTAATGATTGCAACAATTTTTTGCGCGGCGCGACCATCGCCAAATGGATTCGTGGCCGTAGCCATGGCACGATATGCTGCTCTATCGTGCAATAGGAATTCGACTTCTTGCACGATCCGGCGCCGATCGGTGCCGACCAATTTTACCGTGCCGGCGGTCAGTGCCTCCGGTCTTTCGGTAACATCGCGCATGACTAGTACGGGTTTGCCGAGAGAGGGACCTTCCTCTTGAATGCCGCCTGAATCAGTGAGGATTAAATCGCTTTGGTCCATCAACCAGACGAAGGGCAAATAGTCTAACGGCTCGATCAATTTAACATTGGGCAGGCCACCCAGCACTTCGTATACGGGCTGCTGCACGTTTGGGTTGAGATGTACCGGGTAGATAAATAGCCAATCGGCGTGGGCGAGCGCGAGTTCGCGGATCGCGTTGCAAAGATCGATGAAGCCTTGACCAAAATTCTCGCGACGGTGCCCGGTTATCAACACTAGCTTGCCGCTGCGCTCGACAATTTTCTGAACCAGGTCCATCCCCAGCAATTCCTGCCATGTGGCGATGGACACAAGGTTAACTTTTTCGCGGGCGATTAGTAGCGCATCAATGACGGTGTTGCCGGTGATGTGGATAGTATTCTCCACGACATTTTCGGCTAGCAAATTTTGCGCAGCTTTAGGTGTAGGTGCGAAGTGCAGGCGGGCGATACGTCCAACCAACGAGCGATTGGCTTCCTCGGGAAAGGGCGCCCGTAAATCGCCGGTACGCAATCCTGCCTCAACATGCCCGACAGGGATGCCCTGATAAAACGCTGCCAACGCTGCGGCAAAACAGGTAGTGGTATCGCCGTGTACCAATACCAGGTCGGGACGGGTCGTATTCAGTGCTTCGCGCATGCCCAACAACACGCGACTGGTAACATCGTACAAATCCTGGCCGGGCTGCATTAGATTCAGATCGATATCGGCTTGTAAATCAAAGATTCGCATAACTTGATCGAGCATTTGGCGATGCTGCGCAGTGACGCAAATCATCGCGTCGATAGCCGGATCCGCCGCCAATGCCAACGCTACCGGAGCCATTTTAATGGCTTCGGGACGCGTGCCGAATATTGTCATTACTCGTAAACTCATACTTCCTGCTGTGTACCCATCGAGGGTTATCGAAGTCGCCCTGCGAAGGCGATCTTATAATAGTAGAAGTTACTGTTGTGCCGTCGTAGGGTTGGGAAATAAAGCGTCCAAATCGATACCTTCTTCATCGGCCAATATTTTACCTACCTCACGGCGTGCCGGATTATTGCGTCCATGATGGTTGATGCCACCGATGCGACGTCCTTGTGCAGACTCGAGTAAGGATTTAAAGCTAATTTTTACGGTGCCGTTGGCGAATCCGTAGAGTAGTGCGTAATCGCACAAGGTATTGATTAAGCGTGGCACTCCACCGCTCAAATAAAATACTACATCGATCGCTTTGGCGGAAAATGTTTCCGGGTCGCCACCGGCAACCTCCAGGCGATGTCTTACATAGTGATGAGTGTCATCGAGATTTAGCGGTTCGAGGTGATATTCGACAGAAACCCGTTGCGCGATTTGCGACAGCTCGGGTTTGGAGAGTAAGGCCAGCAATTCGGGTTGGCCAAGCAGGACTATTTTTAATAGTTGATCGCGCTCAGCATTGATATTCGTCAATAAGCGCAGTTCCTCCAGCGATTTTGCCAACAAGTTTTGCGCTTCGTCGACGATCAATACTGTTTGTTTGCCGCGCGCATACTGATCGATTAAATACTGCTGAAATAAGCGAAAGAGCGCTATGTCGTCTTTATCTTCGTAAGGCAGCTTAAACGCCGAGACTACCCAACGAATCAAATGCTCCTCAAAGCCCATGGTGTTGTTGATAACGCCGACATTTAAGCGCTGGTAATCGAGCGTTTGCAACATTTTGCGTAGTAGGGTGGTTTTACCGGCGCCGACGTCGCCGGTTATGACCGTCAAACCACCGCCGGACTCTGACAGGCCGTATTGCAGCATGCTCAAACCGACACGATGCTTACTGGAAAGATAGAGGCAGTCCGGGTCCGGAGAGAGATTAAATGGCGCGTGTTTAAAGCCGTAATGCTCAAGATACATGTGCTTATCGAACCTTATTCAACACAGTACCCAACAACTGCGTACCTTCCAACAATTGTTTGCAGCGCTCGATTTCGCTACGTTTACTGACGCCATCCTCGACCACCAATAAAATAGCATCGGCATACGGCGCAAAAACCAGCGCATCATCATCATCCAGCAGAGCGGGTAAATCAAAAATAATGAATCGATCCTGATAGCGATTGACGATATCGCTCAATAGTTTGCCCATTTGCGGCGAGGATAAAAGCTCTGAGCGATAATTGGCCGTGGCTCGGTTTGGCAATACCACCAGGCGCTCGAAGCCGGGGTTAACCAGTGTTTGGTTAAGTTCGGCACGGCCTTCCAGTACATCGATCAAGCCGTATTCGGCTTCTATACCTAATTTTTGAAGTAGGCTGGAGCTGCGCAGATCCAGATCGACCAGCATCACTGTCTGGTTAACTTCCAGGGATACGCTGATCGCTAAATTTAATGCCGTGAGCGACTTTCCCGCCTGACTATTAGGGCTGGTAATGGCCAGCGTTCGCCAATTGTTGTCGCGCATGATACGCAAAATTTGCGTGCGCAATTGCCGGTAGCTCTCGGTGCGTTTATCGTTTTCAGTGGCGGCTATTACACGCTCGCGACGCAAATGCTCGCTGTTCAGTGTTACCACCCGCGTTTGCGTATAAGCAATATTTTGCGGACCGGCAGTACCGCCAGCGACACTGGCAGTGTCCGAATGCTGCTCTGGCGGATTGCCGTCCGGCACTTGTCTTTGCTCGCGGGCTTTATCGATTGCCTGCTGAATAAAGTCCATAATTACTACTCCCCGGATTTAGCCAATGCCTAATTTACGTAGCGCAACAAACCAAAGTACATCCAATGGTTTAACCGCGAAATGAAATATCAATAATATGGTGGGTATGGTGATCGCAAGACCCAAATAAATCCACTTGTAGCTCTTGCGCCCTTCGTCTAACTCTTCTGCCAGCATCAGATAAGGAATACTACCGAGCGGTTTTGCAATTAAGTTTGTCAGTTCGTTAGGACCGCGCACGCTATCATCCAGCGCTTCCATAACGCCGGCGGTTACGACGGCGGCGATGGCGGCCAATACCAGCCCGCTGATCAACATGGCTATACGATTCGGACTGGACGGTTCCTCGGGCAGAATCGGCGGTTCGACCAAGGCATAGCGCTCGCCCTTGCGCTCGCTCTCCAGGTTTTGCGAAAGCTCGGCCTCCATTTGCTTGGCTTTTATTTCTTCGTATTTGTGCGTATTAGTTTGTAATTCACGCTCCAGTTCAGCGTAAACTTTTTGTACGTCGGGCGCCCGCGAAAGATTGACCTCGAACTTGTTGATTTTTTCCTGTAAATCGGCGATTCGGGTACTCATGGTTTTGATATCGCTTTCGGTCCCCTTGAGCTGCGTTTCCAGTATTACATAAGCGGGGTTATCGGCTTGGAATCCTTCCTGGACAGCGGCCGGTTTGGCGTCATTTTTCTCCAGTGCTTCGACGACATGCTGCTGTTTGAGTACCTCAGGATGGTCCGGTGTATAAGTCTGCTTCAGCTGCGTAAGTTTATCTTGCTCCGTCTTCAATTGCTTACCATAGTCCTTGGCGGTAGTGCCTCCTCCCAGCGTTTCTTGCAGATGATCGATTTCGCGCTGCAGTCGCACAACATCCGGGTGATCGGCGCTGTATAAGGCTGATTTATTGCGAAATTCCGATTGCAGCGCTTTTAAGCGGTCTTGATTGCTGAGGGCTTTTTCGCCCGTTGGCAATTCAGTGGCCGCATAGGGGCTGATTTGGGCGAGATTGGACTGCAATTCAAGTTTGCGTTTTTGCAGCTCGGGAAGTCTGGAGCGTGCATCGTTTAACTCCATATCGGAGCGCTCGATGACGCTTATATTGTATTGGGATAATTCCGGCAATGCGCCCTCATTAGCCTGTTTGAATTTAGAAAGTTTCTCTTCGATTTCTTTTATATGGTTATTTAAAGCCTCTGCTTCATTTTTCAAAAAGTCGGCGGTGGTGGCTGACTTTTCGGTGCGCGATTTCAGGTTTTCATTCATGTATAAGTTGACCAACTCGTTGGCAACTTTTTGAGCGATAGCCGGATTGCGGTGATCAAACGATAGGGTGAAAGCGATAGTTGCTTCCGTTGATCGACCAAAACGCGGGTCCATAACCTCCGCACTGATCACGTCCAATTTCATTTTTTGTTGAAATTTTTGCATGATCTCGGTGCGCGGAGTGCGCTTTAACTCCGACTCGCTCCACAATGAATACTTCTGCACGATATCCATTATGTTGGCAAGGGTGAAGATGCGCTGAGATATAACCTTGATCTGTTGGTTGGCGAACCCAGTAATGGTGGAGCGCACCAACTCCTGAGGAATTTCTTGCTCTTCAATTAAGATTGTTGCGGAGGATCGATAAGTGGGTGGCCATAACAATGCCGCCAGCACCGCTATAATTGCAACGATAGTTGCTGCAATTTGCATGGGCCTTTTTCGGCGCTTCGTAATCTGCAGATACTCAGCCAAAGATTTACTTTGCTCTTCCTGGTCGAGACCCATACTTACCATATTCATGCGTTTAATTTCCGTAAAGTCTTTATCGAAATTGCCAATTGCCAAGTTTTATCGAGACCAATGCCATTCTTGTGGTTGGTAGCGAATGCCAAGCGAGATAACTTTCGAGCTCGCTTGACTGTCCAAATCGGGGTATTTTTGTTGACTGAATTGATAGCTGGTATTGATAAACCAATACTGGCTGATTTGGTGGTTGTATCCGAGCGTTGCCGACACATAATCTCGGTTACCGACTGATGCGTTCTGCGCTGAAGTGGTCTCGTCGATCGTGCGATTGCGAACCAGTGCCAGGTGAGCAAAAATTTGATCCGCTTCGGTTACTTTGAAATTCCAGAACGAATCGACCTGGATAGCATCTACAACGTATCCATTGGCCGTCGGTGTATTGGCTTTCGTCGCACTTAAATTGAATTGCTGTCTTTCGTTGCTCCAGGTCCAATCAAGTTCGGCGGTGGACTGCACACTGTCGCTATCCGGCTGATCGCACAGGCCATTGGCGGCGGCGATATACCGGCCAGATCCGAGTTGTAAGCCGATTTGTATTAGTTCGGCCTGCAGGGCGCTACCGCAAATGCTTTGCGGATCATTTAGCTCGTGAATGGTATCGGTATGGGAGCGGCCGAGGCGGGCCTGCACCAGTGAAGCTTCCGACAATTGATAATCTACGCCAATCTG
>Ga0265327_10002676_pt1 | contig 18297 bp, 16 predicted proteins | sample 41621metaG_FD_202089 | JGI IMG/M metagenome (GOLD analysis project Ga0265327, IMG submission 202089) | Rhizosphere microbial communities from Carex aquatilis grown in University of Washington, Seatle, WA, United States - 4-16-21 metaG | ecosystem: Host-associated > Plants > Roots > Rhizosphere...
GCGAACGGTGTACCGGCGCCGGCAAGCCAGGCACAGGTAGCGATCACGGCCCCAGCGACCCCTCGGGAGACCTTCATGGGGTTCAGTATCGGCCTGCGGGACGGCTGCGTCGCCACCTGTTCGGGGGGTGGGATCGCCGCCGGTCGTTACACTCTCGCCGTCATGGCCATGTACCACGCCTCACCGATCCCGACTCGCACGCCGCTCGACCGGCCGCGAACGCCGGTCCTGAAGGCCGGCGATCGAGTGCGCTTCCGCCGCGCCGACGAGGCGATTCCGGGTCACGGGCCCGAAGACGGGGCCATGGGGACGGTGCAGCGCGTGAACGGCGAGGCGGTGGTCGTCCAGCTCGACCAGCCGTTCGAGGCGGCCGGGCTGACGATGCACACCTTCCACTCCTACGCCCGCGAGCTCGAGCCGATCGCGCGCGTCGGCAAGCTGGGCGGCGAAGACCTGTTCGCCGACGACGAGGACTCGGGTACCGAATAAGTGCAGCTACGCGGCGAGCTGGACGGCCGAGCAGGTCTCGTCGGCCCAGGCGATCGCCCGCAGGTAGGCGTCGCGCAGCATCCCGTCGGCCGGTGAGCGGCCGCCAAGCGTCTCGAAGCGGCCCCGCTCGTAGGCCATCACCCACGACAGGGCGTCACCCATCGGCCCTTCGCGCCGCAGCAGTGCCGAGCGGACGTCCTCGCCCAGCGGAAGGCTGTCGAGCAGGTCCTCCATGCGGGCGTTCATCAGCGCGTCGAGGGCCGAGAACAAGCCGACGGTGAAGTACGCCTCGGTGTCGCGCTCGCCCAGCCCCAGCGCCACCAGCTCGGCCATCTTGGCACGCGTCATCGCGGTGCGCACCAGCTCGCTGGGCTGGTCGTCGATATGGGCGAGCGTGATCAGCGTCGCCCAGTTGCGGACGGCGCGGAGACCGAGCAGCACGACCGCCTCGCGCACCGAGGTGACGGTACGGGGCAGCGAGAAGTAGGCGGAGTTGATCCAGCGCAGCAGCCGGTAGCTGAGCGACAGGTCGCGGCTGATGATCGCATCCAGGTCCTCGATCTCGCAGGCCGGGTTCTCCACCGCGGCGAGCAGCTCCAGCTGAGCCAGCCGGTTGGTGGGCACTCCGCGTCCGGTGATCGTCTTGGGGTGGCAGAAGAACTCCCCCTGGAACAGGTCGGCGCCGGCGGAGCGGCAGAACTCGTAGGCGGCCTGGTCGTCGAGGTGGTCGACCGCCACCCGCACGCCGGCCTCATGCAGCGCCGTGATCAGGACGGCCATCTCGTCCCGCGTCCGGGTGCGCGCGTCCAGCTTCGCGATCTGTGCGATCCCCAGCAGCTTACGGCCGTGCTCGTCGGCGGTGTAATCCTCGATCGCAATCTCGAACCCCAGCCTGGCCAGCCGGCCGAGCTCGTAGACGGCGGCCTCGTCGCCCATCGCGTTGCGGGCCACGTCCAGCGTCACCCGCTCGGGCGGCAGCAGCTCGGCAAGGTCGTGGCGGAGCACGAACGGCCCGGATACGTTGAGCGCAGCGCGGGTGGAGCCGATCAGGCTCTCCAGGCCGATGTCGGCAAACGTGGCAACGATCGCGTTCGCGCTGTCGGTGTCGGAACCGTTGGTCGCCCCGGCAGCGCCATCGTCCGCCTCGCTGCGGAACAGCAGCTCGTAGGCATGGACGTCCATCGCGACGTCGTAGATCGGCTGCCGGGCGACGAACGTCGTCGAGCCGGTTGGCGCGCCCTTCTGGGCCAGCGCCTGGGACAGCGAAGGAGGCGGCCAGGACGACAACCGACGGGTCGGCGTCCACGGCCCACGGATCAGCTCGCCGCCCCCCGGGGGCGCTGCGCCCTCCGAGGGCTCGGCGTTGTCCGCGAACATGGTCACTTCCGCAGAGTGATCGGTCTTCGGGGCACGGGCTATCCCCCCTTTTGGGGGACGGTGTCATCGATTTGCAGTACCGGGGCCCGAGCGTCCGAAATCGGCCATCCCATGCGGGATTCCCGGGTAGTCAGACGTCCAGTTCGTGCGCCAGCCGGCGGAAGGGTCCATCGACGGCGATCAGCTCGCGCTCGGGACCGCGCTGAAGGACCCTGCCGCGCTCCACGACGAGCACCTCGTCTGCCCGCCGGACGGTCGCCAGCCGGTGCGCGATGATCACCGAGGTGCGACCCTTCAGCAGCCGGTCGAGTGCGTTCTCGATCAGGATCTCGGTCGGCCGGTCGATGTTCGACGTGGCCTCGTCGAGGATCAGGATCCGGGGGTTGGCGAGCAGTGCCCGCGCGATCGAGATCAGCTGCCGCTCTCCGGCCGACAGGCCGGCGCCGCCCTCGCGAACCACGTGGTCGAGGCCACCCTGGAGCCGTGCTGCCACCCGGTCGACGCCGACGGCGGCCGCCGTCTCGGCGACCTCGGCGTCGGTCGCGTCCGGCCGGGCGAACCGGATGTTGTCGGCGATCGTGCCCGCAAACAGGAACGGGTCCTGGAGCACCACGCCGAGCTGGCGCCGATAGCTGCGCAGGCGCACGCCCCGCAGGTCGTGGCCGTCGACTCGTACCGCCCCGTAGGTGGGGTCGTAGAAACGGGCGATCAGCTTGGCCAGGGTCGACTTGCCCCCGCCAGATTGGCCGACCAGCGCGATGCAGCCGCCCGGCTCGACCAGGAAGTCGATGCCGTGGATGACCTCGTTCGACCCATACGAAAATCGGACGTCGTCGACCTGGAGCGTGCCGACGATGGGTGGGATCGTCGTGGCGGCCGGGTCGTCGGCGATGTCCGGTTCGGCATCCAGCACAGAGCCGATCTTGATCATCGCCGCGGCGGCGGCCTGGAGCTGCCCGTACACGTCCGACAGCTCCTGGAGCGGCTGGAACACGAGCTGCAGCAGGTAGGCGGCGGTGATCAGGGTGCCGATCGTGAGCGAGCCGTCCGTGTACAGGCGGGAGCCCAGCGCCAGGACGCAAACGGTCGAGATCATGCCCAGCAGCTCGATCGAAGGGAAGAACACCGAGAACAGCGTCTGGGTGCGGACGTTCGCCGTGCGGTTCTCAATGTTCAGCTCGTCGAACGACGCCTGGAAGCGCTGCTCCGCATTGAACGCCTGCACGATCGCCATCCCCGAGACCGACTCGGCGATTTGCGCCGTGACGGCTGCGATCCGGTTGCGGACGTCGAGCTGGGCGGCGGACGCCTGACGCTGGAACCAGCGGGTCAGGATGTAGGTGGGGGGCAGGATGACGAAGGCGATCAGGCCCAGCCGCCAGTCGACGATGAACACGGCGATGGCGGCCGTGGGCAGCAGCACCACGTTTGCGACCAGCGTCGGCAGCCCCTGCGACAGCACGTCGGAGAGCGCGTCAACGTCGCTGGTCAGGCGGGCGATGATCCAGCCGGCGCGCTGCTCCGAGAAGTAGCGCAGCGAGAGCGCCGTCAGGTGGTCGAACAGGTCGCGGCGGAGTCCGAGCACGACGATCTGGCCGAGCTGCGCGAGCCCGCGGATCGTGTATGCCGAGAGCACCCAGCCGGCTGCCGCCACAAACAGGTAGAGCACGACCATCTCCGCCAGGAACCGCTTGTCGCCCGTCTGGATCCCGCTGTCGATCGCCGCCCGCACCAGCAGCCAGCCGCCGGTCTGCGCGGCCGCCTGCCCGATCGCGGCGGCGCCCAGCACGACCATCCGCCAGCGGCGTCCTTCGACGTACGGCATCAGCCTCCCGAGGCCAGCCCTACGCCGCGACACTCTCGTCTCCAAACAGGGCGGCGAAGGGGCCGGGCCGCTGCAGCAGGTCGGCGGGTGCGCCCTGCTGGACGATCCGGCCGTCCTCCAGCACGACCGCCCGGTCGGCCAGCCGGACGGTCGAGTAGCGCTGGGTTGCGACGAGCACGGTCCGGCCCTCGAGGGCCGGCCGCAGCCGGGAGAGCAGCAACCGCTCGGTGCTGGTGTCGACGGCGGACAGGGGGTCGTCCAGCACGACAACACGTGCCGACGTGAGCAGCGCCCGGGCCAGGGCGACCCGCTGGCGCTGGCCGCCGGACAGGTTGACGCCGCGCTCGCCGATCAGCGTGTCGTAGCCGTCGGGCAGCTCGTCGACGAACTCGCTCACGCCCGCCGCCTCGCAGGCCGCCAGCACCTCGTCCCACTCGGCGTCGGGCCGGCCGGCGGTCAGGTTGTCGCGCAGCGTCACCGAGAACAGCACCGGCTTCTGGGTGACCACGGCCACCTGCGCGCGCAGGTCATGGATGCGCAGGTGCCGGATGTCGATGCCGTCCAGCGTCACCCGCCCGGCGGTCGGGTCGTAGGCACGTGTGACCAGGCCCAGCAGGCTCGTCTTGCCCGCGCCGGTGGAGCCGCAGACCGCGACCACCTCGCCCGGCGACACCGCCAGGTCGACGCCGCGCAGCACCTCGTCCTCGTCTGCATAGGCGAAGTGCACGCCGTGCAGCGCGACCGAGGGCGTGCCGACCGGCGGGTCGACCGGGTTGACCGGCTGGGGCAGCCGGTCGATCCCCTCGATCCAGGCGAAGGTGCGCCCGGCCGACGCCGTCGCCCGCTGCGCCAGGTTGGTGATCCAGCCCAGGGCCTCCAACGGCCAGGCGAGCTGCAGCAGCACCGTCGTGAACAGCACGAACTGGCCGATCAGGAGGTTCCCGTTGATGACGTCGACGCCCCCGAACCAGAGCACCGCCGCGATCGACAAGGTGGGCAGGAAATAGAGTCCCGGCAGGTGGTGGGCCTCGATCACGGCCTGCTCGAGCACCACGTCGCGGACCGCCTCGGCCCGCGTGCCGAACCGCGACTGCACGTCGTCCTCGCGGCCGAATGCCTGCACCATCTCGATCCCCACGACTGCCTCGTCGGCCGCCTCGGTGACGTCGCCCTTGCGCGCCTGCACCTGGCGCGAGATCGGCATCACCCGGTGGGCGAACCGCCAGGCGAGCAGCCCGACCAACGGCAGCGACAGCATCGCGAAGAACGTCAGCCGCGCATTGACGACTGACAGGACAATGGTGGCGCCGACGATCATCAGCACGCTCTGGACGCCCTGCACCATGCCCCAGCCGATGAAGTAGCGGATCGGGTAGAGGTCGTTGGTTGCCCGCGACACCACCTGCCCCGTCGGATGCCGGTCGTAGAACGCTCTCGGGAAGTCGAGGTATGAGCGGTAGAGAAGCTCCCGCATCCGCGCCTCGATGTGGACACCGACGCGCGAGGTCGCGTAGCGGCGCGTGAAGTTGATGAAAAACCGCAGGACAGAGAGCACCAGGATCCCGGCGATGTACGGCCACAGGTCGGAGATGTGGCCGGGAACGATCGCGTTGTCGATCGCCTGCGAGATCAGAACCGGGATTGCCAGCGACAGCGTGGTGTAGCCAAGTGCGCAAACGAGGCCGATGGCGACGTAACGCCATTCCTCGCGCCAGAGGCCGAGCAGGCGGCGCGCGGTCGGCCAGAGAGGCAGATCGGGGGGGTCAACGACGGTCATTTGAGCGCGGCGACGAGCGCAGGGGTGCGCCGGTCTGTGCGCCCCCATGGCTGATCTGAGGCTAGCGAAGCGCGCCGGTCGGCGCGCCGGGAGGCGTTCGCTCCGTGTACGGTCCCAGGCTCGTGACCTGCCGCGCCCTCATCTTCGACTTCAATGGCACCCTCTCGGACGACGAGTCGATCATGTACAGAGTTTTCGCCGAGCTGTTCGCCGACCAGGGCAAGCCGCTCGGCCAGGCCGACTATGTCGAGCGCCTGGCCGGGCACTCCGATGAGGAGATCATCCGCCGCTGGCTCGGAGAGCGGCCGGACATGGAGGCCCTCGTCGCCCGCCGCGTCGCCCGCTACAACGAGCTTTCGAGCGACGGCGCGACGATCTCACAGGGTGTGCGCGACGCCGTCTGGTACGCCGCCGCGCGGGTGCCGGTGGCAATCGTGTCGGGCGCCGCGGCGGCGGAGATCGTGCCCGTGATCGACGCAGCAGGCCTCGCCGAGGCGTTCGTCGCCATCGTCGCCTCCGACCACGTCGCCGACGGGAAGCCGCATCCCGAGGGCTACCTGGCCGCGCTGGATCTGCTGGCCGCCGCGCGTGGCCCGTTGTTGCCGGATGAGGTAACGGTGTTCGAGGACACGGAGGCCGGCGTCGGCTCCGCCAAGGCGGCCGGCATGCAGTGTGTCGCCATCGTCGGCACGATGTCCGCCGATCGGTTGTCCGAGGCCGACGAGATCGCCGATGCGATCGATGTCAGCCTGGTGGAGCGCTTGCTGGCCTGAGCGAGCGACGGGGGCCCGCCGTGGCAGGCCCCCGCCGATCAGTGTGTCCGGTCGTCAGCGAACCCATACGCGCCGCCTCCTTCTCTATTGGGACGCTTTTTCCGTCCGGTTCTGGCGGCGAGTCTATGCGCGCGGATGCCGTCAGAGGTCGCGCGGCATTTCGCCGGAGCGTTCCAGTGCGATCCGCCGCCCGGCCTGCCCGGGCGCGGGGATCGCAGAGTGCGCGCCGCCAATCTCCCCAACCCTGGCTGCGACGCGATCGCCGGCCGGCCCGGCCCGGCCGGTCTCCGCGGACACGTGGAGCAACATCTGCTCGGCGGTCGCGACCGGGTCGCCATCCCCCGCGCGTCGCAGCTCGTGGAACAGGTGCAGCCGCTTCTCGTCCCAGGCAAGAACGCGGGTGGCCACCTCGAGCTCCTGGCCCGCGGTCGCCTGCTGCAGGTGGCAGATGTGCGACTCGACCGTGAAGTAGCTGCCGACGCCGGTGAGGTACTCCGCGTCGATCCCGACCAGCGCCAGCAGGGCATCGGTCGCATCGCCGAACATGCGCATATAGGCGCTCTCGTGGGCGTGGCCGTTGTAGTCCACCCACTCCGGCAGCACCCGCGTGCGCAGCAGCACGACCGGCGATGCGCCGATGTCCGGCGCGGCGTCGTCCGCCCGCCGGCCCGCGCGCGCGACCAGGGCGCGCTCGTGTGCCGCCAGCACCTCGCCGGCGCCGACACCCGCGGTTCGCAGCGCCTGCAGCACGCCCACCAGGCACTCGTCGCGAAGCTGCTCCAGCTCCCGCACCGGGCGACCGGCGGCCTGGGCCTCGGACTGCGCGTCGAGCTTGTCGAGCAGCTCCTCGGTCAGCTCGGGCACGTCCATCAGCTTCGTCCACGGCCACTTCAGCGCCGGGCCGAACTGAGCCATGAAGTGACGCATGCCCGCCTCGCCCCCGGCGATCCGGTAGGTCAGGAACGAGCCCATCGCCGCCCATCGGAGTCCGGCCCCCAGTCGGATCGCGTCGTCGATCTCGGCAACGGTCGCAACGTCGTCGTTCACCAGCCACAGCGCCTCCCGCCAGAGCGCCTCCTGCAGCCGGTCGGCGATGAACCCGTCGATCTCGGTCCGCACCACCAGCGGTGCCATCCCCAGCGAGCGGTAGATCTGGCCGGCACGCTCGACGGTCTGCGGCTCGGTCTGCTCGCCCGCGCACACCTCGACCAGGGGGAGCAGGTAGACCGGGTTGAACGGGTGGCCGACGACGAACCGGTGGGGACGGTGCATGTCGCGCTGAAGCAGCGTGGGCAGCAGGCCGGAGGTCGACGAGGCGAATACCGCGTCGTCGCCCGCCGCGCGGCTGGCGCGGGCAAGCAGCTCCTGCTTCACCTCCAGGCGCTCGGGCGCGCTCTCCTGGACGAACGGCACGCCCTCGACTGCCTCTTCCGGCGATCCGACGATCGTCAGCGAGCCCTCCGGCGGGAGTGCCGCCAGCGTCAGCTGCCGCCACGCCCGGCGGGCGTTCTCCAGCATCTCCAGCAGCTTCCGCTCCGCGTCCGGATCGGGGTCGTACACGCGGACATCGACGCCGTGCTGCAACAGTCTGGCCGCCCACCCGCCGCCGATGACACCGCCGCCGAGCAGCCCCGCCGAGGCCGGCGGGGTGGAGTCAGCCACGCTTCGTCAGCTGCAGCTTCTCGCGAACCTGCTCGGCGCCGAGAATGCTCACGTTCATGGCCTGCAGGATGGTCACCGCGCGCTCGACCAGCTGGACGTTGGTCGCCAGCTCGCCCCGCTTCAGATAGATGTTGTCTTCAAGGCCAACGCGAACGTTGCCACCGATCAACGCAGCCATGGCCACGTAGGGCAGCTGCATCCGGCTGATCGAGAACGCGGAGTAGACGGCTCCGTCGGGAACCTGGTTGGCCATGGCCAGCAGGGTCCCGGGATCGCTGGGTGCGCCGTACGGGATACCGGTGCAGAGCTGGATCAGCACGGGGTCGTCGAGCAGGCCGTCGCGGATCAGCTCTTTCACCTGCACCATGTGCCCGGTGTCGAACACCTCGAGCTCGGGACGGACGCCGAGTGACTGGACGATGCGGGCCATGTCGCGCAGCACGGCCGGGGTGTTGACCATCACGTAGTCGCCACCGGCGCCGAAGTTCATGCTGCCGCAGTCCAGGGTGCAGATCTCCGGCAGGAGCTCCGTGACGTGGACGAGCCGCTCCTCGGCTCCCGCAACGTCGGTTCCATCGAGATCCAGCGGCAGCGGCGCGGCGGCGCTGCCCAGCACGAGGTCGCCGCCCATGCCGGCGGTCAGGTTGATGACCACGTCGACGTCGGCGGAGCGGATCCGCTCCACCACCTCGCTGTACAGCCTCGTGTCGCGCGACCCACGGCCGGTGGCGGGATCGCGAACGTGGATGTGGACGATGGCCGCGCCCGCATGCGCCGCCTCGATCGCCGCGGTGGCGATCTGCTCCGGGGTGACGGGTACCAGGTCGCTACGGTCGGTTGTGGCGCCGGCCCCGGTCACCGCACAGGTGATGAAGACGTCCCAGTTCACGAGCGGGCGCGCACTATACCGCCGAGCCGGGGGCGCGGGCAGCCCGACGTGCCAGCGCCACGTCGGGGACGTCGGTGATCACCGCCCAGGTCGAGGGCTCCGCGATCACATGGTCGAGCATGTCGGCGTCGTTGACCGTCCAGACGATGAGGCGGCGGCCCCCTCTCCGCGCCTGGGCGCGCACCTCCGGAGTCAGCAGGAAGAATTGCGGGGCGAGCACGGAGGCGCCACACTCGTCGGCCTGCGCGAAGAGGTCGGTGCCGAGCGCGCGCTCTCCGAACAGCAGGGCGGTTTCGACCTCCGGCGCGAGTGCGCGGATCGCAGCCACGCAGGCCGGGTCGAAGGACGAGACGACCAGCCCCGCCGGGCGCGGTTCGAGCGCGGCGACCACGTCGGCCTCGTAGCCTGACTCCTTCAGCTCGAGATCGACGATCATGTGGTCGCCGGCCAGCTCGAGGAACTCGGCGAGGGTGACCAGCCCCTCGGAGGAGCCCGGCGGCTGGTGGCTCAGCACGAGTACGCCGTCGGGCGCGCGCCGAACGTCGGTCTCGATCATGTCGGCTCCCAGATCGATCGCGGCGAGGATCGCCTCGCGCGAGTTCTCCGGGTAGTAGGCGCTGGCGCCGCGGTGGGCGCAGATCAGCGGTCGTGACACGGCCGAGATCGTAGAGGGTCTAAGGTGTCGCCGGCCTCTGTGACGGGTACGGGCCGTCTGCGAACCAGTTCGTACCTGCAGCCCCGACATGCGTCTTGCTCCGACCAACACCGCGACGGCACGCGACGCGCCTGCCCCGACCGACCTCGCCCCACCGCGGCGATGGCCGGCGCTGGACGGCGTCCGCGGGCTTGCCGCGCTGGGCGTGCTGGCCTTCCACGTCTACCACGTCACGCTTCCGACCCTGCCGCACTGGGAGCTGCGAAAGCCGGTGCTGATCTTTCTGATCAGCCTCGGCGCGAACGGCGTCAGCTGCTTCTTCGTCCTCTCTGCCTTCCTGGTCTCGATGCCGTTCCTGCGCTGGCTGGTCGGCGACGCGCCGCGGCCCGACATGCGCAGGTATGCCACCCAGCGCGTCTTCCGGATCTTCCCGGCGTGGTGGCTGGCGCTGCTGCTGGTGAGCCTGCTGTGGGCCGGCTGGCTGGTGCAGCGGCCGGTCGACCTGCTGGCGTTCCTCACGCTCACCCAGGATTACCTGGGCCTTGGCCACCGGGTGCTGCCGCAGGGCTGGACGCTGGTGGTCGAGATCAGCTTCTACCTGGCGCTGCCGGTCGCGGCCGCGGCCGCAGGGCTGGTGCTGCGACGTGCCGGGCGGCTCGTCCGCGTCGCGGTCCTGGCCTTCGGACTCGCCGGAGCGGCGCTCGCCAGCTGGGCCTACCAGTTCGGCACGCTCGGCCCGGCGCCCCACTCGAGGGCCACTGCGCTCACGCTTCCGGCCTACCTCGACCGGTTCTGCCTGGGAGCGTTGGCGGCACTGCTGCTGATCGTGGCCGGCCGTCGCCTGTCGGTGTGGGTGATGCTTCCGCTGGCGGCCCTGCCGCTGTGGCTCGCGCTGAACAGCCAGAGCCACTACCGCTACCCGCTGTGTGCGATGGCGTTCGCGCTTGCCGTGCTCGGGCTGGCGGCGGATTCCCGGGCGATCCCGTCCCGCCTGCTGGGCAGCACGCCGATGGTGGAGCTGGGCCGGCTGTCCTACGGCATCTACCTGTGGCACCTGCCGCTCCTGTACATGCTCGAGCGCGCGGGCCTGATCGGCGCCGGCGGGATGGTCGAGACGGCGTTCGCCCTGGTGCTGGTGACGGGCGTCTCGGTGCTCGCGGCCGAGCTGTCCTACCGGATGGTCGAGCGCCCTGCGCTCCACCTGTCTGCGCGCCTGACGGCGGCGTGGGCCCGGCGCGCCCCCGTGCGGCCCGCTGTCGAGGTCGCGTAGGCGCTACCCGGCCCCGGCGACGCCGCCCACGGTGCGGGCGAACCGGCTGGTGGCGCGCTCGTCGACGAAGATCACCACCGGCCCGTGGACGAGCAGGCCCTCCTCGGCGCGCTCGCGGATCAGCTCGGGCAGGAAGTCCTGCACCAGCCACTCCCTGCCATGGGCGACTGTCGTGTGCACCAGCACCCTGATCAGGTTCTCGTCCAGCACCTCGAGCTCCTCGAGTCGAGGCCGTCGCACGAAGCGCGTCGGGCCGGCCGGGACGATCCGCGCCACCTCGGCCACCAGCCGCCGGGCGGCGTCGGCGTTGCTGACGAAGAACTCGATGTCGACCTCGCGCACGCCGCGGGGGAGCACGCGGGCGGCGTAGAACGCCGAGTTGTTGACCCGCACCGTCTCGCCGGTGACTGCGCGCAGCGTGGTCGACCGCAGCGACACCTCCTCGACGACCCCCGACAGTGACCACGGCTCGACGGTGATCGTGTCGCCGACCGAGAACCAGCCCTCGAAGAACATCAGGAGGCCGGCGACGATGTCGGTCAGGAAGCGCTGGCCGGCGAAGCCGATCAGGACGATCACCAGCGACGACACGGCGAGGGCGCTCGTCTTCCCGAAGCCGGCGATCTGCCCGATCGAGAGCACCAGGGCGACGCCGAATGCCACGTAGCGGACGGTGGTGCTGATCAACGAGACGGCCGTGTCGCGGCGCTTCAGCCCGCGGATCGCGCCGGTGTCGTCGACAAGCTGGCCGTCCTTGAAGTGCGCGCGGTCCCAGCGTTCGATCATTCGCCCCGCCAACCTGCGCGAGAACCTCGTCACCAGGTAGGCGATGACGAACAGCCCGACGACGATCGCGGCCGTGTGCCAGCGGCCGTCGAGCGGAACCCATGAGAACACGAGCACCATCGGTCGGACGGTAATGAACGCCTCGGTTGGCCCTGCGGCCGGTTCTACTTCGCGCGGGTCATCGCCGGGTGCCGGAGGTCGGCCGGCGCCAGGCTCGCGATCTCGCGCAGGAACGTCGGCTCGTCGCCCGAAGCGGGAGCGTCGAGCAGCTCCGCGTAGCGGTGGCCGTCCCAGACTGCGGCCGCGATCGTCGACGGGCACCACGCGTCGCCCACCGCTTGCACGCTCTGCAGGCCGGCGTCTGCCCACTCGTCCGAGCGCGCGTGGAGCTCGGTCGCGATGCCGTCTGCCGGGATCCGGGCGGTGACCATGACCACGGCGTCGGCGGCCAGGCGCTGCTCGCGCGACGTGTAGGCGCACGCGATGCCGACGTCGCCGGCCGTTGCGCCGCTGAGGGCGTGGGACGTCATCAGGGTCACGCCCAGCTCCAGCACGCGGCGCTGGATGCGGTCCTGCTCCAGGGTGTTGGTCGTCCACTCCGACACCCGCGCGTTGGGAGTGACGAGGGTCACGTCGCAGCCTTCGCGGACGAGCAGCTCGGCGAGGACGCCGCCCATGTAGTAGTGGTCGTCGTCGTAGAGCACCACCTGCTTGCCGCGGGGTCGCGCGCCCTCCATCAGGTCGTCGGGCGTGAGCACCTGCATGCCGGCGTCGATCTGCAGCGGCTGGGTGTGCCAGCGGCCGACCCCGTCGCCGCGCCAGCGGGCGCCGGTCGCGACGCAGACGTGGTCGAACCCGTAGGACAGCACCTCCGAGGCGTCGAGCGGGCTTCCGAAGGCAGGCTCGACCGAGGGGAGGCGCTCGAGCTGGGCACTGCGGTAGTCGACCACGCGGATCCAGGCGGCCAGGCCGGGCAGCCGGGCCTCCTTCGCCACTCGGCCGCCCACGGCGGCTGTTGCCTCGGCCAGCACCACGTCGTAGCCGCGCTTGCCCAGGGCCTGCGCCGCCTCCAGCCCGGCCGGGCCGGCACCGACGATCAGCACCTTGGACTCGCTCTCGGCTGGGCGGATCCGCTCCGGGTGCCAGCCGCGCCGCCACTCCTCGCCCATGCTCGGGTTCTGGGTGCAGCGGATCGGCACCATCGTCGAGTCGCCGGCGACGCAGATGTTGCAGCCGATGCACTCACGGATGTCCTCGAACCGGCCCTCCTCGATCTTGGCGGGAAGGAACGGATCGGCGATCGACGGCCGGGCGGCACCGATCAGGTCGAGAGTGCCGCTGGTGATCATCCGCACCATCGTGTCCGGGGACGTGAACCAGCCGACGCCGACCACCGGCTTGCTGGTCAGCGCCTTCAGGCCGCGTACCTTCTCCTCGTACGGGGCCTCGGTGCCGAACCGCGACGTCAGCGAGTCGTCCTCCCAGGCGCCGACGACGAAGTCCCAGAGGTCGGGCAGCTCGCCCACCAGCCCGAGCAGCTCGTCGGTCTGGGCGCGCTCGATGCCGTCGGCGCCGAGCAGCTCGTCGACCACCATCCGGCAGGCGACTGCCGCTCGGCCGTCTACCTCCTCCAGCGTGTCCTCGAGGATCTCCCGGAGCAGCCGCGCGCGGTTGGCGAGGCTGCCGCCGTAGCCGTCGGTGCGGTGGTTGTAGCGCGGCGACAGGAACTGGCCGACCGTGTTCAGCCCGTGGCTGGAATAGACGTAGACGATGTCGAACCCGGCCTGCAGGGAGCGCCGGACCGCGTTGCGGTGCCAGCGGCGCAGGTTGGCGATGTCGTCGAGGCTCATCTGTCGAACCTGCACCGGGTCGTTGGTCTGCACAGGCAGGTGCGACGGCGCCATCGGCGCCTCACGCGAGTACAGGTTGGGGCCGACCAGCCCGTTGTGGCAGAGCTCGATCCCGGCCAGCGAGCCGTGGGCGTGTACCTGCTCCGTCATCCGCGCCAGCCCCGGGATGTCGTCGTCGCTCCACAGGCGCCCCTCGGCGTACGGCGACACCTCCGAGGTGTGGTGGATCTCGACCTCCTCGGTGCACACGACAGCCCAGCCGCCCTCGGCCTTGACGCCCCGCATGTGGGCCAGGGCGGTGGGGTGCCGGTAGCCCATGCCGTTGCAATGCGGGACCTGGAAGAAGCGGTTGCGCGCGGTCACCGGGCCGATCTGGACAGGCTCGAACAGGACGTCGTATCGGGGATCTCGCATGGACTCTCTTTCGCCGTTGGTAGCGGTTCATCTTGCCGCACTCATGGCACTTCTGCAGATCCAATCCCTGACGGTTCGTCAGGAATCCAGCGGGTTCTGAGGCGCGAAGAAGATCCGCGGGCAGCATTTTTGGATCCAAACGGGGATTGATGTCATGATGCCGCTTCAGCCAACTGTCCCGGCGAGAGGAGTCGTCCATGAGCCGTTGGAAACCTGATCCCACGTTCTATCCTTCCCCGCGAATGGCCGGCCAGGCGCCGCCCGAGCAGCACGGCTACGTGGCGCTGCTCGAACCCGACCAGACGTCTCGCCCCGACGCGCTCGGCGTCCTCGACCTCGACCCGAAGTCGCCGACCTACGGGACGCTGGTCTCGACGCTGGAGATGCCGCACGCCGGCGACGAGCTGCACCACTTCGGCTGGAACGCGTGCAGCGCCGCGCTCTGCCCGTCGTCACCCCGTCCGCATGTCGAGCGGCGCTACCTGGTGGTGCCGGGGCTGCGATCGTCGCGCCTGCACATCGTCGACACCCAGCCCGACCCGCTGCAGCCGTCGATCGTGAAGACGGTCGAGCCGGAGGAAGTGGCGCGCGTGACCGGCTACTCCCGGCCGCACACCACCCACTGCGGGCCCGATGCGATCTACGTGTCGGCGCTCGGGGGCGCGAATGGGCCCGACGAGGGCGGCGGCATCTTCCTGCTCGACTGCGAATCGTTCGATCCGCTGGGCAGCTGGGAGGTCGACCGCGGCCCCCAGCGGTACGCCTACGACTTCTGGTGGCACCTCGGATACGACACGCTGATGTCGAGCGAGTGGGGCGTGCCCTCGATGTTCGAGTCGGGGGTGGTGCCCGAGAAGCTGCTCAACCGCGAGTACGGCCACTCGATGCACATCTGGAACCTGCGCACCCGCAGCCACGAGAAGCAGCTCGACCTCGGCGACCAGCACCAGATGGTGCTGGAGCTTCGGCCCGCCCACGACCCGCGCCACGCCTACGGGTTCGTCGGTGTGGTCGTCTCGGTCGAGGATCTCTCGGCGTCGATCTGGCTGTGGCACCGCGAGGACGGCGACTGGCAGATCCGCAGGGTGATCACGATCCCGGCCGAGCCGGCCGAGCCCGACCAGCTGCCACCCCTGCTGCAGGGGTTCTCGGCGGTGCCGCCGCTGATCACGGACATCAACCTGTCGCTCGACGACAGGTTCCTCTACGTGTCCTGCTGGGGCACCGGCGACCTGATCCAGTACGACGTGAGCGATCCGTTCAACCCCCGCGAGGTGGGCAAGGTGCGGCTGGGCGGCATCGTCTCGAAGGGGGCGCATCCCGCCTCGGGTCCGCTGACCGGCGGCCCGCAGATGGTCGAGCTGTCGCGCGACGGCCGCCGGGTCTACGTGTCCAACTCGCTCTACTCGAGCTGGGACACGCAGTTCTACCCGGACGGCCTGGACGGCTGGATCGCCAAGCTGGACGTCGGCCCGGAGGGCGGCCTTGCGGCCGATCCCGGGTTCTTCGTGACCGGGTTCGACGGCCGCCTGCCGCATCAGATCAGGCTGGGCGGCGGAGACGCCTCGTCCGACTCGTACTGCTTCCCGTGACCGTTCCGGAAGTCGCCGGAATCGCCGGGTTGGGTGCCTTCCACGGCCTCAACCCGGCCATGGGCTGGCTGTTTGCGGTCGCGCTCGGGCTGCAGGAGCAGTCGCGGCGCGCGGTCTATCGCGCGCTGGGGCCGATCGCCACGGGGCATGCGCTCTCGATCGGCCTGGCGATCGTTGCCTTCGAGGGACTGCGGTCGGTGGTCTCGACCGAGGCGCTTCGGATCGGAGGTGCGGTGGCCCTGGCGGCGTTCGCCTGCTGGAAGCTGATCGCACAGCGACACCCGCGCTGGGTCGGGTTCCGGCTCGGCCCCCGCGACCTGGTGGTGTGGTCGTTCCTGATGGCAAGCGCGCACGGGGCCGGGCTGATGCTGCTGCCGCTGGTGGTGGGCATGCCGCTGGATCCCGCCCAGGGAGCGATCACGGCTGCCGGGTCGGGAGCGCTCGCCGTGCTCATCCACACCGCCGCCATGCTCCTCGTGGCCGGCTCGATCGCGGTGATCGTCTACGAGGTAGTGGGTGTGGGCATCCTCCGCAGCAGCTGGGTCAACGTCGACCGGCTGTGGGCAGGGGCCCTGCTGGTTGGCGCTATGGCGACGCTGCTGGGATGACGTCGGCGGCGGGATAGGCGAGCTCGCCGGCCTCGATCGGAAGGTCGAGCCGATTCTCGGGCGGCGGCAGCGGGCAGGTCCAGGCCGGGTCGTACGAGCACGACGGGTTGTAGGCGAAGTTGAAGTCGAGCACAAGCCGGCCGTTCTGCTCCCCCAGGTCGGATCCCTTGACCGTGTCCAGCAGGTAGCGGCCGGCGCCGTAGGTGGCCGCACCGTTGGTCGCGTCGGCGAACGGCAGGAAGATGCCGCCGCCGTAACCGGTCAGCCAGTAGAGGGCGAGCCGCTGCGGGTTGCCGTACAGCTCGAACTCGGCGTGGGCGAACCGGGTGAATCGATAGGGCTCGCCGGTGCTGGTGCCGATCCGGGCGTCCGCGTTGTCTGCAGGGACTGCGGTAGCGAGGACTCGTAGGGCGGGATCGTACGGGTAGTAGGGGAGGGCCCGGAACGACCCTCGCTGGGTTGGGGTCAGCGGCGAGCAGGGGTGGTCGCGGACGAGCCCGTCGCGGGTGTCGCGCCAGCGCAGCCAGGCGGACTCCGGCGAGTCGTCCGCACGGATCGCGGCGTAGAGCTCGAAGATGGTGCGCTTCCAGCCCAGCAGGTCCAGCTCGCTGATGCTCGTTGTCTGGATCGGCATCACCAGCGGTCGCGGTGGACGACCTCGGACATCGGACGGCGGCGGCCCGGCTTGAAGCTGGTGCCGAGGGTGTGCGCGACCGGGATCAGGGCCACCTGGGTGACGCTGTCGTAGGGGATCCCAAGCGCCTCGGCGGCGCGCCGCTCGTAGTCGAGGTGGAAGGTCGTCCAGACGGAGCCCAGGCCACGCTCGCGTGCCGCCAGCTGGAAGCTCCAGCCGGCCTGGACGATCGAGCCGTAGAGGGCGGCCAGGTCGCCGGACGATCCGCCCTCCGGCCGGCCCTCGATGCAGGGCAGCACCATCACCGGCACGTCGTGGATGATCCGCGCGAACCAGCGGCTGCGCGGCTCGTCCGGGATCTCTTCGGTCGGCGGCGGCTCGTTGAGGTAATCCGCCCAGGCGGCGCGATAGCAGTCGCCGAGCGCGCGCCGCTGCTCGGGGTCGGTGACGACCACGAAGTGCCAGTTCTCGTGGCCCTCGCTGGTCGGCGCCTGCACCGCGAGCCGCAGGCACTCGTCGATCAGCTCCGGGTCGATGGGCCGCTCCAGGTCGAGCCGGCGCCGCACCGAGCGTGTGGTCGAGAGCACCTCGTCCGCGCTGAGCCCCAGGTGGGTCATGGCGGGGATGCTACCCGCGCCAGCCATCTGCGTTCCTGGTGCCAGCGGTGGAGGGTGCGGGTGCTGGGTGGCTTGGCGGGGCAGTCGTGGTAGTGGGTGTGGATGCGGTGTGCGATCTGGTCGGGTGCGGCGCCGTGGGCGAATGCTTGCTCGGCGCGGCGTCTGAGGTCGGGCCAGGCGTAGCTGCCGGGTTTGGGGCGGGGCTGTTTGGCGGCGTCTCGGGCTGTGGCGAACGCTTTCAGGGCTTTTTGACGAGCCAGTGTCCAGCAGCCGTGGGCTTGCCAGAGTCGGATCAGGGTGAGCTCGAAGTCACGACCGTTTCGTTGGCGTTGGAACTGGGGGCTGGCGTGGTCTTTGCAGAGCCAGATCTCGACGCCGTATCCGAGGATCAGTTTTTGGGTTTTGCCTCTGGTGCGTTCGACGCAGATGCAGCAGGCGATTTGTTTGGTTGGGAAGTCACGGGCTTTGTAGAGGGTGGGGAGGTAGCTGCTCATGCGGGGAGTCCATCGCTGCTTGCTGTCAGGTGTCTACGCCGGAGATGTGACGGGAAGCTCAGGAAATACGATTGGCAGAGCGGCATTTGCCAAGTGGTAGTACCCCGCGAGTTGTTCTCAGATCCAGCTGAACCGTCCACCCAACCCCGAACCGACGGCGCGCAGGCTGAGTAGGAGTGGGCGGCGCCGCCCTTTCAAGGGGGGCGGCGACGTCCACCACCCCCAGCGCCCTCATCCGCCTCACGCCCCGGGCGCCTCGCCGACCCCACCCGCCCACGCCCGCCGAGTATCAGCCGGCGGTGGCGGCGCGCACGTCTTCGAGGAGGTCGCGCAGGTCGAACGGCTTCTCCTTGAAGGCGAACGCGCCGAGGCGTTCGGCGTGGCGCCGCGAGGCCGTGTCGCCGACGACCGAGATCAGGATCACCGGGCACTCGATCTGTTCCTCGCGCATTCGCTCGAGCAGTGTGAAGCCGTCCATCCCCGGCATCCTCACGTCCACGATCGCCAGCGCGGGCACCCCGCTGCGGAACACCTCGAGTGCGGCGGCGCCGTCGCCGGCCCCGATCGCGTCATAGCCTTCCCCAC
>Ga0265327_10002677_pt1 | contig 18295 bp, 24 predicted proteins | sample 41621metaG_FD_202089 | JGI IMG/M metagenome (GOLD analysis project Ga0265327, IMG submission 202089) | Rhizosphere microbial communities from Carex aquatilis grown in University of Washington, Seatle, WA, United States - 4-16-21 metaG | ecosystem: Host-associated > Plants > Roots > Rhizosphere...
CTTTAAGTTCGTCTGGTACAATAACAGTACCATCAAGATGTGATATCCTAAATACAGATGATTGTATGACTTTCAACACATAATTCATTAACTCTGACTGATACTTAATAAAGCTTGGAGTCTTATATGTGTACCATGTACCGGGTTCAAGTTTAGTGCGTGTCAGGAACTTGCGACCTGTCAAACGTTTAATTTCAGAACTAATGATAGCTTCTGCCATTTGTGCATCGGAATGTGAACGTAAGTCGAGTTTAAATTGCTTACCAGTCGACTCACGTAGTTCGATTTGTGGGGTAGTTGCCTTAAAAAGTAGCCCTGTGTTGTCTAGATCGTTAACGCAATAACGATCTAAGATATAAATTTGATTCCGAGTAAGTATTGTACCAGGCTTGAAGGGAAGGTCTTGCAGTTTTCGTGCGTGCAACCGACCAGCACAAACTTTCAAACCGGGCCCAAGCGCGGTCAATTCAATAAGGTCAATTTGATTTATTTCAAGAGGCTTGGTCTTGTACTGTTTGTACACATCTTTTGCCTGCAATTGGTCGACAATGATCATGCAGGTCGCGTCCCACAAGTCTTGGCTGCTGTACCCGGCCAGAGCTAGTGTGGTTACAGGGAAGTCATACTTACGACCATTGAAGTTAATGATGCAGAAGTTCTCGAGCACCCAGCGAAGCTTGGGGATGTCGAGTACGTATAGGATTGGGTCTTCATCAAACGGATCGTTGTCTGCTAGGCGGAATGTAACAACTTTACCAGAGTCATAAGACTTGAAAGCAAACAAGCAATAGTTTGGATACACTTCAATATCGTAAAGCAAACGCTCGCCTCGGATGGAAGCTTGCCAAAGCTCTATGTCGTTGAAGAGGTCTGGCTTAAAATCGATTGCGGCTTGAAGATCAGGAAGGTAACAAGGGGACTCCCAGAAACGCGGGGGAGGCGCCCGTTTTATTTTTTCTTTTGGGAGAGGTTTCTCTTTGGCAAAGTCCTGCCAAAAGAGGCCTACGGCATCCGCGCGTTTAGACATTCTTATTCCTTAATTGAGTAGCGTATATCGACGTCCGGCGGATGAAACAATTATTCAGAATCTACTTGTTCAGGAACTTCTTTATAACCTCCACCAATTGCAAATTTTACGCAATCTTTGTGGACGCGCATTTGATTGCCGATTGGGTCTTCGATAAGCGCAAAGATGAATGCTTTGTTTTTGCGAACCAGTTGTCGATCACAATGCCAGCAGATGTAAACACCACCAGTTTTAAAGCGTGTCATTTGCGTAATCCTATAATTGCGCCACGTAAGCGATCGTTCATAAAGATACAAGCGGATGGATAAGCTGACCAATCAATCGTTTTAGCTGTTCCTTCAAGTAATTCAAGGAAAGCAATGTTATACTTGCCTTCATTTACTAAACCAGGCACATCATAAGATGCACCTTCATCTTCATCTGGATGCGTAGTAATACCGTCCTGAGTAAAAATGATACTACCATGTTGATCGACGTGCGGTTTAACCACACTGAGCGCGGCAAACAGTGCTGGGTCAATTGGTTGTTGAACAGAGTCTTTATTCAAAATACGACCAAGGTCTGGCCAGGATTCCGAATCGTAAAGCTGAGTACGCAACCAGCGTTCGCCTGTATAATGGAATGTGACATTACCTTCAGCGATCTGCGCAAAGATTGGAGCTTCGTTAATGCGAATCATTTCACGCACAGCATCACGTGGTAAATTAATTGTAGCTGGAAATCCTTTACCGAACCAATACTGTACGAGCATCACGTTATTGGTTGCGAAAAGACATTGATCTTTGACAAGCACACCATGCGCCCAACGGCGGGAAGCGTCGTTGCCGATGAATGGTGCAACTGCTTTTAGACCGTCTAACAAAGCTTGGCCATCGAAGTGCGTTACCACACCTTCGGGCAGGGCGTGCGGGGTTTCTTCTTCAATGCAATTGATGAACACTTTGAAGTTACCGCTCTTAACTGACAAACGACCAGCTTTTGTCATCGCAAGTTGAACTGTGTCTGTGCAGTTCGCAATTGCTTTAATAAGGACATCCGCTTTAGGCTTACAAGCGATATCAAAAGGAATAGGCGAAGATAGTGCCATTACCCCATTGAATCCACGAATGCGTCCATGTTCGATCACAAAGTGGCTCAGTGAAGGGATGAAGTCCTTCTTCGCTACACTACCGGCGCAGAATTTGAGTGCTGTTAGCATTATTTAAACCTCACGATGCCCGGAATATTATTACCAACGACCCACACGACTGCTTCACCTTCAAGTAGATCTGGAGCGATTCGTCGACGATTATTTTGATACCCATAATAGATCGTTTTATCGACCTCTATGTGAAACGTGCGTTGTTCAATCTTACCGTCAATCATTACATCCATTGTAGTGTTGGTTGCCATTTAACTCTCCAAGGTCCAAGTACGCATACGTTCAATTACACGCGGATCGACAATAAATTCGCCCGCAACTAACCTATTATACCAGCGTTTAGCTTCGTTCTCTTTGGCTGTTTTGTAAGCTTGAGACGCTTCTTCAATTGTAGCATAGATTCCAACATGTTTGGTTTCCCATCAATTCGAAGCTGTGTTTTGTACCGTCCATTTTCAGGAACTAGAACAACACCTTGCGGAAGCTCTGTTCGTTTCGATTCTGTATTCATCACAAAAGAATTCAGGGCAGCAGGTAGAAGAACACAAGTGTCCTCAGAATATATTTTGTTTTTAGGAATTAATAAATCTTTATCCAACTGATAAATTTCATTTCTAAAGCCAATCTGTTTTCGTGCCATTCTACAAAGAAATTGTAATTCCAGAAATTGGCAGACATCGCGCAACCAATGTAGGTTGGGGAATGCCTGCTGCACACAACCATCTTCTTTGCATCGAGCACGCATTGCGTTCCAAGTCTGACCAGACATTGTCCAAAGACGTTTAGATCCTTGTGTCACATATTTCTTATAATTGCCATAAGGGTCTTTGAAGTTCTCGAGTTTCATCGTACACCCTAAAAGAGTTGTTGGCTTCTGGTGCAAGCAAAAATATGGTCGTTGTCTTCGATATGTTTATTTACAATGTCGTTGAGTTCGGTGTATGCCAGGCAATTGTAACTTGCCCTGCTTTCATACACTGTGGACAAACGCTCCAAATTAAAACCTTTCCGATCGAGCATCGCTTCAACACTTGCGCGCTCAAGATCAGTAAGTGTGGTTAAATGCCTGCCTTGCGTATGCCGTGCTGGGGAATCTTTACTGACTGGTATTGGACCCCATTCGGTTGTGAATATGCCACCAAATGATGCATTTTGAATCCAGCTTGAAGAGTCGCAACTGTACCATGGATACCTCTTCATTAAAGATTCGGCAGTCATTCCAAAACCGTGGCATTTAACCTTAGCTCTACCACTGCCATCAATTAAATGATCGTTCCAAATCTTATCCAACCAACGTTGTTGATCAGGCTGTGCTTTACCAACGAGCCCACCAATGGTAATATACTCGTAGCGACCGACATAGTAATCTAGGTAACGATCGTCTTCACCGAAGTGGAAGCAGGGTAATGGTTTGGCACCTTTCTTCTCCATGTAGAGTTGATTCTGATATGTCTTTAATGCATCCCCGATACCGTCCAATACAGAAGCCATCACTGCACCATCCTCTACCCGGAGAATGTCCCGATTACGTATAATATAATCACAGTAATTGTCGATAGAGATGCTAACACCCAAGCTATGAGCAGAAAAAGCCCCAGAGTCAAGAAAGATTTTTGCATTCTCTTGGCGAATAACGTCCACATATCTTTGTCCATTGATGTAATGATATGATTCCAAGACATTTGGCACATTGTCCATAATACCTTGTTCAGTCTCCGTCAACTTTGCATAACGGTTCTGTGTTTTACGATAATTATTTGTGAACAGCGCCGCTATATAAAGATGCACAGCTATTACTCCTGTTACAATGTGTTTGCCGCTTGCATACAACCCCGGCAAGCTGTTTAAATGCAATGGGGCATACCGTAGCATACCCCATTGCTTGCGCAGCGTATAGCGCGTTTTACGCGGGTTGATCCGTAGGCGCGTGTTTGATCGCTTGCGCCTTTTGGTAAGGCATCCATTCGGCATAAGGCTTGTCGAGTGGCACAGTATCGTCTTCTTGTACCAACTGCACGTATTCACGGGTAAATTGACGACCCAGCGAATCACGGCAGGACAAATGCACCAGGCGTTCATTCAAGACACAAACGACAGTTGCGTCCAGAGGTTGTCCGCCGATTTGTTTGAGAGGCCAGCAACGACCCCCTTCGCTGCCGCCGTTATCACCTTTTTTCAGATCTTCTTCGGTTGGACGATACCACACTTTGCGACCTACTGTTGGAACTGTGATCATTTAATTCTCCTTGATTTGTATTACAGGTTAAGAAGCCAAACTCATGAACTCTGCACGCGCAGTTGGGTCATGCTTTAGGACACCACGCAGAGCACTCGTAATCGTATGATGCCCCTGCTGGCAGACGCCTCTGCTCTCCATGCACATATGCCTTGCTCGGATAACCACACCAACGCCTTTCGGTTGCAGGTGCTCGACCAGCGCGTCGGCGATTTGTGTGGTCAAACGCTCTTGCACTTGCAAACGACGTGCAAAAGCATCCGCCAAGCGAGACAACTTCGATAGACCCACGATTTTGCCATTGGGGATGTATGCGATTACCGCAGTGCCGAAGATTGCAGCCAAATGATGCTCGCAGTGGCTGTAGATAGGGATGTCTTTTACGATGACCATCTCATCGTAGTTTTCAGCCCCGTCTTCAAACACCTTGAGCAAATTGGCAATGTCCACGCCGTAACCGCTAGTCCAATGCTTCCAAGCTTTGACCACACGAGCCGGCGTTTCTGCCAAGCCCTCTCGCATTGGTTGCCCCATGACTTCGGTGATCAGTTGAGTTACGGTATTGCGGTCAAAGACATTTTTAGTATCTTCGTCTGTAGCTGCTGTGCTGGTAAAAGCCATTACTTGTCTCCGATGTAAATGGCGCTATTTGCGCCGTGTTCGCGCACTTCAACCGAGACCAGACGACAACGAGGCGCGTACCCGTTGTCCTTAAGCCAGATTTCAGTACAATCGTAAATCATTTCTGCGAATGCTTCGCAGCCGGTTGCGGGCACTTCGATAGCGTGCGCCAGGCCCAAGCCGGACAACGCCATGAGCTCGTCTTTCATCGGGTCGTCAGCAGCGACCAGCAGTTTGTGATCGAAGGTATCCTCCAACCAGCCTTTCAGACTTTTGAAAGAACCAAAGTCGCAGACCCAATTTCTGACGTCAAGAGTGTCTGCTTCAAAGACGAACTTAACAGCCAGCGCGTAACCGTGCAAAAGACGGCAGTGCGATTCAGCGCGGTGCTGACGAAATGCGGCACTGAGGCCGCATTCATGCCCGAAGGTTTTTGTGCTTTGGTAGGTCATTTTAACCCCACATTGCCGAACCTAATGCCACACCAACCATCATTAGATTGGTATAATTTGCAGTTTGTGGTTTTTCCATGAGACCTTCCGAAACTGCGCGCATAACCAGTGGATCTGGAACACCAGCTTCTTCAAATCCTTTTGCACGCAACAACGTGGCATGGTCGTGACCGATTGGTGGGTATTGCCCGTCGTAACTGGTGTGGCTATAAGCCAGGGCTTCCCTGCAACCAGGCAACGTCATCGCCAACCGTACAGAATCGGCCTTGGTCATGTGCATGAGTGGTGTCAGGATACGAAGTACGCCGAGATTTGCTTCCGGTGTAAACGTACCGTAGTTGCAGGCTTCTGCGAGCGAATAAATGAAAGTCGCCCTGCAATCGGGATAACCGCCCGAGTCTTCTTGGCAGACACCTGTAACGATCGTGTTGCAACCCAGCACGTAAGCACGGTTCGCTGCAATCGTCAGGAAGAGCTGGTTGCGCATGGGGACGAAAGTCTTTTCCAGACCGCCGGGCAGAGATTGATGGTCAGCATATTGCTCGAGTTTTTCGTTTTTGTTCACCAGCGGCGAAGTACCTGCCAGGATACCGTCGCCCAAAGGGACAATTTCATGCTTGTCGCCGCAACCAAACATCTGCGCGATTTTGATTGCAGATTGAATTTCCACTTTATGCTTCTGACCGTAGTCAAAAGTAATACAGTGGACGTCGTAGCCTTCACGAACTGCCCATGCCAGGCACGTAGTCGAATCTTGGCCGCCGCTCAGAACAACCAGAGCTTTTACAGTTTCACCTTTTTGCATTTATGACTCCTTAGTAAAGTTTGACGCATTTAACGTCTTGAACGTTCTCAATTCGCGATGCTGCAAGGTCTGCGGCAAATTTGTCGCCGAATTCTGCAACGACGCTATGCACACTCGCACCAGAGGAACTCCAATACTTCGTAATGATGAGGAGTTTATACATTATTTACCCCTGCTGTCATCATTGCACCTGCAAATTGCTGCACAATGTTTGTGTAAGGAGGTTCGCTAACACGAGGAGGTGTTAGCGCATGACGCAAGAAGTACAACAACCCTTCCGCTTGTGTTTTATTGAGGGTCAGCTCAATGGTGATCTCAGTAATAACGTTGACGTTAATAGTCATCATTCTACTCCGATCAATTTGTGAATTTGCAATTGCAGAATGAATCCGTGCAGCATACACGAATGCTTCACAGCCGCGAGGTTGCGTGCGTTGACCACGCTATCCTTGGCGTCCATTGGTTGGAGGAACACGGGGCCGTCGAAACCGTTGTGCGGACGTGCAACCCGAGGCGCTGCTGTGTGGTTAAGTGCGCGGATAGGCAGACCGTCTTCGTCGACACTTTCCGCATCAAGTACATACTTGTATGCGTCAATATGCGGCAAAAGAGCTTCTGCGACTTTACCAGTCTTGGGACTGCAAACAACGAAGACTGTCGAAGGCAGGAATTCTTGTGGTGCGAGCGTGCCGTTCGTCTCGATCTGCACAGTCATATCGCGATCTTGCAAATGCTCGATGAGTGGGATGATGTTTTGGCGGAACGGTTCACCACCTGTAATAACAACGAGTTGTTCCTTATTCGTGACAGGAAACAGATCTTGCGCCATCTTAGCGAGGACAACCGCTTCGATTTCTTTACGACCTTGCGTATATTCCGTATCGCAAGAGGGGCATTGAAGATTGCAACCCGCAAGACGGATGAACACAGCAGGCATGCCACTGAACGGACCTTCACCTTGTATCGTGTAGAACAGACTGTGGACGTTCAGGTACGTGCCTTCAGACTTCAGGCTTTTTTCAATCGGTTGTATATTAATCATTTAAGACCTCGGAGGATCAGCTAGGGCCTTACCCTAGTGAGTGCGGGTTGTACTGCGGAATTTGACGGGCAGAGAGGGATTCGAACCAACAACCTTTCAAATCGTTGTACGATTTGAATGCTCTAACCAATTGAGCTATCTACCCTTAGGTGGAAGGCTCTCCCCCCTCCCTGACACCTCTTTCAGCGCGCCGCGCACGGCAACGTATAGTAGTGGGTGCGACTAAGCCGGCCGGAAACTCCCAGCCCTTGCACTTACGCGGCTGCTTGAGCGGCGGGTGCAGGTTCAGCAGGCTTGGCGACAGCGCCGAAGACGCCGTTGTACAGCTTCCAGCGAGCATATTGCGTGCGAGTCGTCGCGTCGTTCAGGCCGGCGGCAGCGGTTTCTTTGGACAGCATGGCGATCGGGACAGGCTGGCCGATGCGTGCGGAGATTTCATCAGCCAATTGCCAGACTTTGCCGCAGGCGCCGTCAGGTTTCGGACGGGTCACGCCGTTCTTGGAGGGTTGCACGATCTTGACAGGTTTGGCAGCAGCGGCGGCAGCTTTCTGTTCAGCAGCAGCTTTGGCAGCAGCAGCTTTCTGTTCAGCAGCAGCAGCCTTGGCAGCGTCGGTCGCGGCTTTGGTATCAGCCTTGGCTTTTTCGGCAGCAGCTTTCGCTTCGGCTTTTGCCTTGTCGGCGACTGCTTTCGCTTCTGCTTTGGCAGCATCAGCAGCAGCCTTGGCGTCAGCTTTGGTCTTGGCGACGGCAGCTTTCTGTTCAGCGGCCAGGGCGGCAGCTTGTGCAGCAGGATCGACGACAGGGGCGGTTGCGGGTGCGGTATTGGTGGAACCTTTGACGGTGGTATTCATTTAGTGACTCCTATTTGGGTTGAAAGTGAACCAGTTAAAACAAAAAAGGGAACTTCTACTGCGGTGAGGAAATAACTATAACAAACTTCGTAGCCGTGTGCAAGCGAATTTTGCAGATATTTTAAATTATTTTTGGGTCCAAGGATCTACTTGCAAATCTTACAATCCTTTGCTTTGCTTCCATGCACCAGCTTGCACGCTTGCAGTGGATCCGTTGATACCTTCTGCATCACATTTAGCAATAATACTACGACGCAATTCTTTCCAATCTGGCGCACATTGGTGGACAGCGTAATAATCCTCATACAGTTCATCAGCAATCTCCCAAACAAGCCCAGTCTTACTACCTGCTTTTGGACGTCCAGGAACCGATTCCCCGCTAGTGTGGTTACGCGGGGTGCGTGGTGCGCTTGCGGGTACCCCTGCCGCTTGCGTAGCGTGCGCTGGTGGGGTTTGTTTGTGCGGGGTAGGGGGTAGGGTAAGCGTAACCCCCGGCGCGGTTGTAAGCGGTGCGGGTGTGTACAGTTCTTCTTGTGGTGCCGGTGTACCTGAACCAGCGACGTATTTGTACGAACGTGTGTCGTCCATTGCGATCGAATTAGCTTGAAGCGCTGCTTCGAAACCTTGGATCTTAGACTCATACAAACTGTGACAGATTGCTCGAGTCATTGAAACCAATTGGTCTCGACCAAACCCTTTGAATTCCTCTCCGCACATATTGCGATGAAGCAGCTTAAGCTCCAGATCGGTTAAACCATCGAAGCTTGAAGCATCCATTTCATCACAAATGAAAACAGCTTGGTGAGCCATCTCAATGTGCGCGACGTTCTGGATTGCGCTTTGTAGGGTGTGCTTGTGTGTGATGCACATCCGGTCACGATCGATTAGGATCCACATTTATGCCTCCAGATAATCTGTGGCATACACATGCCACACCGCTGCACCTTGTAAGGTCTGTACAGTCCCAAGATATTTACCAGGATTAGCAGGCATTTCATGCCCTGTTCCGTATATAGAAATCCTATACGGCCGCATCATGTTTGCAGGGTTACACTCATACCAGACACACACTTCACCATGTTGCTCTTGCACAGACAGGAATTTTGGTTCCCCATGTGCATAAATTGTCTGCATGTCCGTTATCGCAAGTATAGCCTTCAGGATTTTCATTTCGCCTCCAATAAGTTGTAATTAACTCAACCAGTATAGCATACTTTGCGCAAATGCAATGCTATTAAAATGGAATTTCATCGCCTACGATCGCTTGTTGGAAAGCACCAGTGAACGAGATAGCCATAATTTCTGGGTATGGTTTATTGATCCAAACTTGGATATGAGTTGGAACTAATAAGACGTCAACGAGCTTAAGCATCTCTTCGGTTGTCTCCGGAAAAGGCACAGAGACAGGCGCACGTTCTGCCCACCATTTACGAGCTTTACGCTCACCATAGCCTTTATGCTCGGGTAACACAAACTCATTGAACTTCTGATAACCACACCAATACTTGACTATCACCGAGTCGGGTTTGTTTGCTTTCTGGTGCGAACCGAAAGTGATACGGTCTACTTTAAATACCTCAACTTGAGGCATATCATTCTTAATTAGTTCTTCATTGTTAGCATGTTGCTTCAGAAGTAACTTGAAAGTAAATTCTGCACCGCAACCCGCAGGCGTTTTGTAAGGCTCTCCACCACAGAAGCGAGCGCTAATGTGATTGTAAGTGCTACAAGAATCACAAATCTTGATAGGTACTTCACCGGTCTTCTCCCCTTTTTTACGAGGTAATACAGGATCATTGATTGGGCCAAGGCGTCTGGTATTGCCCGCAAAGTCCATCACAAGGCAATTCTGTTTCCCAGTCTCTGGGCTTGGACGAGTTCCTCTGCCTAACATCTGAACCCAAAGCACAGTGCTATGGGTTGGACGTAACATAACAATCAAATCGATTGCGCGAAAGTTCACACCAGTTGTTAAGATGCCGTTATTGACAATTGCTTTGAACTTACCTTCTTTCCACTCTTTAATATTAAGATCGCGCTCTCCATCCGACATCTTGCTATGCACGCAACGGGCGCTAACACCCATCTCATTAAGCATCTCTGTGATTCGCAAAACGTGTGCAATACCTGAACCGAATACGAGCCAATGATTGCGGTCATGAGCGTACCCAATGGTTTCGTTCAAAGCTGCGCACGTGACTTCGTCTTTATTGACAGCAAGCTGCAATTCCGACTCAATGAATTCTCCACCGCGTAAGTGAACGCCACTGGTGTCTAGAATTGTAAGAGTTGGTTTTGGAACTAATGGGGCAAGATAACCCATCTTAATGAACCAATTGAATGCCTGCATGGTTGTTGCGTCATAACAGACATGCGTAAAAATACCGTCATCTGTTATGCGACCCTGCCCAGCACGCCATGGAGTCGCGGTCAAACCAATTACACGAAAGAGGGGATTGTAAGCTTTGAGAACAGAAATGACTTTTAAATACATCGATTCGTCATTCTGACTAAGCAGATGACATTCATCAATGATCATTAGGTCAATTTTACCGAACGCTTCAATGTTTCGATTAATTGATGCAATACCGCAGAAGATAATCTTGTCTTTTGTATCTTTACGCTTCAACCCTGCGCTATAAATCCCCGCTGGTGCAGTGGGCCAGAGTCCTAAGAACTCGTCATGGTTTTGTTTTACCAGTTCTTTGACATGTGTGGCAACCAGTATGCGCTGGTTCGAACACTGTGCGAAAGCTCTTTGGAGGAAAAGTGCAATCACAAGAGCTTTACCTGTGCCCGTTGGCAGAGCAACTACCGGATTACCTTCTCTATGGTTTGTGAAAAACTTGTAGAGAGCATTTACGCTCCCTATTTGGTAATCTCGTGGAATTAGAGACAGAGCCATTAGATTGGTGTATAAAAAGACTCACAGCCTTTGAGCTGACGTTCTTTAGACAATTGGAATGTTTCATTCGCATCTTTATCACCTTCCTTGCAAGAAGGGAAAAGCATAGCCAATTGTCGTTCTTTGGACTCACACCACCAAGTCCCATCTTCTCGAGGTTGCGCATGGAAGCAAGTACGGCAATTCTTGTCCATAGGCGCATTTTCATGGCATATTGCATTGTCGGGGCAGTAACGACATTCGTAATAGCCCGCTGAAGCATTTGGGATGCGCTCAGGTACAGAGCGCAGCATGATAATTTGTCGACCACGATCCAAAAAATGGTCAGCAATCTCTGTATCGAGAATAATGATTTCTAAATGCAGTTCGTCTGTATTCTTATTCACAGCACCATAGATTGCGTACACAAGATTCATCTTGCGCATATAGAGCTGCATCTGTACAAAGTGTTCGAACTTTGCAGAGCGCACACCTTCTTTGACGAGTTTTAAGAAAGACTTCTCACCGTGAGTTTTAAACTCAGCCAGGCAAGTGTTGCCAGCGGGAATGTCAGGAATACCAATGACAATACCGTCCCCACTACCGCCAAGATGGCCACCGAGCTCACTAATACGAAACTGATTGCCATTAGCATCTTGCTGATAAACTTGGCAACCGATAGCAAGCAACATTGCGATGAAACGAGCTTCTTCAAGATGCCCCCTGTTGAAAAGACGAAGTGTCTTAGAGTTGAACCATGGGCGTTTTGCCCAGCGCCATCCATACCAGATAGAACGAGCGCAAGGCTTGCCGAGCATAGACGCACCCAAGTGAGTACGGAAACCTTCATTGACGCCCCGATAAGCGTCTCCCATGTGTGGGATCACTTTACCAAGCGCGACACGGAAGGCTGCACCTTGGTCTGCTTCAATACAATCATCGATAGCTTGTTTAGTCTTTACTGCCAGCATAATTGCCATGTTATCTCCTAATTTAAAAGACCCCACTGGTGAACCAGTAGTCCCATCTTGGGCGCAAGGGTCTTTTAAATAACCGGGTATCTCTACCCGGTTAAGAACCTAACTACGGATCAGTTTCACTGAGCAGCACGTTGCCAAGGAGGGGTATCATCGTCAGCTACTGGCGCAGCAGCCGATACATCGACTACTGCGGGCGTCTGCGCAGCGACAGCAGCCGCTTGAGCTTGTGCAGCAGCTTGTGCTTGAGCAGCGAGTGCAGCAGCATGCGCAGCCGCCGCTTGAGCAGCAGCTTGAGCAGCTTGAGCAGCCAGTTGTGCAGGATCAGCTTGGGCAGGAGCAGCCACCTGTGATGGGGCAGCAGTCTGCGCTTGGACCGGAGCAGCCGTAGGCTGCGCAGCGTTTCCCGCAACTTGGTCCCAGGGCTGGGCGCCCAAAGCAGGAGCGCCGGCCATTGTCGCAGCAGGTTGTGCGACAGGTGCAGCCGCAGCAGCCGGGACATTCCAGCCTGGAGCAGTGCCGACAGGCGCAGCGGCAGGAGGAGGGGGTATCGCTGCTTTCACTGGTGCCATGGCTTGATTCGCAGCTTGTGCGCCGGCCGGTTTGCTGACTGCATCGGCGCTGCCCATTGGGCGGAAAGCCGTGAATTCGTTCTTTGCGTCGTAAGGACCGTCAGCCGGTGTCTCTTTGACTTTGCCGCGCAGAGGAATATTGTGCAGTTGCTCGGTCGTTTGGAATGCTGGGACGCCGACCGCGGCGCAGATAGCGCTGAGTTGTTTGTAGCTGATTTCGACTGCTTTTTCGCTGGGGTTTTTGATGTTCAGGCCATGATAAGCAATGCGGCCTTTGTATGGACCCTCCACGATGGTGAAGGTGAGGTTCATACGCGCCGAATTGATGGGATCGTTGGAACCAGGCTTGACTTCCGATGCCGTGATCATCCAGGTGTACCAGTCTGCAGGCACAGGACCAGGACGCCCTTGATCTGGTTCGATGCCGGCGGAGTTAAATGCAAAATTGGCCATGTCTATTCCTAAAGTTTAATTTGTTCACTATTATAACGCTAGCGAACTACGCGGTTAAACCGATGGTACAAAAAATCTGGTGCCCGCAACAGGATTCGAACCCGTCACCTGATCATTACAAATGAACTGCTCTACCAAATGAGCTATACGGGCGAAACTGAGTTACAACGGCATCTTGTTGGCGCCGACAACGGCACCGAAGGCATGATTCAAGCCTTTCTTAGCTTGCGCATGACGCTCTTCCGCCTCTTGGAAAGCAATGTGCGCAGCATTGAGCGCACTGGTTGCTTTCTTGAGTTGTTTGGTGGATTGTTCCAGTTCGATTTGTGCAGCGCCCAAATCGACAGAACCGCGAGGCAGCGAAACGCCTTGCGTAAGTGTGGTTACTTTACGGACCATTATCTTTCTCCTCATGCAGCCACTTGGGCCTGTTGTACTGCTGGAACATCGCGGTTAAAATAGTCGGAACCATGACTCTGGTAAATCTCAGTAGCCAACGAATTCCAACCGCATTCAGGTGGTTTTGGAACGACAATGTCGTTGACCACATGGAAGCGGTTCTTTGCTGTGTAACTCGGCGTGCGCGTCACAGCCATGACACGACCTTTGTTCGCGTTGACGCCTTTGTTCATGGTTTTACCTTCAGTGACAAAGATCGGCTCGTAGACGAAACCAATCAAGTCAGCCCATTGCGTAAGCATTTCACGCTTACCGTAGGTCTTTTGATTTTTTGGCGAGTGCAGCAGCAGATCCCAGGAGTTGTATTCACCGTGCGCCGGATCTTTGATTTCTGCTGCAAACACATGGCAGGTAAAGACGATATTGATACCGGCATACTCGGCTAGCTGGTCGCACTTGTTCAGGAAGTTCATGAACAGTTCGTTGGCGTATTGGTAAGCCTTACCATAACCGCCGAGTGCGCTTTCCATGGTCATGGCCTTTTTATTGCCTTTGCCGTAGGTGGGATCGCTTTCGAGCACAGCTTGATGAATCAAGCGTTCGAGGGCGGTAACACTATCGAACGCGAGCGATTGATAGATAAAAGCACCAGCTTGGCACGAAGCGATGATTTCGTCCAGCAATGTCATCACATGTTCGTAATGCGTCAACATTGGAACTTTATTCACTTGGACGCCGGAATAGCCTTGTTCCAATGGAATGAGCAAGACACGAGGAGCGCTGCATGCCAGAGTGGTCTTCCCGATGCCCTCAGCGCCAGCAATGACAGCACGAATGCCTTTTTTGACATTGGAAAAGGTTACTTGTTCAAGGATGCTCATTGTGACTCCTAAATAAAGCGTGAAAAGAATACCAACCAACGGATTAGATAATCCGGATAGTTTGCATTTGAATTTTGCTCTGCTAAGATTGCTAGCAGGTAAGGTTAAGTATGTGCGCTCATTTGGGAAAGTGCAAATACTATTTGCGGATGGAGGTTACATATCCCCTGGATCACGCAAAGATTGAAAAATTGGAAAACGTGGTTTATCTTTGACACCTTTCGGGAAGTGTTTGAACGAACCAATTTGGTTAAGTAAAAGATGTTGATTATTAAAATAGTGGGTTGCATCTTCTTGAGTCATTGTGCCTTTAGAAACAGTGATAACCTGTCCTTTTCTGAACAGAACACTATCTTTAAGGATAGTTCCTTCCATGCTGCCGACCATACCATTCGACACTTTATTGTCTTGGTGGGAACTTCTGAAAGTGCGACCAAGTTCATTAGTCTGTGCTTCGTTATCGTTACGATCACCTTCATTGATCTTAGTGATCAAGAATTCTTCTTGAACGAAACGTTTAATACGCCAGTAACCGCCTTCACGCGCAGTTGCGCGCCCGGCTTTGTGTGGTGAAGCAAGGCCACGTCCAACAACACCTTCGTAACCCATACCCAACCAGATACTTTCTTGTTCGAGAAGCTGGTCAGGGTTATTTACAATGACGTATGGGATCAGCTTGACCCGCTTCATGAGTCCCGCAGCGTGCATCCGTGTAACATAATTCTGTAATAGATCATGGCGCCATTGATAGCCGAGTTCGATCGTATCTTCGTTGATATAATCGAACGCGTGCCAAATCAAAAATGGATCGCCAGACATTGTACTCGTTGCACTGGTGGTAAGTGAACAGAGACGCGGATGTGTCTCGTGTTCTGCCGCAAACTCACCATCGATGCCAATGTATTCAGGACGGCTAAAGCGCTGCATCGTGGCAACGTTAGCGAACGGCTTGAGCGTGCGTGTCGTGAGCGGACCATCCGTGTTGAGACCTCGCACACCATCGATTTTAGCTAGCAGCGCGCAAGGATAAGAGATTTTGTTTTCAATGGCGTCACACGCCTTCATTGGGAGGCGTTTCATTTTTCACCGCCGGTTTGTGTTGAGAGATATTTATCGATTGCCTTTTGCTGATAATCAGAAAAAGCAGTTTGGGGATCTTTCAGCTGCAACTTCTTCCGCTGCGCAACCATGCGCGCACCATAGTATTGCACCTTTTCCGCATCGTACACACCATGCGCGTCCATACCGCGTTTTTGGTGCCCCAGAGTACGCATTGCGCAGCTACGCCAAATCGCTTTAAATGCACAGCCTTCGGCAAACGTCATTCCGAGAGCTTCAATGATATCTTCGGCTTCAGCTTGGTAAGGCGCCAAGCGTTTTGGTTCGTCTACTTTGACCAAATAGTAATTCACATTACCGCCAGTGTATTCACCTTCTTTTTTATCTTCAGCCATTTGATTCTTTCAGGGTAAAAGAAACCCGCATAACTACATGCGGGCACTAATTCAAATTAACCAGCACGCCTGGGTTTGACAATTTCCAAACTCGGTGATCCTGGCTTGATGACCAACGCTTGATTGAAGACCGCGAGCTGTGCTTCGGTCAACTTGCGGTATTCGGTAGTGGAGAGTTCTGGTTTGTAGCGAACGAGGTCAGTTGTAACCACACCAGCATCGCGCAGCTCTGGGCCGAGAGCTAGCAGCACTGCTTCGTCGACTTTGCGGTCGATTTTGTATCCCCCTTTCATGACCCAGCCGTCGCTGAGAGGGAACGTATTGGTTCCTTCTTTCGGTGCTTGGAAGTAGAAGGCAAAGATTTTCTTGCGCAGAGTCATTTCTGCGTCTTTGACGATTGCCAGTTGTTCTTGCAATTCGTACCAGCGGTTGATATCCGCTTGCGTACAAGGTTCCGGCGGAATCGCGAGCTCAGGTGCGGTTGTAAAAGGTGTGGTCATAATCCTCTCCATACAAGTTATACTACGTTAAGAACTAATATTTGACTACCAAGATCATGTAACCCTTGGTAGTCAAATATTAAATCTTTAAGACGGACCGCGTCAAACAGGCATGTAAAATGCGGTCCTTAAATAAATATGCCAGGCTCTCGGCGTGTGCCCCCAAGACATCTAGCCATACTCCATTGCAGGCGACTGCCTGTTTATTCGCGGGCTTATAACACCGCTCGGTTGACTCGACACGACGACGGCGCGGTGCTTGTCACAGATGACAAGCACGAACCAGAGCACCCGCGAGGGCACAATGTCGTAAAGCCGAGTATAAGATGTGCGGAACATATCAGGCGTTGATCAGACGGCTTTATCCGCACGCGCTTGAGCGGCCGAATCGCTATAACCCAGAGGGTAACGCGCTTTGGGGCCGGTCGAAAGCTTGTACATGTTCGCTTGTTGAACGTCAGCTTCGCTGCGGTTGTGTTCACGGCACAGCGCACTATAACCGTAGACGAGGCCGTTGACAGCCTCGTAGAACAAAATTACATCCAATTGTTTGTTGTAGACCCAGAGTTTCTTGACTTGATCTTGGATTTCGCCGGCGTAGACGAGAAACATGTCGATAGGGCTTGCGAACTTTTCAGAGATTTCTTCCAGCTGATAGCTCTTTTCGCATTCCAGATCGTTCACGTTAGCAAAGTGTTCGAATTTGGTGTGCATGAGCTGGAACAAGCGTTCCATATAGAAGCGGGCGTCGCCGAGTTCTTCCAGGACGTTTTCTCGGTCGATTTCGTTGCTGTCCATACCCGTGTATGCCGACAGCACTTCCAAGCCTTCGCCAGTAATGCCGATCGCGCAGTGCAGGTAATCCGCAGCTTCGCTGCCCATGGGTTTGAACAGACGACGGACCATCTCGCTGTAAGTCTCTTCTTGGCGAATATTGCCTTGTGTAACTTGTGTCATTATGACTCCTCTATGGTTATGTGTAACAGGTAAGTAGCTACAAGTATAACAGTTTAACAAGCGAGCGCAAGCATATTTTATTAGATGGAACTTAGTAACGACCATCCAAAGGAAGTGTAATGACTCGATAGCATTTGCCATGGAAGCCATAGTGCTCTACCGCTGCCGCTTTCGGATATTCTTGCAGATAACCACTATCAACCAAAGAACGAATTGTTGCGTCTAGAATAGCGTTATGACCCATTCTGTGTCCAGTAAATGTCGCTGCTCGTTGTGTGCAGATCTGCAAGTATTTGCGCGGGATAATCGCTTGACCAGGCATCTTAGCTGGCACACCATAACTCGGTGCAACAGGATTTTCCAAATACTTCTTGATGATTGACAACATTTTCTTTTCACGTGATGAGTCACCATCACCAACATCACCAGCACTCATGCGGCGACGCATCATATTGATGTCTTTACGGATCAGGTTGAGCGCCCATCGGGCTTGTTCGCCGTTAATTGTTGGAAACTCCAAATGTTCTACCGAAGCAAGCAATGCAGCAATACGATACGCTTTCAGATGGGCACGATTCCACATCTGACGCCAGCTTTCGTCTGTGGTGCTATTGATCTGTTGATCGCATTCTTTGTCGAAATCATCGAGCAGTTTTTTCGCTTCTTCATTCCTTTCAACTAATACACTTGTACTGTTAGAATTAACTCTTTGTGTTTGCTGGAGGATGGATTCCATCTTCAATTTGAAATCTGTGCCCGGAAAAAGCACGGCGTTCAAATTCGCAGGTGGTCGTTCACCATTGTACTCAACAACAATGAAACGAGACATAAAACCGTCTTCCATCATTTGTTGAGTGAGCGATTGATAGAATGTGTCAGGTGTGGTTTCACCAATCATGCTATACGCTGCACCATTGACAGACGCCACATTCTTTTCTTTGTCACTGTAACCAATGCCACCGACAATCGAATTAGGGCCAGACTTTTGATACAAGTTTGTCATGACTGTGCGAAGCTGTTGCATTGGACCGTCACGACCGTCT
>Ga0265327_10002678_pt1 | contig 18291 bp, 6 predicted proteins | sample 41621metaG_FD_202089 | JGI IMG/M metagenome (GOLD analysis project Ga0265327, IMG submission 202089) | Rhizosphere microbial communities from Carex aquatilis grown in University of Washington, Seatle, WA, United States - 4-16-21 metaG | ecosystem: Host-associated > Plants > Roots > Rhizosphere >...
TAGGTTTCGAATTTCTCGGGACCAAGAGCTAGCAATTTTGGCAGGACGCGAGTTTTGCTGCCAGCCCACCTTAGGAATGGTAGAGGCTTTTTCCGAGAGTCGGCAATTTGGCTCTTTGTTATAGTCATGCAAATTAGAAGCTCAATTCTTGGGGTCAACGCTAAATGACGCCCAATGATGACGTCCAGACTTATGAAGCGTCTTTGAACAAGCAAGATTCCCGATTATTGAGTGCCGCTGAATCGCTCTTTGCGGAGCCAGAGGTTCCGATCTGCCCCTTTCCCCTTGGAAAATCGCCCCAGCCCGTTAGAAACGCGGGAAAATGAGTGAGACACCCTTGGCGATCGGGATCGATTTTGGCGGGACTTCGGTGAAGACCGGGGTGGTGTTCCGTGGGAACGTGATCGATCACGCGCCGCCGATCGCGACGCAGGACTTTGAGACGCCGGATGATCTGATCGAGGCGATGGCGCGGGTGATCGAGGATTTGCGGTCGCGGCATGCGCGGATCGCGGCGATCGGGGTGGGGATGCCGGGGTTCGTGAATTTCGAGAAGGGGATCGTTTACAACCTGACGAACGTGAAGGGCTGGGTGGAGATCCCCCTGAAGGCGAAGCTGGAGGAGCGCACCGGCCTGCCGGTGGTGGTGGACAATGACGCGAACTGCATGGCCTACGCGGAGTGGAAGCGCGGCGCGGGCCGCGGCCTGCAGCACCTGGTGTGCCTGACCCTGGGCACGGGGGTGGGCGGCGGGATCATCGCCAACGGCCAGATGGTCCGCGGGGCCCGCCACGGCGCGGGCGAGGTGGGCCAGACCTCGATCGATTACCGCGGGCGGCGCGGCCATTACGGAAACATGGGCGCGATCGAGGACTACGTGGGCAACAACGAGATCACCAACCGCGCGATCGCCGCCTATGAGGAGGCGGGCGTGCACAAGCATCACGACGATTGCACGCCGGCGGCGCTGGCGACGGCCGCGCACGCGGGCGATGCGGTGGCGCTGAAGCTGTGGGACGAGATCGGCGAGATGCTGGCGTGTACGATCATGAACTGCTGCTGGCTGCTGAACCCGCAGGCGGTGATCCTGGGCGGCGGCGTGGCACGGGCCGGGGATTTGCTGTTCGGGCCACTGACCAGCTACCTCTACGCGCAGCTTTCCGCGCCCTTCAAGGACCACCTGATGATCATGCCGGCGCGGTTCGGAAACGAGGCCGGGATGATCGGCGCGGCGGCCCTGGCGCTGGAGCAGGCGGGGTTTCCGGCGGAGCCTTGACACACTTGCTGCTGGGCGCGATGGATGGCCGTTCTGCGTTTGAGTGGCCAGTGGCCGGTGGTTAGTGGCCAGATCAGAGGAAGAGCGCTGTTCGGGTTCTTTTCCCTCTCTTCACTGGTCACTGGCCCCTGACCACTGGCCACTCAATGGCGGATCGGCCGCTGGGCGTCGGAGGGAGCAGGAAAAGGCACTTTTTTGTTCAACCGAACATCTTTTTTCTTGTTCAGGTGAACGCCTCGGTTAGGGTGTGCCCATGGCTGCCAAGACCACCTCCGAAGACACCGCTTCCGACAAACTGACGGAAGCCCGCAAGCGCAATCTCGATCTCGCCATCTCCAGCATCCAGAAGGAATTCGGGGAGGCGGCCATCATGCGGCTCGGCGATTCCGTCCGCACCGATGTGGACGTGATCCCCACCGGCAACCTGCTGATCGACCGCGCCCTCGGCGTCGGCGGCTTCCCCCGCGGCCGCATCATCGAGGTGTTCGGCCCGGAATCGTCCGGTAAGACGACGCTCACTCTCACCGCCATCGCCCAAGCCCAGAAGCGCGGCGGATTGGCCGCCTTCATCGACGTGGAGCACGCCCTCGATCCCGAGTATGCGCGGAAGCTCGGCGTGAACCTCGATGACCTGCTGGTTTCCCAGCCGTCTTCCGGCGAAGAGGCCCTGCAAATCTGCGAGGCGCTGGTCCGCTCCAACGCCATCGACGTGGTGGTGCTGGACTCGGTGGCCGCCCTGGTGACCAAGCAGGAGCTCGACGGTGAAATCGGCGACTCCACCGTGGGTGCCCAGGCCCGCCTGATGAGCGCGGCGATGCGCAAGCTGACGGCCTTCATTTCCAAGGCCCGCACCGTCTGCATCTTCACCAACCAGATCCGCGAGAAGATCGGCGTGATGTTCGGCAACCCGGAAACCACCCCCGGCGGCCGCGCCCTGAAGTTCTTCGCCTCCGTCCGCGTCGACATCCGCCGCATCGGCCAGATCAAGGCCACCGACGGCAGCGTCACCGGCAACCGCACCAAGATCAAGGTGGTGAAGAACAAGGTCGCCGCGCCGTTCAAGGAGTGCGAATTCGACATCATGTACAACGAGGGCATTTCCTCGACCGGCTCGCTGCTCGACCTGGCCCTCGAAATGGAGCTGATCCAGAAGCGTGGCTCGTGGTTCGCCTACAACGGCGCCCAGCTCGCCCAGGGCCGCGATGCCGCCAAGGAAGCCCTCAAGGCCGACGAGGCGCTCTACACGGAACTCTCCGAGAAGGTGAAGGAGAAGCTCGACGCCGCGAAGAAATAAGGAAGGAAAGCAAGCGGAGAGGAACAACGGATTTCCGGGATACGGCAGTCGTTTGCCGTTGGTGTTGGGAGCGCGGGTCGTCAAATGCCCGCGCTCCTTTTTTGTAGGAGCTTTAGCCTCGAAGAGGCGTCATGAGATAGCCCAAGGCAACGCCTTGGGTAGGGAATACGAACCAGATCGAGCCCTGAAAGGGCGGGATCGCTCACGGCCCGATTCCGCTGTCCGTTGACGAAATAGAGAGGCCGTCCGCCACTTTTTATCGCGCCCTTTCAGGGCTTGGAATCGTGGGTCGGACACCCCCCGGACGCTGCCCGGGGCTATCTCATGACGCCTCTTCGAGGCTGAGAAATTCCCCGGCCCTGTTGCCGGCTATCCTGGTTTTTTCATCAGCTCCCATCGCTCTGTTTTTTACTTTGCAACACAAAGTCGATGAAATAGGAGTCGATCCATGAACCGCCTTCTTTCCTCCGGTCTGGGATGTGGCTGCCTGCTGGCAGCCGGTGCCTTGATGACCCTCCGGGAAAGACCCGCCGGACCCACGCCGGAGGAAAGGTCCGAAGGCCGGCGGACCAGGTCCGTGGCCGCAAACACCGAACCGATACCCCCCGGAAGGGGTCCGGCAAGAACCCGGGCGAGCACGGAGGATCGTTCCCTCGCCACCCGGATAAAACGGGGAAACGTGCATGTGGCCGGGCATGTCCGTGAGCCGGGTGCCGTGCGGGCCGCCGGCATGACGGTGGCGGCAGCCATTGAGAAGGCTGGCGGAGCGGATGAGTTCGGCGCGACCAACCGGATTCTAATTACCCGTGCCGGCGAAATCCTCACCTGCAATCTCAAGAGCGACGCGGGCAGGCAGATGCTGGTGACTGAAAACGACACAATCGAGGTGCCGGAGAAAATCCTTTGGGGACAATAGGCGCGTCGGTGACGACGCGGGCTGGGAGGATCACCCCTTTTGCCACGACGCCGACGCTCTCCCATTCGACAGAGCGGATGTCGGCGAACGATGGCCATCGTGGCGACTTTGGTTGTTTGCCCCGCCCACATTTGTTACCAATGCGGCTACCTCGCAGCGGGTGCCGCCGCCACGGATCAGAAAGCCCAGTGGAGGCCGACGGTGCCGCTGTTGATGTTGTAGTTGCTGCGGCCGATCTCGGTGCCGTAGGAGAGGTAGGCGCCGAAGTCCTTGGTGAACTGGATGTCGAGGCCGGCGCGGAGGTTGAGGCTGTCCTGGCCGACGTGGGGGCCTTGGACGGAGAAGCCGTAGCCGGGAGCGGCGGCGATGTTGGAGGCGAGGTCGTAGGTACTGCGCAGGAACTCGTGCTGCCAGGCCAGGCTGATCTGGGGAACGAAGGTGACGCCACCGATCCGGCACTGGTAGGAGGTTTCCACGCCGATGCGGGAGGCAAGCGAGGATTGGTCCTGGTTCTGGATGCGGAGCGGCAGCATGGAGCCGGTCTCCGTGTAGGCATCGAGCGCCTGGCGGGTGTAGAGCAGCGAGGCGAAAGGGCCGTAGGTCAGATTCCCGGTGGAGGCGCTGTAGCCGGCGGTGATCATGCCATCGAGCTGCCAGCCGTTGGTATCGCCATTGGCGAAGCCACCGAGCGCGGCGCGGCGGATCTTGAAGTCGGAGATGCCGGCATCGAGAATGCCATTGAGGTAGAAGCCGTCCTTGTGGAGGGTGGCGTAGAGGCCGAGCTTTTCGCCGCGGGCGCTGAGCGAGCCATCGCCGAAGAGGTTGACCTCGGAGTTGCTGAACTGGCCGAAGACGCCGAAGGCGACGTGGTCGTTCGGACGGTAGTCCATGCCGAGGGTGATGCCCTGGGTGTTGATCTCGAAGCCGCTGGCGACGCCGTCGCTGCCGATGTCGAGGGACTCGGCGGTGCCGCTGATGAACACGCCCCAGCGGTTGTCAGGGCCGGGGGTGAACATGTCGGCTTCCTTGCCATCGCCGGGCTTTGGATTGATGAGGGCGTTGGCGGCGGCGCTGCCGTTGGCGGAGACCTTGATCGTCTGGACGTTGAAATCGCGGGCGCTGAAGCCGCTGCCATTGCCCTCGCGGAGGTCGCGCAAGCGGTGCTCGATGTTGCCGGTCTCGACCTCGGTGAACGAGCGGCCGACATCGAAGACGGCGGTCAGTTCATCGGGGGCGATGAGGTCGTAGTCGTGCGGAAGTTTCGCGAGCGGCTCGAGGTTGAGGAAATTGATGCCGGTGGCGAGGCCCGGGTGGGCGGTCAGGGCGGGGCCGGTGCTCTCATTGTACGGCGTGGGCACCGGCATGGTGGGCAGGCCCACGGCCCGGTTGAGCGCGGATGCGGTCGAGATCTGGTTTGAGGTCAGGCCGGGCAGTTCGGTGAACGGATGCTGCTGCCATTCGAGAAAGACATCGTTCGAGCGATAGACCGGCTCCCAGCGCAGGAGGTGATCGGGATTGTAGTGGACATCCACGAAGGCATCGAACTGGCCGGTGATGCCGGTGGTCGAGTGGAGGATGGTGAAGGTGTCCGTGTAGCTGCCGGCGGGTGGCACCGGATCGTAGCCGAGCGGGGAATAGTCCGGCCGCAGGGTGCCCCCGAGGGTGGTGAGACCGTCGATGACGAGCTTGTCGTTCAGACCGACTCCGATGATGCGGAGGTCGAGCTCGGCGGGCAGCGCCTGCTTGTAGGTGCCGCCGATGTGGAGGGCCAGCGGAGTGTTCGCCGCGGCGGTGAGGTCGTTGATGGTGACGAGCGCCCCGCCAACGAGATTGACATTGCCAACGCCGAGGGCCTTGGCATCGCCGGCTTCGAGCACGCCGTCGTTCAAGGTCGTGCCGCCGCTGTAGGTGCTCTCTCCGTAGAGGATCGCCGCGCCGGTGCCGTTCTTGGTCAACGAGCCGGTGCCGGTCTGGATGCCAGCCGTGATGCCGATGTCGCCGGTGCCGGTGAGGGTCAGATCCTGGCCGGCACCGGTCACGGTGTCGCCCATGATGCGGAGGAAATTGCCGCTGTTGTTGGTCCAGGTCTGGCTGGCCCCGAGGATGAGATCGGAATCAATCGTGGCCTGGGCCGCCCCGCTGTTCATGGTGATGCCGCCGCCCATGACGGTGAGCGAGTTCGCCCCGTTGATGGAAACCGCGCCCGTGTCGGCGAAGGTGAGGCTGTTGACCGCGAAGTCCGCACCGAGGACGGTGTCCTTGTTGATCGCGTTGGTGCTGGAGAAGATCACGTCGCACAGCGATCCCGGCGTACCGAAGATGTAGTCATCGCCGGCCTGGTTGCGGGTCCAGTTCGAGACGCCATCGACGAAGGCGCCATTCCACGCATTGTCCGCGCCGCCGTTCCAGTAGAACGTGCCGGTGGAAACGGCGAGGTTGAGTTGCTCCTGCACGTCCGAGTTGATCAGCGTGAAGGTGTAGCCGACCGGCATGGTGCCGCCGGTGAAGCTGCCGAACTTGAAGGTGCCGGTCAGGCCGCTGCTGGCGGTGATGAGGGTGTAGGTGCCGACCGAGTTGGCGATGCCAAGCTCGTTCAGATTCACCTTGTTGATGTAGCTGCCGAGGTTGGCGGTGCCGGAAATGTTGAACAGGTCGGAAGTGAAGTCCGGCTTGAGGTCGAATTTCCAGTTCGTGTTACCGGTCGCGACGTAATTGCCGATCAGGTCGGTCGTTTCCATGACGCCGAGGCCGCCGGTGGAAATCGTTCCAGTATTCTGGAACTGGTTGCCGATGCCGAGATCGATGATCGAGCCGGATTCGAGAAGGCCGGTGGAACGGTTGACGAACCTGTTGGTGCCCGCGCCGAGGTGGACCGAGTCACGGACGATGCCGTAGTTGTCGATCGTTTCATTGGCGAGGCCACCGGTGACGGAAGCGCCGTCGAGCCCATCGATGGACTGCACGGCGGCGAGGTTGTCGAGGAGCAGGACGTTGTCCCTGCCGTCGGCGAAGCGCACGCCGGAGCCGGTGTTCTTGCCGCCCTGGATGGTGCCGCCGGTGAGTTCGACCTTGAGGTTGTCGTTGCCCGCCATGCCGATGCTCTGGAGGAAGACGCCGTTCGACTCCATGCCATCGGCGAGGATGTTGCCGGTGAGAGTCATCGTCACCGCCTTGCCGCTGCCCTGACCGCCCGCGCTCTGGGCCCAGATGCCATCGGAGGCATCGCCATAGGTGTGGATGCCGGCGTTCTGGGTGAGATTGATGATGCCGCCGCTGCCCGCTCCGCCGACGCTGCCGGCAAAGTTGAGCACGTTGAGGACGGGCTGATCGTTGCCGAGGCTGCCCATCTGGCCACCGCCGCCACCCACGCTCTGGGCGAAGATGCCCGCGGATGCCACGCCATGGGTGACGATGTCCGCCGTGCTGTTGATGGTCACCGTGCCGCCATCGCCGCCGGTGCCGCTGCTCTGGCCATAAGCCACGCCGATGCCGATGTTGGCGTAATTTTTCAGGCCGCGATCGACATCGCCCGCGCGTCCGCCACCACCGCCCACGCTCTGGGCGAAGATGCCGTTCGAGCTAACTTCCCAGGTGGTGATGCTGCCCTTGACGGTGACGTTCACCGCTCCGCCATTGCCGGTGGTGCCGGTGCCGCCGCCAATGCCGAGGGTGCCGAGAGCACCCTGGACTCCGGTGCCACCGACGCCGCCACCGCCGCCGATGCTCTGGGCGAAGATGCCATCCGAACCTGCGCCGCGGGTGACGATCGCGCCATCATTGGTCACGTCAACCAGTTGGCCACCGCCACTGCTGCCGCCGCTGCCGCCGACGACGATCTTGACGTTCTTGGAGAACTTCGAGCGGTCATATTTCCGCAGGCCGCTGAGTTCGTCGAAGGCCAGGTGGGCACCTCCGCCATTGCCACCGCCACCGCCGATGCTCTGGGCAAAGATGCCGTAGGCGTCGCCACCTTCGGTGGTAATGTCGCCCTTGTTGTCGACGATCACGATGCCGCCATTGCCCGCGCCCGCGCCACTACCGCCGATCGAGAGGGCGAGGGCCTTGTTGTTGCTTTCGGCGTCCTTTTCCGCCTGGGTGGGCTCGCCGCCGGGGCCGGTGGGCGTTGGCTTGGGGCCGAGCTGGAGATTGAAGGCACGGGCATCGCCGCCGCTGCCACCACCACCGCCCACGCTCTGGGCCTGGATGCCGTAGGAACCGTCGCCATGGGTGGTGATGTCGCCGGTGTGATAAAGTGAAACATTGCCGCCATCGTTGCCAATGCCACCCGCCCCGCCGACTGCGAGCGCGAGGTTGGTATTGGGGCCTTTCTGGCCGGCACCGAGGACCACCGAGGCGGTCAGGCTGTAACCGCCCACGCCACCGCCGCCGCCCACGCTCTGGGCGAAAATACCGGTGGAATCATTGCCCCAGGTGTGGACGTCGCCGGTGAGACGTGAGGCGGCCGTGCCGACCTTCACGTTGCCGCCCGTGTTGCCATCGCCACCGCCGCCGCCGACGCTGACGCCGATGGTGGTCGTCGGTTTGTCGGGCTCATCTCCGCCGACGCCGAGAGCCAACGCCGCGCTGAAGCCGCCGGTGCCGCCACCACCACCGATGCTCTGGGCGAAGACCCCGGCGGAGTTGTTGCCCTGGGTGATGATGTCGTTGGCTCCGCCGGTGCCGAGGATCGTGACGATGCCGCCGATGCCACCCGCGCCACCATAGCCGCCGATGCTGACGCCGAGGCTCTTGCTCTCGGGGCTGGCGAAGGAACCGGCGATGCTGAAGCCGCCATTGCCCCCGCCGCCGCCGACGCTCTGGGCGAACAGGGCGGTGGAGTCATTGCCATATGTCGTGAGCGCGGAGGTGTTGGTGATCGTGACATTGCCACCATCGCCGCCGACCCCGCCGAAGCCACCGACGCTGACGGCCGCGCTCTTCGTCTCCTTGCCGCCGGTGAAGCTGGCATCGACGCTGAAGCCACCATCGCCGCCGCCGCCGCCGATGCTCTGGCCGACGATGGCACTGGAGTGATCGCCCGCCGTGGTGATGGAGTTGGAGTTGTCGATCTGGACAAGCTTGCCATCGCCGCCACCCGCGCCGAAGCCGCCGATGGAAACCGAAAGGGCAGCCTTTTCCTGGGCGGTGCTCAGCGTCGCCGCGAGGCTGAAGCCGCCATTACCGCCACCGCCACCCACGCTCTGGGCGAAGAGGCCGTTGGAATCGTCCGCCGTGGTGAGGATCTTGCCGCTGTTGGTGAGCTTGACGATACCGCCATCGCCACCGCCGGCACCGAAGCCACCGATGCTGATGGCGAGGCCATTGCCCTCGTCCTGACCGAGGGTGGCGGTGAAGGCACCACTGAAGCCGCCATTGCCGCCGCCGCCGCCGATGCTCTGCGCGATGATGCCCGCAGACCCTTTGCCGGATCCCTTGCCGGTGAGGGCGTCGAGCATGCCGCCGGTCTGGATGTCACCGGTGTTGCCGACGATGACCTCCCCGCCAACGCCACCTGCGCCGCCGAAGCCACCGAGGGAGAAAGCGACGCCGCTGCTCTCCGCCGAGAGCGCGCCGGACAATGAGAAGCCACCGGTGCCGCCGCCGCCGCCCACGCTCTGGGCGAAGAGGCCGGTGGAAGACTGGCCGTCGGTGTAAAGGTCGCTGGAGTTGGTGACGGTGACCGTGTCGCCTTCCGCCGCCACACCGCCGAAGCCGCCGACGCTGAAACTGGCGCCCGTCGATTCCGCGAGGCTGCCCGCCGCGCCGATGCTGAAGCCGCCATCGCCGCCGCCGCCGCCGATGCTCTGGGCGTGGATGCCATCCGAGTGGTCGTTGCTGGTGACGATCATGTCGCCGGTGCTGGTGACCGTGACCACGCCGCCTTTGCCGCCATTCCCGCCGACTCCGCCGACGGTGGCACTGATGGCCGCGCCTTCATCCGAAAGGCTGCCTGCAATGCTGAAGCCGCCACTGCCGCCGCCGCCGCCCACACTCTGCGCGAAGATGCCGGCCGAGTTGGGACCGGTGGTGCCGATGGAGGTCGAGCTGGTGACGACCACTTCGCCGCCGATACCGGCGACACCGCCCTTGCCGCCGACGCTGAGTGCGACCGCCGCCCCGCTGCTGAGACCAGCCGAAACGCTGAACCCCCCGTCACCGCCGCCACCGCCGATGCTCTGGGCGTGGATGCCGTCGGAATGGCTGCCTGCGGTGGTGATGACCGTCGCGGTGCTGTTGACATCAACCTTGGCCGCACCGCCTCCGCCCGCGCCGAAGCCACCAATGCCCGCGCTGATGCCCGAACCTTCGCTCGAAAGGCTGCCGACGACGCTGAAGCCGCCATTGCCGCCACCGCCGCCCACGCTCTGCGCGAAGATGCCAGCGGAATTGGCACCGAGGGTCCCGATCGAACTGGAGTTGATGACATCAACCGCCCTGCCTTCACCCGCCGCGCCGCCGAAGCCACCGAGGCTGAAATCGAAGGCCGTGGAACTGCTGAGGCCGCCCGCGATGCTGAAGCCGCCATCGCCGCCGCCGCCGCCGATGCTCTGGGCGTGGATGCCGTCTGAGCCGTCCTTGGCCGTGGTGATTTTGGTGCCGGTGCTCGTGACCTTGACGTGGTCGGCATCGCCGCCACCGGAGCCGAAGCCGCCGATGCTGGCACCTGCCGCGCCGCTTTCGGCGGAAGCACCGCCAGTGATGCTGAAGCCACCCGAGCCACCACCACCGCCCACGCTCTGGGCGAAGATGCCTGCCGAATTACTGCCACCGGTGCCGATGGTGGAGGAGTTGAGGACAATGACCTCACCGCTGCCACCCGCGGCACCGCCCTGGCCGCCGAGGCTGAAATTGAGAGCCGCGGAGCTGCTGATGCCACCGGAGATGCTGAAGCCGCCATCGCCACCACCGCCGCCGATGCTCTGGGCATGGATGCCGTCCGAGTGGGAGTTGTTGGTGGTGATGAGGGTGCCATTGCTGGTGAGCGTGACCATTTCGGCCTTGCCGCCGCCCGCGCCGTTGCCGCCGAGGCTGACGCCGACCGAGCCGCTCTCGGCGGAAATCCCGCCGGTGATGCTGAAGCCGCCGTTGCCGCCACCACCGCCGATGCTCTGGGCGAACAGGCCGTGGGAATTGATGCCGAGGGTGCCGACGGAGGCCGCGCTATCGAGCACGACTACTCCCCCCGCGCCTGCGCTGCCGCCGGTGCCGCCCATGCTGAAATTAACGCTCGCCTCGCTGCTGATGCCCGCCGCGATGCTGAAGCCACCATTGCCGCCACCGCCGCCCACGCTCTGGGCGATCACGCCGGAGGAATTCGCGCCGGTGGTGCTGATCTGACCGGTGATCGCGCTGTTGCTGCCGACGGTCACCTTCTTGCCATCGCCGCCGGTGGAGCCATCGCCGCCGACACTGGCCGAAAGTCCTGCGCTGCCAACCGAGATCGAACCTGCCACGGCGAAGCCGCCGGAGCCACCGCCGCCGCCCACGCTCTGAGCGAAGAGACCGATGGAATCACTGCCGAGGGTGGTGATGTTGCTGGAGCTGTCGACATCGACCGTGCCGGCCATGCCACCGCTACCGCCCTTGCCGCCCATGGCGAAGCTGACCGCCGGACCGGAACTGATGCCACCGGCCACGGCAAAGCCACCATCGCCGCCGCCGCCCCCGATGCTCTGGGCGATGATGCCGTAGGAGTGGGACAACGAGGTTTTAAGATCGGTGCCGGTGCTGGCGAGCACGACATTCCCGGCGATTCCGCCGGTGCCACCCTTGCCGCCGACGCTGGCGTTCACAGCCGCTGCTGCCGAGCCGCCGGTCGGATCCACGGCAATGGAAGCGGCGACACTGAAGCCGCCCGAGCCGCCGCCGCCGCCCACGCTCTGGGCGAAGAGGGCGTGCGAGTCCGCGCCAGTGGTGGTGACATTGCTGCTGCTGGTGAGCGTGACGGTGCCCGCATCGCTGCCGGCTCCGGCGCTGCCGCCCATGCTGAAGCCAACCGCCGCCGTGGCGCTGATGCCCGCGGTGACGCTGAAGCCACCATCACCGCCACCACCGCCAATGCTCTGGGCGATGATGCCATAGGAATGGGCACCGCCGGTGGTCACCTGCGCGCCGGTGCTGCTGAGCATGACGTTGTCCGCCTTGCCGCCGCTCGCGCCCTTGCCGCCGAAGCTGACATTGACCGCCGCGCCGCCGACCCCGCCCGCCACGCTGAAGCCGCCGGAGCCGCCGCCGCCGCCGAGGCTCTGGGCGAAGATGCCGTGCGAGTCGGCCAGCGTGGTCGTGACCGTGCTGGCGCTGTAAAGATTCACCTTGCCCGCATCGCCGCCGACTCCGCCACTGCCGCCAAAGCTGAGGGAGGCACCGACGCCGCTGCTGACGGTGGCCGCGACGCTGAAGCCGCCATCGCCACCGCCGCCGCCCACGCTCTGGGCGAGAATGCCGTAGGAATGTTCGCCGGTGGTGGTGATGGAGCCGAGCGTCTGGTGGCTGGCATCCCCGACGTTCACCGTGCTGCCGTTGTTGCCCTGACCACCGTCCCCACCGAGGCCAACCGCAGCCGTGAAACCCACGCCGACCGCCGCGGAAACGGCGAACCCGCCGGAGCCGCCGCCACCGCCCACGCTCTGGGCGAAGATGCCGTGGGCATCGAGGCCGCCAGTCGTGATGCTGGAGCTACTGTCTCCATAGTAGACATCGACCTCGCTGGCCGCGCCGCCGGTGGCACCCTTGCCGCCGAGGCCGACGGAGGCACTGGCGCCGGTATTGAGAGTGAGGGAGGCCGCGTAGCCGCCATTGCCGCCACCGCCGCCGACGCTCTGGGCCTGGATGCCGCGGGAATAGTTGCCGGTGGTCTTGATGATGCCAGTGACGGGATCGATCAGGCCGTTGTCGATATCGACGCCGACCTTGACGATGCCGCCGGTGTTGCCCGCGCCGCCATTGCCACCGATGGCCACATTGGCCACCGCGCCGACGGCGATACTGTTGCCGCCATTGCCGCCACCACCTCCGAGGCTCTGGGCGAAGATTGCACTGGCGTTGGATTCGGTGGTCGTGAGGTTGCCCTTGCTGCCGACCATCACCGTCTGGCCGATGCCGCCGCCACCACCCGCGCCGCCGAAGGAAAACCAACCGACGCTGGAGCCACCGGAGCCACCACCGCCGCCGACGCTCTGGGCGAAGATGGCACTGTTGGTGGATTTGATCGTGCCGGTGTTGCCGACATTGACGGTGCCGCCATTGCTGGTGCCGCTGCCCTTGCCGCCAACCGCCACGAGGCCGCCCGAATTACCACCATCACCACCACCGCCGCCGATGCTCTGGGCATAGATGCCGCGCGAGCCCGCGCCGGTCACGGTGATGACGCCGGCGTTATTGACGACGACATTGCCACCCGTGCCGCCGGAGGAGCCGGAGCCACCCAGCCCAACCAAGGCACCCGCGCCACCTCCGGATCCGCCACCGCCACCCACGCTCTGCGCGAAGATGCCGTGGGAAGCCAGGCCAGTGGTGGTAATGCTGCCGGTGGAACTCTGTGTCACCGAGACATCGCCACCCGCTCCGGCGCTCGCGCCATTGCCACCCGCCGCATAGAAAATGCTGCCACCGCCACCGCCACCGCCATTGCCACCGAAGCCGCCGATGCTTTCGGCATAGATGCCATAGGCGTCGTTGCCGCCGGTGTGGATGGTTCCGCCGCTGACCACGACGACGCTGCCGCCGGCCGTGCCCTGGCCGCCGCCGCCGGCACTGGTGCCGGTCCAGCCGCCATCGCCGCCGCCGCCGGCGATGCCTCCGACGCTCTTGGCCCAGATACCGTGGGCCTGGTCACCGGTGGTGGTGATGTCCCAGGTGCCATTGACATTGACCAGGCCGCCCGGACCGCCCGAGCCGCCGGCGTCGGCGCTGTTGAACGTGCTGCCATCGCCACCGGTGCCACCGGAGCCGCCCTGGCTCACGGCGAGGATGCCGCTGGATTGCTTGCCGGTGGTGTTGATGATGCTATCGCCGGTGACGATGACTTCACCGCTTTTGCCGCCCGCGCCACCGGCTTTCGAATTGCGGGTGTAGCCGCTGTCGCCGCCGGTGCCGCCATCGCCGCCGACACTCCAACCTACTACCCCTGCCGTATTATCCTGGGTCGTGGTGATGCTGCCATTCGCATTGACGGTGACTTTCCCGCCATCGCTGCCGACGCCTCCCTGGGTGGAGCTCTCGGTAATGCTGGCATCGCGGCCATCGCCGCCGCGGCCACCCTGGCTGGTGGCGTAGATGCCGAAGGCCCCGGCGCCGGTGGTGTTGATGATGCCGTTGTTGGTGACGGTGACGCTGTTGCCCGCGCCGCCGGCGGAGACGACGCCGAGGAGGCGGCCGACGTAGGCGTGAAGATCGGGAAAGACACCCGGGCTGGAGCCGTACTGGTTGAGCTGCGAGCCGATGGTTGAATCGGTGAAGGTGGTGGCGCCGGTCTTGGTGACCTTGATGAGCAGAAAGCCGTTGTTGGTCTGGGTCTGGGTGTTGCCCGGATTGTGGCCGAGGACGGAGTAGTCCACGCGGATGGTCATCGAGTCTCCGGTGGCCAGGGCGGTGAAGCCGGCGCCGGGAGTGAAGACGTAGGTGCCGTCGGCGTTGAGTTTGATGGTGCCGGGGACGGCGCTGCCAGGGAGGGTATTGCCGGCGGGATCGACCTGGGTGGTGGTGACGGCCGTGGGGGCGGTGCTGCCGGTGCCGACCGTGCCGGCGGAGCCGGCGGCATTCCTCACCGCACTGACGCCGAAGGTGAAGCCGGCGGGGTTGAAATTGGCAAGCGTGGTGGCCACCGAGCCCGGGTAGCCGGTGGTGGAACTCTGGCCCAGGATGCCAAAGGCCTTGGTGCCGCTGGTGGTGATGTTGGCGGAGCTGTTGATGGTCACCACGCCGCCGGGGACGTTCTGGTTGGTAGGGATGGGGATACCGAGGAAGGGATCCAATCCCGGAACGCCGGGTGAACCGACGGTGACCGAGGTGATGCCACCGGCATTCGCACCGGCCGTGACGATCCCGACGATGGGACCGGTGAGCCCGACATTGATATTGAGATTGGCCGCACCGCCGCCGTTCAGGACCACGCCGCTGACGCCACTGACCGGCGAGATATTGGTCGGAACATCATGGATATTGAGCGTGCCGATATTCGGCAGGGTCGGCACAATGCCGGCGGATTGGTTGCCGGTGAAAGTCTCGGTGCCAGCAGGGCCTTCCACGCCGGGATCGTTCGCGGCCAGGACAGGCTGGGCCATCGTGAAGCAAATCAGCCAGGCCAGGGAGCCACCGTTCTGCTTGGAGGCTTTTTTAAAAGGCTGGAATCGGTGACGCTTTTTCATGTCGGGGATGGGGGGGAGTGAACAAACGACGCATCGCCACTGGAACACCGTGAAAACGGCAATCCCGCGGGATTTAGAGCCGTTCCATACAGGAGCCAAGATGATCCGACAAGATTGATGATTGAATAGGGTTATGCCATTCCGTTATCCCCGGAACCGACTCATCGATCGGAGGCTGGTAAAGTTTCCGCGGTGCCGCCTGGGGTGATTCTTCAGAAAGGCGGCCGAGGTGGAGCCAATCGTGAGTAACTTGATCGAATTTCTTTTTGAAAAGTAGTTGACTCCCCGCCCGATCCGATTAGGAAACGCCTGTCCGCCGCAATCTACACCAACAAGGTGAGATTCCAGCGGAGTATGGATTGAGAGCTGGCTTGAGATGACCCGAAAAACGGGAACCGAGCGAAGCATCCACATCATGCGCGCCATTTGACCCGGGCACGGGAAATTGGCACGGGGGTTCTGCGATCCTTATCCCGGAAGCGGAATCGGATTCAGGGCTGCGCGATCAATTGCGCCAGTGTCCACCTCATCCAATCGCGACTTCCGGGTCGCGTGAGTGAGTCGGGACCTGTCTCGCCCCTCCTTTCCACCCTGCCGACATCCGCTTCTTCAACGCGCTTTTAAAAGCCTACAATTTTATCGTCTTTTACATTTCCGAACTTCTGAATCAATGAAACCAAGAGCATTTTCGATCCGCACCACTTTCCTGGCGGCCACGAGCCTGGTGATGGGGGCGGCCTCGTCCATCGCCACGTCCGCCGTGGTGCCCACCCCATCTGATGGCGACGTGTTTCTGGCCTTTCGCGCGACCGGAGGACAGGGCGGCGATTCGTCCTATCTGGTGAAGCTGGGCGCCAGCACCCTGTTCACAGCCGCTGGTTCCGGAGCCTCCTTCGACGTCTCCGGCCTGGGATCCATCGGCGACGACTTGTCCTCCCAATATGGCGATGACTGGAATTCGCGTCCCGATGTGCTCTGGAGCGTGTTCACCTACAAGGCGAACAACGGCAATCCGATCCTCTTCGCCTCCCGTGAGCGCACTTCCACCACCACCCTGAGCACGCCCTGGCCGGCGCTGTCTCTGAACGCCCGTTCCAGCACCGCGAGCTTCATCAGCCCGGTCATCCAGGGCATCGGCGGCTACCTGGGCAGCACTGCCACGGACAACAGCACGGTAGCGACCTTCCAGTCGAACAGCAATTCCTTCTCCAGCTACAGCAGGGAAGTCGGCACGGCAGGCACCAGTGACTTCGGCTCGCTCAGCCAGTGGTCGTCCATCGAGGGCAGCTTCGGGAATGGGACGGCCGGCACTGTGCTCGACCTCTTCCGGCTCGCGGCTTCGGGCGTGACCACGGTCGGCACCTTCACCATCAATAACTCGGGCACGGTGCATTTCACCAACGTGTTGCCGATTTCACCCACGCTCGACAGCGACGGCGACGGGGTGACGGACGTGAACGAAGCCATCGCGGGCACGAACCCGAACGATCCCACCGACTTCCCCCACATCCAGTCGGTGAGCCCGTCCGGTGATGGCGTCCATGTCAGCTTCAAGGTCGTGGCGGCCCGCACCTATACCGTGGAGTACTCGGAAACCCTCGCCGCCGATAGTTGGGTCACGGTCGAGAGCTACGCGGCCGACTCCACAACCCTGCACCAATTCATCGATACCGACACGGTCCGCCGTTCCAAGTCCCGCGGCTTCTACCGGGTACGGGTCACGCAGTAATTCCAATACACTCCATCACCTTTTCCGAAATCTTTCCCAATCAACCTCTGCTTATGAAAACATTCCGCAACATCTTCCTCGGGGCCATGGCCCTCTCAGCTTCCGGCATCGCCTCGGCTGACACTGTCATTCGCATTGTCGGATCCAACGGCGACCGTGTCGCCACCCAGACGGCCATCTCCCACCTGCTGGCCTCCGGCTGGACCTTCCAGGGCATCAACGGCAATACCAATTCCTCCGGAACGCTCTCCACCGCCACCGGTGCGAACTTCGGCGCCTGGAAAGGCACCTACGCCGGCAACGCGGTCGTCATCAAGGTCTCGTTCTCCGGAGCCCTCGCCGGCATCGCCGCCGTGGCCGGAAACACCGACCAGCGCTTCGTTGTCACCGATGGTTCGGGAACCGGTGCCGTGCCGAGCCCGCTGACCGGCACGACGCTGGGCACCGACTACGAGATCGGAAAAGCCGACTTCGGGTTCTCCACGAACTTCCAGTCGACCTCGCCGTTCAACGGCGTCTACGCTGGCGTGACCTACAACGCCGTCATTGAAGAAATCGTCGGCGTTTCCCCCCTCGGTTTCTATGCGAGCCCCGGGTTCCCGACTGCCGGAGCGAATATCACGACCCAGCTCGCGCAGTTGTTGTATACTTCCGGATCGGTTTCGCTGGCACAGTTCACCGGAGACTTCACGTCTGACCAGAACAAGATCGTCTACGCCATCGGCCGTAACACGGATGCCGGCCAGCGCTTCGGTGCCTATACCGAGATCGGCCTCGGCACCAGCGGCGGAGTCAATGTCTGGAAGCCCACCGTGACCGGGACCACCACCGCCAGCGGCATCACCTACGGTGGCACCGTGACGTCCCAGGCCCTCTGGCCGGCCGAGACGATCAGTAATATCTTCAGCCCGATCGGGAACGGTGGCTTCAGTTCCGGCGCGCTCGTCGCCCAGAACCTGACCGTCACGCTCGGCTCTGATGCCTACAAGGGCAAGTACTTCGACGAGGACTCCCAATCCTACCAGTTCCTCTACCCGAACGCCACGGCCGGCTATTACATCGGCTATGCCACCCCCGGCGATACGGCAAACGGGCTGCTCGGCGGCAATGGTGTGGTGCCCGTGGCCAACCGCGGCGTCGCCCTCAAATACAACGGCGTGGACCTCACCAATGCCAACATCCAGAACGGCCGCTACACCGCCTGGCTCTACAACCGCATCCTGAAGCCCCAAAGCGGGCTTGCCGGCTTGCAGCTCACCTTTGCCAACGCCCTGCGCGATCAGATCAAGAACACCGACGCCCCGTCCGGCGGCGGCCTGTTCAACGATGCTTCCTTCAAGGTCCAGCGCTTCACCGATGGCGGTCTCGTGACCCCGAAGTAACCGACTGCCTTTCTAGTAATTTGTCATGAAACCTCGGATGGCGCCTCGTGCGCCATCGACCCAGAGCCACCGCTCGGTTCGCCTGAGCGGTGGCTGCTGTCGATCTCCTCTTAGCCAGAGCCGTCGAAAATGATTGTCCATCCCTCCAGCTTGCTCCTTCCCCTTCTCGCCTTCGCAGCCGTGACGGGGACTTCGCGTGTACACGCCGAGGACGCGACCGGAGCGCGGCCGATGTATATCAGGGAATACCGGGTGCGGGGGGCGAGCGTGGTCAGCGGGGCGGAGATCGGGGAGGTGGTGTATCCGTTCCTGGGGCCGGGGCGGTTGC
>Ga0265327_10002679_pt1 | contig 18285 bp, 9 predicted proteins | sample 41621metaG_FD_202089 | JGI IMG/M metagenome (GOLD analysis project Ga0265327, IMG submission 202089) | Rhizosphere microbial communities from Carex aquatilis grown in University of Washington, Seatle, WA, United States - 4-16-21 metaG | ecosystem: Host-associated > Plants > Roots > Rhizosphere >...
GTTCGCGACCAGGACCACGTGCATGCATACCAAAGTCAGGTCGGCCAGGACCATGTCCACGCTGAGGTCCGAAGTGCGAACCGTGTTCACGACCGGGACCACGTGCATGCGCACCGAAGTCAGGTCGGCCTAAGCTCCGATGCATATCTGGCCTATGGACGCCTGGACCGCGATTTAGACCATCATGATGACCTCGCGGCGATGCGTGTGACGGGCGTTCACCATCTCGTCGACCGAATGGAACATGTGGCCGCGCATCGGCAACAGGTCCACGACGGAATTCACGTCTCACATCGTCGCCTGACGGACCTCGTCCATGGGGCCTGGATGATCGTTCGTCACGCACTTCGCCTCTTGGTCCACCCGGTCCATGGTCACCTTGACCAGGATGACGTGCTTCAGGTCGTCGATCAGAATTCCCGCGTGGCGGGCCAAAGCCCTGCGGACCCCGTCCTGCCCGCGATGCCCCTTCCGGTCGATCTCCACCGGGACCACGCCCCTCGCCACGACGCGGTGGACCAGCGTCCCGTGGACCTCCCCGATCAGGTTCCCCAGTTCGAGGCGCCCCTTCCGGATGATCGCCACGCGGTGGCTCTGCCCGACGTTCACCTTCTCCACGAGGTCCGTGGGGCGGACCCGCTTCCGGCCGATCTCCACCCGGACCGCGCCCCTCGCCACGACGCGGTGGACCACCGTCCCGTGGACCTCCCCGACCAGGTTCCCCAGTTCGAGGCGCCCCTTCCGGATGATCGCCACGCAGTGGCTCTGCCCGACGTTCACCTTCTCCACGAGGTCCGTGATGCAGACCCGCTTCCGGCCGATCTCCACCTGGACCACGACCCTCGTCACGACGACGCGGTGGACCTCCGTCCCGTGGACCTCCCCGTCCAGGTTCCCCCGCACGGGGCGCCCCTTCCGGATGATCGCCACGGGGTGGCTCCGCCCGAAGTTCGCCTTCTCCTCGAGGTCCGCGCGGCGGACCGGCGTCGGGCCGATCGCCTCGCGGGCCACGCCCGTCACCCCGTCTTGACGGCCCGGATTCCTCCTGGCGACGCTCGTCTCGATCACGAGCCCCCTCCCCATCGCGCCGTCGTTCCGGCGGCTCAGCTTCTTTCGGGTCTGCTTGAACAAGGACAGCCGGCGAACGCGAAACGTTCTCGGGGGTGAAGGCCGAGACGGCGGCCGATTCCGTATCCTCGGGCTCATTGGCCGACAGCGGGTGAGTGGCGAGCAACGCAGTCGCAAGGGCTGCTGTGATGCTCAGGAATATGCGGCGCATACATCGACTCCTGATTGGTTAGACTGAACATCCTGTTTCCCGCAACTGCAGTGAAAGGATACGTATACCAAGGGTCACCTCGTTACAGCGATTACCGCCGCTTCGACAAAGAAATCGCAAGAAATGGTCAACAGAACTCAAATCGGCCAGTGGATTTCCGAGATGCGGCGGCGGTAACAAGGCTGGTCAGGTGACTGTTCAACCAAGGGACGGATGTGGTCGGGAGTGAATTCGGATGGGAACTGATGTTGAGCGACTGATCGAACAGGCCCGAACGGGTGATCGCGCCGTCCTGGGGCAACTGTTGGCATCCTATCAGAATTACCTGAGACTATTGGCACGTATTGAGATCGGGCGCCGGCTGCGTGGCAAGGTGGACGCCTCCGACGTCGTCCAGGAAACCTTTCTTGAGGCTCATCGCCATTTCCCGGGCTTCCAGGGGCAGGCCGCCGGACAATTCTCCCAGTGGTTGCGGGCGATCCTCGCTTCAACCCTGGCCAATACCGTCCGCCGCTACCTGGGGACCCAGGCTCGTGACCTTCGGCTGGAACGCGAACTCGCGGCCGAACTGGATCAGTCCACCGGAGCTCTCGGCCAGATCCTGATCGACCCCCACAGTTCGCCCAGCCAGCAGGTGATGCGTGGAGAGCAATCTCTCCTGGTCGCTGAGGCGCTGGCGCGACTCCCCGAAGACTACCAGACGGTACTTGTCCTGCGTCACCTGGAAGGACTGACGTTTCCGCAAGTGGCAGAGCGAATGGAACGGAGTGTGGACAGCGTCGAAAAACTCTGGATCCGCGGACTGACACGGCTGAAGAAGGAATTCTCCGAGGTGACGCCATGACTCAATCCTTCGACGAAATCGATGAGGACGATCCGCGGCTGCTTCAAGTCTCTCGCGAATACCTCGCCGAACTGGAATCGGGCCGAAAGCCGGATCGCAGCGCCTACCTGACGCGGTTTCCCGATCTGGCAGACGCGCTGGCAGATTGCCTTGACGGAATCGAACTGGCTCATGCCCTGGGGGCGCCGGATCGAACCGAAAGCCAGCAGACCCCGTCGGTCGAGTTCTCCGGCAGTCCACTTGGCGACTTTCAAATCCTGCATGAGCTGGGTCATGGCGGAATGGGCGTTGTCTACGAAGCCGTTCAGCTGTCGCTCGGCCGACGAGTCGCGCTGAAAGTTTTGCCGTTTGCTGCCGCTCTGGATGCCAAGCAACTTCAACGATTCAAGAATGAAGCCCATGCCGCCGCGCAACTGCATCACACGAACATCGTTCCGGTCTATGCGGTGGGCTGCGAACGGGGTGTCCACTTCTATGCAATGCAGTTGATTGAAGGACGCTCACTGGCCACCGTGATCCAGGATCTGCGAGCTGAGTCGGAAGACAACGCCCTGCCTGAACACTCGGCATCCACGATGAACCCCCGGGGGTCGGTGACGGTGGTGAATTCCGGCCTTCAAGCGTCCCAACGATCCACTCGAACGCGTCAGAGTTTTCGCACCGCCGCTCGCCTGGCTGCCCAAGTGGCCGATGCGCTGGACTATGCGCACGAGGCGGGTGTTGTCCATCGCGATATCAAACCGGCCAATCTGCTGCTGGATGCCAAGGGGGCCATCTGGGTGACCGACTTCGGCCTGGCTCAGATCGTTGCCGATGGTGGCGTCACCCAGACCGGCGACCTGGTGGGAACACTGCGCTACATGAGCCCCGAGCAGGCGTCGGGGCGACGTTCTCCCGTTGATCATCGCGCCGATGTCTATTCTCTCGGCGCCACCCTGTATGAGTTGTTGACGCTGCAACCAATTTTTTCCGGTGACGACCGCACCTCGCTGCTGTACCAGATCCTGAATGAAGAGCCGCGTCCGCTGCGTCAGTTCGATCTGGCCATTCCAATCGAGTTGGAAACCATCGTCCTGAAGGCGACTGCAAAGAGCCCTCTCGACCGCTATTCCACCGCCGCCGAATTTGCTGCGGATCTGCGCCGCTTCCTGGACGAACGACCGATACTTGCCCGCCGGCCGACATTGCTGGATCGCGGTCGAAAATGGGCGCGCCGCCATCCGTCCTTCGTCGCGGCATCCGTGATCCTGCTGGTCTGCGGATTGATCGGATTGTCAATTACCACCGCGATTGTGGCTCGTGAACAAGCAGAAACCAAGGCGGCCTACCAACGTGAAATCCGCCGCGCGGCTGAAGCGGATGCGCGATTCGAACTGGCACGTCGCGCCGCAGACGAAATGATCCGCCTGGCGGAAGAGGAACTCTCGGACAATCCCTTCCAGGAAGGCCTGCGCAAGCAGTTGCTGGAAACCGCGCTGGGCTACTACCAGGAATTCATCGCCCTCCGCAACGAACAACCAGAAGCTCAGGCGGAACTGAGCCTGACCCAGGACCGCGTCAAAAAGATCCTCGCCGATCTGGCCGTTCTGAAAGCGGATCGACACAACTTCCTGCTGCGAGAACCGGCCGTCCTTGATGACCTGCAGGCAACTGCAGAACAACGGCAACGATTGGCCGAACTGGCCGAAAAGCGGGAATCGCAGCGACGCGAATTCTTCGGCGGCCCTCGAGATTCCAATTCCCAGACTCAGCACCAGCGATCGCTGGTACTGGCCCGCGAAAATGAAGCAGCGCTGGGTGAGATTCTTTCCGCTGCGCAAGTGCATCGATTGCCTCAAATCGCCCTGCAATGCCAGGGCCCCCGGGCACTGCTGCATGAACCCGATGTCGCCAATACCCTGAAGTTGACACCCGATCAAAAACAACGACTGCGAACCATCGAATTTGAATTGATGTCACCGCGTGGCAATGGTCCGCATCGCGGCCCCCCCGGCGACGCTTCCGATGAACGCGTCAAAGCGACTCTGCAGAACATGCTTGCGGTTCTGACGAATGATCAACTGGCTCAATGGCAGACTCTGGTGGGGAAACCCTACGAAGGTCCGATGTTCGTCCCCCGCCGGCAGGGACCGCCAGGATTCCACTTCGGACCGGGAGAACCAGGTGGACGTCCCGACGGAGGGAGGCCGGATGGTGGTCGCCACGGGCCACCGGGACCTCGCTTTTAGAACGAGTTACACCGTTGAGTAGCACACACGATTGAAGGTTCATTGACGTGAAGTGCTCAGAACCCGGGCATTACGCGTGTTGCAGTCGACGTGACATTCGCCACATCGCAATAAAGTAGATCACCAGCGTGCTGCAGATGCCGTGCAGTACAATCGCGGCGCGGGTGACCAGGTCGGGTTCGACCAGTCCCAGCCACTCCAGCGCCAGATACCACCGAAACAGGCTGATGCCAAACACCACCGGAATCGCCACCAGCCAGATGTAGTGATAGATCAACGAGATTTCGGACGGCCGCAATGGCAGCAGCCATTGTCGAATCGTCAGATGAGGCCCCCCAGTCGCCGCCTTGAAGAATTCCAGGATCGTCCGGGGCGACGCTGCGGCAATCGTATGTGCGATCGTTCGCCGATGCTTCAAGAAGCCAAGCCAGATTCCGCAAAACAACGTGATGTACAGCGATTGAGTCACCAGCGCATGCACGTACACAAAAGGAAGTGAATGCTCGGAATCCAGCAGGACTCGAACATACGGATTCCCCTCCATCGCCAGATCAGGACTAAAAGCCACGGTAACGGCGATGTCGGCAATCGCGCCGCCGACAATGAATGCCGCGCCACACCATGAAACCATCCGCGGCAATCCCGTCGCACCCTGGCTGACTAACCGGTCGAGCAGCACGAGCGCCAGCAGACCAATCGCGGGCAATGAATACGCGGTATACAGATGCAGTCGCCATGTATCGATCTGCCAGACATCGAACAACAACTGCCTGACATCGAACCCCAAAGTCCCCTGCAACGTCACCCAGAACTGATGGCCAATGATGTTGCCTTCTGTCAGTGCCTGCAGGATCAGATCGCAGCCAATCCAGCACAACATCAGACTCGACACGATCAAGAACCGCCGCAAGGTGGCATTGTGCCGCCAGTAGATAATGGCCTCGTCCGAGTTCGCGGTTTCGTGGCCTGCGGTGAATGACATGGGTCCGTCCGGTCAGGTTTCAGGGTTGTGGCAGAAGATCGATCCTGAGGAATCCATCGAGTCCGCGCGTCTGTCCGATCGATTGGCCCGCTCCATTAAATCACTATCGTGAAGATCGATAATTCAGGCGAAGTGTTTCATGCTCCGTCACAATCTCCAGCTTCTCGTGATTTTCGGTCGGAATCAAGAAAAAATATGGCTGCAGATTGGTTTCCCGATGAGTCAGGATTTCGCTTCCCGTCCTCTTGTCAATCAGTCGCAGGATTCCTTGGGCCATATTTCCCGTGTTTCCCTCGGTCGCCGACCGCCGCCACATCTGAACCAGCAGCGGCACAACACGGGATTCATGGAGCGGAAGTGGTTCCGAATCCAGGAAACGTCGCCACGCGATTCCGACCGATCTCCGGTCAATTCCATAAAGCCATCCATGAACGAAGGCGGCCCGAGTCCCCCCCCAGGGCTGATCCCCCTGCAGGTTGGGCAACCTGGGAACGGGCCCTGAAATGGCGACGTACCAGCGCTGCGCATCGTGCAGGCACACAATCCGTTCCACACGGTCGGGAAATTCCACCGTTAACGGTTCACCAAACGGCGCCCCCGATTCGGCCGCCAGTACATGCAAGACTCCCCCGGGCTCCAGAACCCCGACTGCGGTCTGATCCATGGAGAACGGGATGGAATTGGGAGCGAATTGCCGTGACCACTGGATTGTGCCAGTGCGGGCATCGGTCAGTTCGACAGTCACGACCGGTTTGCGGTTCACGGACCAGACCCGACTGCCATGGTGCATCAGGACATCGTCCGAAGAGACGTGCCATGGTCGTTCGGCCAGAAGGTGGCCGTCAACGACGCTCAACACCTGCATCGATCGTTCCTCGATTCGCCAGACATAGACGCAATCGTCATCACCCAGGATCTGGCAGTTGGGCGGCATGTCAGACCGCTCCCATAGCCGGCGCCCGGTTTGAGTATCGACGGCGATCAACCGCGCCTGCGATCGGTAGCAAAGGTAACCGGGTCTCACCGGACCCAATCCACCAAACGGCCGCCCCAGACCGTCGACAAGTCGTGAGCCCTCCAGCCGGATACCAACACGCGCCGGAACCGCCTCCTGGTACCACCAGGCTTCGTTGGGAAGCTCGTTACTCGATGGAGCCATGTCAAACTGCAAAGCTGTCACGACGGCGGGGGGTTCGCCCCTCTCATTGAAGGGAAGGACCCCAAAGACTTCGGAGCCAACTCGCAGTACCAGTAATCGGCCAACCGCGTGAGCCTCAACCTGATCGAGGTTTGCGAATTGAGTCCGAAGCGTTTTGGGCGGGCCGGGCAATTGCACCTCCCAGGCGCCGGAGTGCCCCTCGCTCACAAATCGAACTCGCCGCCCCTGCCGATCGATCGAAACATCCAGTCGGCTCAGCAGGCTGTTTGCCGAGGTTTGAACACGCACCGGAACTCGATAGACATCCTGCCGTTTGGCTTCCCGTTCAACAAGCGGCAATCCGGAGGGCCATGGATCAGGAAGCGGTGCCAGGAGTCGGTTCCTCAAATCCGATTGTGAAGGATCGGCCGCCAGCGCTACGGCCAGGGTCTTCCCTCCCGAAAGAGGGATTCCCGGAAGATCTACCAGGATCCGTCGCTGCAGTATCTCGGAACTCGAACGCCAGCCGGATCGAGTTTGCAGATCAATCAATTGCTCGATCGCCGTCACCGAAGTTACCGGATTTCGCGACCCGGCAATCGACAGCAACATCGGCTCCACCTTCTGCAGCGGACGGGCATACATCACCGCCGCCGAATTGGCGAGGAAGGCCTGACGCCCCCAGTCCAGGGGCAGCAGTCGATCCAGCAACCGCTGCACGGCAAAGGGATCTTCGCTGCGGCAGGCCAGTTCCAATCGGTCGTTCATCAAACCGTTCAGCACGTTCCCTGGCGATGAATCAGACGAGCCTTCGGACTGATTGGCAACCGCAAGAACTCGTTGAATGGCCCCCAGCAGAATGCGATCCGCTCGAACGGGTCGAGCCGAAATGGCGTCCGCCGGCATATCACCAATGGCCCGCAGTCCAACCGCATCGATCAAATCCAACCCGTCGAGATAATAGGTCAATGCCCCCGCGTAATCCTGGCCTGCTACCGCGGCATCCCCCAAAGCTCGCATCGCAATCAAACGCTCGTCGGGGGTTTCTGACAATTCCAGCAGTTCACGCCCCAATTCGACCCGCAGCGACCTCGCAGCGGCATCACTTGAAACGGCTGGTTTCGAGCGAGAGAGTTCCGTTCCGTCCTGATGCAGAATCGCAAGGATCGCGTCTCGACGGAGCGACCTGGCCATGGGGGACGGAACTTCCAACAGGTGGCGTCGAGCTGCCGTGGGATCACCACTCTGCAAATCGATTCGCGCCAGTTCGATCGAATTCGCCTCCGTCCGCTGACTCTCCCAGCGAGCTTCGGCGTCGCGCCGGACCGAATCCAGGAAAGGGAGACGTTGAATCGACTGATCGGTCTGGGCAATCCAGCCCTGCGGACCTGGCACCAGGGAAGTGTAGACCGTATCTGAACTGATCAGCCCCGCCTGCTGGGCTCCACCGTCGAGATTGATGACGGCAATGCCGCCTGTCCGCTTCGGCTGGAAGAGTTGCGTGCCAACCACGATGCCGCGTCCCGAGATCTCGCCCGTCACGGCTCGCCATTTCAATTCACCCGTTCTCAGATCATGAGCCCGGGCCCCCATCGGTTCGATGAGAATCACGGTGTCGTCAGTGGCCCCTGCCAGATGCAGTGCTCCTCCTCTACCAACGGACCAGAGCCCCCGGCCATTCGAAACATCCAGTGCATGCAATTGGTCAGAGTCAGGCGACGCGACAAACGCGACGGACCGGTTTCCCGGCTTCGCCAGCACGAAATTCACCTCGCGCCATTCATTCCACCAGACATCCGGCAGGGCCGCGGTCTGAACTCCGTTTCCCATCCGAATTGGCAGATCATGCTGGACCACCGGGTACCGATAAGCCCACTCGATCGAGCGACTCGTGGGATTGACTGCCAGCACCATTCCGTTCGCAGTGGCGCACAACAGCAGCCCGTCCGACAGGATGACTGGACAGGCAATACGACGGCGTGAGACGGAGTCAGCCAGATGAGGTGGCAGGATCCCCAGCTTGATCGACCAGCGCAAGTGACCTGTCCCCGAGTCCATCGCCATCAGGCTCAGTTCATCTTCGCGACGAACGATGACAAACAGCAGATCATCCACGAATAAGGGAGCCGATAGAAAACTGATTCCGCCAAACAAGTCTGCCGGCCCCGTGGGCGAACCACCAACCTGCCAGCGCAGTTCACGGGTCGCGATCTCATATCCGCACAATCGATTCCAGCGCGTGCTGGCTATCGGCTGAGCCCCACCTCGTCCTTGTCCGTTGGAGACGGGGAATTCCAGATTCGATCGATCGGGTTCCTGGACAACGACAATCAGCTTTCCGTTCGTCGAAACGGCGCCAAAAATCGAATCGGCTTCCGTGCGTCGGTGCCACGCTCCGGCGGTGGCCGTCCGGAACGGGCTGTTCTCCAAAAACGCCGGGCGTTTCTGAATCCAGGCATATTCATGATTTGGCACGGACCAAACCGTCTCACCAGTCCCAATGTCAAACGCGACCAATTCCTGCATGGTCCGCGTCACGACCAGATTCCCGGCCATCATGGGGCGAATCGCATTCGACGAGACGACCGCCTGCTCGCGAAAGTACTTCTGAATCAGCGAAACACTTTTCTGAAGTTCTGCCACGGTCGCCGTGTCGCGAGACCAGACCGGTTTCAGTCCGGGCCGAGCGACCGAATGCAGTTCCGTTCCGGACGGATCCTGCGATGCCACTGCGGCGCGAACATCCCTCAGCCGCCGTTCAATCCAGTCGCGCGCATCGACCTTTTGCCCACCAATGACCGCTGTCGCACCGGGGGCAAACCGCCCCGGTTCCCGCATCGCCACTTCGGCCGCGTCAACAAGCCCTGCCAACAACAGCGAATCCACGTAAGCAACATTGGCGCAGACTTGCAGAACTCGGCTCGCACGCGGATGCTTCGCCACCGCCTGCCATGCGATCGCAGACTGCTGGTGCCGTCCCGCGTCTCGGCACATTGCCGCCAGCGACAGCAGTGCTTCCAGTCCTGACTGCGAGAACTTGTGTCGCTGAGCGAACATCGCAATCGAATCGATGGAACCATCTCGCCTGATCGAAGCGAAGGCCTCCGCGGCAATACGGTCGAGTTCTACTTCAAATCGGGTGCGAGATTCCGCTGGAAGCCTGGAAATCAATTCCGCCGCCTGCTGACGCGCCGAAACCAATGTCGACGAACCGTCTGCCACCACGAACGAATCCAGGTCGGAATTCAGAATGCGTTGCAGCATCACCACGGCGGCGCCAAACTCGCCCGAGTCCAGTGACTTTCGCGCCGCCACCAGCCATTGATCAATCTGCCGGTCCTGCGGCAGTTGCAATGCGGCCGCCCCCTCCGACGATGCTTCGATCGCTGCCGGCCCCTCTGCGGCGTGCAGTGTTGCCAGGAACGGACCGGGAGCGCCGGCCCCGGTCATGATTGCCAGTAGAGCAATCAATGAGATCGGGCGAGAGATCAGGATTCGCATAATCCGGCCTTGTGGATCAGACGGCGGCGCTCCGCTGATTTTCGCCGGAATTGACGCAGCAATCAACCAGGTTTTCCCGAAATCCAGTCACGGACAGGGATTCCGATTTTCTTTCGCAGAATCGATTGAACTCACGCACCGTCACTTTTCTACCGCCGGAAAACCTGCTACTCTACGCGTTCTTCGCCCTCACGGGGCATGCATTGAAAGAGCAGGAGATTTGTTCGTCATGGCTAAAACCACACGCAAAGTCAACAAGGCAAATCATGGCCGTCGCCCGGCCAGCTCGAAAGCGCGCAAAGCCAAACGTCGCAAGATGGGCGTCTGAAAAGACTTGCCGCGAGCTGGGGCGATCCTGGACGCTGAAGATGACGCGGAAACAAGGCGGGACTCCCCCGCCTTGATTCGTTCTTTGTCACGTCACGTTCTGTCACAAAACGGAGCTCGCCATCCATGCATGGATCACACGATCGATCGCTTCCCCCTGCACTGCAGGGTCTGCGTGATTTTGCGTTCGATATCCGCTGGAACTGGAGTCACGGCAGTGAACGACTCTGGGAAATGCTCGACCCCGAGACTTTCGAGCTGACCAGCAATCCACAGCTGATCCTGGATGAGATTTCACAGGCGAAACTGGATGCGGCCGCACGCGATCCCGAGTTAACGGCACAACTGCAATGGGAACTCAAGCAGCGGCAAGAGTATTTGAGCGATCCCGGCTGGTTCAAACGAACCTACCCCGAAAGCCATCTGAAGTCGATCGCGTATCTCAGCATGGAGTTCGGCCTGACGGAAGCGCTGCCGATTTATTCCGGCGGACTCGGGATCCTCGCCGGAGACTACCTCAAAACCGCCAGCGACATGGGACTGCCAGTCGTCGGAATCGGACTGCTTTATCAACAGGGCTATTTCCGTCAGATCCTCTCCGCCGATGGTCGCCAACTCGAAGCGTTTCCTTATAACGATCCGTCCGATCTCCCTGTCACGCCGGCGCGGGATCGTGACGGGGCCTGGTTGCGGATTCGCCTGGAACTCCCCGGTCGACGCCTGATCATTCGCGTCTGGCAGGCGAGCGTCGGCAGGGTTTCTCTCTATCTTCTGGACAGCAATGATCCCACAAACAGCCCGTGGGATCGCGCCATCACATCCAACCTCTACGCGCCAGGCCAGGAGCGACGCTTTCTGCAGGAAGTCGTGCTCGGCGTCGGAGGCTGGCGGGCCTTGGAAGAATTGGGAATCGATGTCGATATCTGCCATCTGAATGAAGGTCACGCGGCATTTGTCATCCTGGCACGTGCCCGCAGTTTCATGGTTAAGAACAATTGCGATTTCAAAACGGCGCTGTGGGCCACCCGACCGGGTAATGTGTTCACAACCCATACCCCTGTCGAGGCGGCATTTGATCATTTCGATCCTGCCTTGATTGAACAGTTCACCGGGCCCATTACCTCGCGACTCGGAGTCTCCACACACGAGATCCTGGCCCTGGGTCGACGCGATCCCGACAATTCAGACGAAACATTCAACATGGCCTACCTCGCCCTGCGTGGCTCGGGCCATGTCAACGGTGTCAGCCAACTTCATGGACAAGTCAGCCGCCAGATCTTTCAACCATTGTTTCCGGAATGGCCGACTGTTGAAGTTCCGATTGATCATGTGACCAACGGTGTTCATGTCCCCTCCTGGGATTCCGATGTCGCCGACAGACTCTGGGCCGAGTCCTGTGGCGAAGACCGCTGGTATGGAGCGGCCAACGAACTTTGCGGCACGTTCCAGCAGGTTTCCGACCTTGATCTGTGGAACTTTCGGGCCGAGTCACGATACAGCCTGATCGCCTACGTCCGCCGTCGGCTGGCCCGCCAGATGCAGCAGCACTGCGCGCCGGCGGATCAGATTGAACGGGCCGAGCAAGTTCTCGATCCGAATGCGCTGACACTCGGTTTTGCCCGTCGATTCACGGCGTACAAGCGACCCAACCTGATCCTGACCGATCCTGATCGCCTGATTCGCATCCTGAGCCAGTCCGACCGTCCCGTGCAGTTGATTGTCGCCGGAAAAGCTCACCCTGCCGATGAGGAAGGGAAGCGGCTGGTCGAAGTGATGGCTCAATTCGCCGCCCGCGACGACTTGTTCGGCCGTGTGATCTTCCTGGAAGACTATGACATGGGGCTGTCCAAGCGGCTGACGGCCGGAATCGATGTCTGGTTGAACACCCCCCGCCGCCCCTGGGAAGCCAGTGGCACCAGCGGCATGAAGGTCCTCGTCAACGGTGGATTGAATCTGTCCGAACTCGATGGATGGTGGGCGGAAGCGTATTCGCCTGCTGTCGGCTGGGCCATCGGCGACGGACGCGAGCATTCCGAGGGTCGCTGGGATCTGGTCGAAGCGGATCAACTGTACCAACTGCTCGAGAACGAAATCATCCCCGAGTTCTTCCGACGCGACGAAGCCGGAATCCCCAACACGTGGATCGAGCGAGTCCGCGCCAGTATGTCGCAATTGACACCGCACTTCAGTTGCAATCGCATGCTGCGCGAATACCTCGAACGAGCCTATTTCCCCAACGCCGCCGCCTACCAGCGCCGAACCGCCAACAACGGAGAACTCGCTAAGGAATTGCGCAGCTTCAGCGACGAGATCGCCCTGCATTGGAATCACGTTCACTTCGGAGACGTTCGAGTCAATTCCAGTGAATCAGGCTGGCATTTTGACGTGCAGGTTTACCTGGCCGAATTGCGTCCCGAAGACGTTCGCGTCGAACTTTATGCCGACAATCTTCAACCCGGCGGAACCCCGGAACGAATTGTCATGACATGCGACGGCGCGATTCCCGGAGCCGTCAATGGGCACCGATATTTTGCGGAGGCTCCGGCTGGCCGACCCGCCGAGCACTACACTCCCCGAGTCACGCCGTTTCACCCGGAACTGCTGCTTCCGATCGAAGTCGCGGCCATCCGCTGGCGCCGATAATCTTTGCCTGCGCCAAGATTGATCTTCCGACTCCTTCCCTTGCTCGGGAAGTTCTTTCCAAATGAAGACTGGGCAGACATCCAGGCAGGGGCAGTAGATCTCCCATGCCTGCATCGAGTGGGAGGAAGTATAAGGCTCCCTTTCTTTTCGTTGGCCTCGGCCAGAGATGGCAAGTCCTTCGATGCGATTCGAAACCGATCCTCGACGTGGTTTATGACTTGGCATTTCGCGAACCGCGTCAGTGCGAGTGTCAGTTCACCTGATGTGGGGATTGCGTGATTCATCGCGTCCGCCGCCGCGATCAAATCGGCCAGCATGGCTCCATCGTTGCCGTGCGCGAAATACAAGGACATCAGGATCCACCCGTCAGTGAAGGTCCATTCAGTCAGCGATGCCATGCTTACTGGCCGAACGATCAAGGTCAATTGCCCACGATGAAGAGCGGCTTTCCATCAACAAGCCAACACTTTGAACCGCCAGCGCATGCGGGTCACTTCAACTCAGTTCCATCGAAGGTACAGAGATTTGCGGTGACTACCCGGCTACTCGGCTTTTACTGATCGGACGGCTTTTTGGCGAACGGAATCTGGACTTCGCTTGAACGGACTTTCCCCTGCCAGTACGACATCAGTGCGAGCGATCGGGCGTCGCCATTCGTCATGGTGACGGCCTCGCCAAGGAACTCCGCGACGATTCGATAGTCCTTCGCAGTCAGATCGATAGGCTCGCCTGATTCCGAATCCGTGAATTTCTCGAACGCGATGGGCAGAGTATAAGTGCTCCCAGCGGGCATCGGCACAACGAATGGATCGAGACGGCCAGCGATGCGGATTGAATAGATGAGCGTCCGGGGCTTGGCCCCCTCGCTGAGAGCGAGGAGACGCAGGGCCGTTGGATGATGAGATTGACCGTTGGCAAGGGAGCACCCCAGGTTCACGTTCAAATCGTTGTCCCCGACGTTCTCAAGCACCACTTCGCACCGCGCCGGCAGTTTCTTCCCCTTCTCGGCTGCGGGAAGCTGGAGGCGAATACAGAGTCCGCCCACCGCCTTCACTTCAGCTTGTGCCTCGTCCTCGTCGGCCCCCCTGGAACCGAGGACGCAAACGAGCAACCACGTGAGGGCAGCGCAGATGCTGATCGATTTGGTGTGAAGCGGCATTGTAAAGGACCTCAATCGGAATGGATGTTTTCGCGCCGGCCCCTATTGCCGGGCACTCTCTCATGAAGACGCTCGCAACACAGGGAAAGTTTCCGAATTCCCACGGAATGACCGAGGTAACTTAACCGCGATGAACAACGGGCTTCCGATCAACATCGCCAACAATTTGAACTGCCAATCGTTGCTGGTCAAGTTGATCATTTCATTCCGCTTGAATAGCGAACTCATCGTGTGAGAGTTCGTTCGATCGATCCAAGCAAAAAGCCGTTAGAATGCGGTCGTGAATTGGACGCATCGGTCTGATCGACGGAGGTCAAACCCGCTGAACAGTACCGAGAATTGCGTTGTGGAAAACGGGAACCAACAGCCAGGGAATGATCATGAAACAAATCCTGCTGACGACCATCATCGCTGTCTGCATTCCAGCTTCGGCGTGGACACAACAAATCCCAGAGAATCCTCCCCGACAGTTGTCGATCCAGATCCGATTTTATGCAACGACGGGTCAGCCAGGTCGTGATCAATTGCGATTTATCATTTATACAAGTGGTGAACATCCGGCCAGAATTCACGCTCTTCGGCCGGTTTTCGACGATCGAGGAAACATATCCGTCGATTCGCCACACCACGAGGGGAAATTGACAGAGGACGATTTGCGGAAGATATATACTGCCGCGCGATCAGTGATCGTCAATCACCGCATCGGCGAAGAGCCTTCCGGCATGAGAGACGGTGACAGTGTGGAAATCACCATCGGTTCTGCCGATCGAAAAATCGCGGCCGTATTTGATCATTTGAGTGCCGAGAAATCAAAAGAAGTTGAATCGCTGCTCACGCTGATCAATGCTCAGTTACCAAAGGAGTTTCAGTCGAAAAACGTGAACACCGTGTTGCGTTCCAAATGAGGGACGAAGCAAAGAGAACTTGTTTCGGATCCACCGACGCCTGCGGCCAGTGCCGCTGGACTGTGATTAACTTGTCGGGGGGAGGGGAATCGCACTCAACTTCGATCGTGGCCCTTCGACAGTCCAGGGTTCCTTGAATGACGCATTGCCACTGGCGATCCAAAGCCATTGCCTGTGGCACCCGAAACCGGCCGCAGGACGTCGAAACTTGCCTCTCAATCGTCGCCTTTGGCAGTGCGCCCCCGCCGCATGAAAATGCGCGAACCTGCTTCCGATGCTCGTTCGCGATCTTCCCTCAAACGACGCTGACAGTGGCATGGATGGCAACCATCTCAGCCATCGGCCTCACCCTTTGCAGTCACACTCGTCACGCCGAAGATCACTGGAGGCCCCAGACTGCCACCAGTGGCATCCCGATTCAACGTGCTGACATGCTTTTCCAGTGCCCCCATTCGAAATGGGCTGCCCGGAAATCAACGAGTATCTGAGTAACTTTAGGCGGTAAGCGAAGGGGACAGACCCATTTTCACGGGCCGCTGCGAATTCGATGGCACGTCGCGCCCGCGTCAGCCCGTTGTTTTTGCCGTGAAAATGCGTCAGTTCCCGACCAGTGAACGGTTACGTATCTGACGGATCCGGCCATCCTATATGGACATGCTCCTTTTTCCGGACCTCTTCGCAGTTTCCATTTTCTTACTTGCAATAACAACATTTGTTTTTACACTCGTTACATCCGATCTGACGATGTCGACATGGTTTTTACATTGCGTCAATAATTGACGTCATAAAATAAGAAGGCGCGTTCCCCATGAAGTATCAACTCGTGGTGTTTGGCCCTGCCGGTGCCGCGTGTTTGACGGACCTGAAGACGGAGTTTCACAGTCAGGTCACGTCGATCGGCTTGAATCCCGCCGTCGATACGGAAGTCCTGTTTGCCGCAACCCCCGCCGACGTCATGCAAGTCAAATGGGACGGGGCTCCAGTGGGAATCTGGTTCGGAGAAGACGTCCCTGCGTTTGCACAGCACCAGGAGGAACTTGTCGAGGATCTGCTCAAGAAAGGCCATCCGGTCTTTCCTGTCTGTGAGTCATTGACGGATTTTGGGAAGAAGGTCCCCACGTCGTTGAAGAGCCTTAACGGACAACCGTGGAAGGAGCCCGAACAAAAGTCCTCCGTCGTTGCCAATGCCCTGGCGGCATTTCGGCTGGCGCCGCGCGACCGACTGGCGTTCATCAGTTATCGACGGGACGAATCCCGGGCACTGGCTGTGCAGATTTTCGAAGCCCTGGTGGAGCGAAAATACAACGCATTTCTTGACACTGCGTCGGTGCCGGCCGGTGTCACCTTTCAAGAGGTCCTTCGAGGACGGCTGTCGGATGTGAATCTGATCATTTTCCTGGACACTCCCGGCGCACTGAGTTCCCAATGGGTTTATCAGGAACTGAACCAGGCGCAGACTCAGGGAATGGGGATTCTGCAGGTGATTTCACCCGGTCGTGCGCAGGCGCCCGGTACAGGATTCTGCGATCCGTTTCCGCTGAGAAATTCCGATTTTGTGAATGGTGTGACCGATGCCACGGGAACCCTGAATGCAACTCGACTGGGCGACCTGATTCAGTCCACTGAACGGACCCGGATCCGCTCCATCCGGCATCGTCGCGAACGTGTCATGGGTGATGCCGTCGCGCAGGCAACTCAGTTGGGACTCACATCCGCCGTCTATCCCGTCGGTACCAACACCTTCCCCGTTGCAAACATCGAGCTTTACAAATCGGGCAATCTGGTCGGTCGCCTGCTGCCGGCGCTGGGACTTCCCACGAGCATCGCCATCCACGAGGGATGGACGGATCTGGACAAAGCCGGGTGGGACGTGCAGAGCGCGAGGCTGGTTTACGACGAAGTGGGAATCCATCCCGATCACTTCCAGCACCTGACGTGGCTGAATGACCGGCTGGATGTCAATCGCTCAATCCAGACACAACCGCTGACAAACCTCAAGACCTGGCTGAGGAGCCTCTAGTGGAAACCAATGACAGATATGTCTTTCTCTCGGCCGGCGTCCCTGAGAAGATCCTCGACGATGGCAAGGAGGACTTGTCGGATTATGTTGTCACCGCCGAACCAGATCTGATTCGCGAATCCGTCTTGTCTCTGATCGCGGTTTGCTGCGAACGACAGCTGGGAGTTGTCTTTGGCGGTCACCCTGCAATCTCGCCACTGGTCCATCATGCCTGTTTGCGGCTGGGCATGATTCCTCGTGTCCACATTTACCAGTCGGAATACTTCTTGAAACGGCCCGACATCGTCCCCGAGGCAGCTTGGGCGTTCCCGAATCTGCATCGAACGAATGACGAAGGCAATCTGGACGCCAGCGTCAATGAATTGCGGAATCAGATGATCAATGCCCGCACGTGGAATTTCGTCGCGGGAGTCTTCATTGGGGGTGACAAGGGGATTCCTGATGAATTCGATCGATTTGGACGCGCCTATGATGGCGTTCCGCGATTCCCCTTATCTTCATCTGGCGGCGCCGCGCGGGAGCTATATGCGAACTTCGCACGGGGAACGCTGACGCTCGACGCCCTTCCCGAGTCGAAACGCCCACCCTACAAATCGCTGTTTCGCGAACTTTTGCCAACGTGATGCCCAGCCGACTTGAGACTTCTCGGTAGGGACCGCTACTCTGCATGCATCGTCGCGCACGGGGGAGAAAAGGTGGCAGGAAACGTTTCTTCGTTTCAAGTTGATCATTTCGTTCGGTTTGAGGGTACAGCGAATTCTGAAGACGATCGAATGTTTTGAGGACCAACGGTCCAACTGATCATCCCGCCTGGCCCGGTGGGCCTCTAGAGCGGATTGTTGTGGCCATGATTCCCGGCCCATAGGGACCCATAGGGGCCGGGCGGGATGATCGACTGGACTGTTGGTCCTCAAGATTCATGATGGCGGCCAACGCGATCAGCTGCCGAACAGTTTCCGTGAAGTGGTTGCCAATTCCTGTCGGGTGCAAAGTGTCGCCTGAACGGCAAGCAACGCAGAAGCACTCAACGTCAATCTCTCCACCCAACCAAACTCGGAAAACAAAAGAGGACTCAGAGCAATTCGCTCCAAGTCCTCTTGTCAAAAACACGTTGCATCACGTTTCGTGTGATGCAAAGATCTTGCCCGACCAGGATTCGAACCTGGACAAACAGAACCAAAATCTGTTGTGCTACCGTTACACTATCGGGCATCCCGGTCGGTCGTAATTTATCGCATGGCCTGCGTTTCTGGAAAGGT